>Ga0307515_10021208_pt1 | contig 11531 bp, 8 predicted proteins | sample 17_EM_MG_FD_194513 | JGI IMG/M metagenome (GOLD analysis project Ga0307515, IMG submission 194513) | Populus trichocarpa ectomycorrhiza microbial communities from riparian zone in the Pacific Northwest, United States - 17_EM | ecosystem: Host-associated > Plants > Roots > Unclassified | place... | reverse complement strand
GCGGGCGACCGCGGCCTCCCAGCGCAGGACCACGCGGTTGATCGCGCGGCTGGTGCCCAGATCGACGCGGATCCACTGCGGATCGCTGAACGCGCTGGACCACCGCGTCCCGCCATTGCCGTCGACCGCCAGGTTGGGGGAGAACGCCGCCGCCTCGTTCGACGACGACAGCGTGGGCCGGTTCAGCGCCAGGTTGGTCGACGGGGGGGCCGAGCCCGAGGGGCAGAACGTGATCGTGTAGTTGGCGCCGGTCGCGCAGGTCTGCAGGGCGCCGCCGGCGACCTCATCGTAGGCGTAGGAGTACTGCCGCGGGCAGAAGTTGTGGAGGTTATTGACGTAGGTCTGCGCCGAGGCCATCCAGTTTGCGACCACGCAGGTCTGTGGCGTGCCAAACGAACCGCGGCAGCAGAACTGATCGGTATTGAAGCGCGTGCACGGACTCAGGCAGATGCCGCCGCTCCTCAGATCCGCCGGACAGCTGGTGATCACCGACGCGCTGCACGCGGCGGGCGACACGCAGCTCGCGTTGCTGACGGCCACGCCGATCGGGTTGTCGACCGCGTCGACATAGCTGACGTCATACCAGTCGGTGCCATTGGCGTTGATGTTCCACTCGAACAGCGAGGTGTTGGGCTGGCCGGTGGTGCCGGCGCATTGCAGCCCGGAACCGCCGCACGAGCCGGTGGTGCACTGCGCGGGGCTGGCGGTGTTGCAGCCGGTGCGGCCCCACAGCCGTCCGATCGAGCCGCCCGGCACGCCGAACGTCGACGACGCGCCGGGAGCCAGGGTCCAGCCGCCGTTCTGGAACGTGGAGGCCGGGAACACCCCGGGATAGACGGTGTAGCTGCAGTTGTTGCGCACGGTGAAGGTGGTGGCGTGGCCGGGGACCGCATGGCCCCAGACGCTCGCGGCCACGATGGCCGGCAACAAGACACGACCGATCGAGACCGACGATGAACGGTGCATGGATCCTCCAGGGGCTCGCAGAGCCACGTTGGTGCTTACAGGTTCGTGAGCGTGAACTGCTCCCAGGTGCTCGGGGACGCGCGATTCGCGACCAGCACGTTGCCGATGTTCAGATCGGCCGACACGTACAGGCTATTGGCCACCGACCGCAGCGCCACCGTGCCGTTGGCCTGCGCGACGGTCCGGAACCGCTCCCGGGTGCCGATCGTGCTCCGGTTGGCGATCAGCTGCCCGCCGTGGTCGAGATCGGCGGTGACGAACAGGCCATTGATGGCGGCCTGCAGCGAGATCGTGCCATCGCCGTTGTCGACCACGTGGAACTGCTCCCACGTGCCGACCGTCGCGCGATTGGCGACGAGCGGGCTGGCGCCGGCGTTCTCGGCCGACACGAAGGTATTGTTGGCCGAGGCGCGCAAGCTGACGTTGCCGGGCGGCCCCGACGCGCCGGCCTGGTAGACCCGCACGTAGTCCACCAGCACGTCGTTGACCGCCGGGGTGGAGCCGTCCGGCCCGGGGAACCAGTTTCCGCCCACCGCCTGGTTGAGCAGGAGGAAGAATGGATGGTTGTAGGCCCAGGTCGTGCCGGACGGGATGTTGGCCGGCGTGATCGTCCGGGTGATGTTGGTGATGCTATCGCGATAGAACTGGATCCGGTCCTGCGACCAGATCACGCCGTAGACGTGGTAGTTCGGATCGTCGACCCGGGTGCCGCCGGGGAATCCCGACTGGACTCCGATGTTGCCGCCGCCGGAATAGCCCGGCCCGTGCAGCGCCGACGACGTGACGCTGGGTCCGTAGTTGTCGACCCACTCCATGATGTCGGTCTCGCCGCAGCTCGGCCAGCCGACGCTGCCGATGTTGGAGCCCAGCATCCAGAACGCCGGCCACAACCCATTGGCGGCGACCAGCCGCATCCGGGCCTCGATACGCCCGAACTGGACCGAGAACTTGCCGCTGGTGAGCATGCGGGTCGAGGTCCAGGTCCCCGCCGCGTCGCGCCGCGCGCGGATCACCAGGCTGCCGCTGCCGTTCATGAACGCGTTGGGGTTGGCGGCGCTGCACGGTGCAGCGTTGGATCCCGCGGCGCAGTAGAACTCCGACTCGCCGTTGCCCCAGCCGCCGTTGTTGCCGACGTCGTAGTTCCACTTCGTGCTGTCCGGAAACGCACCGGCTGTGCCGTTGAACTCGTCGCTCCAGATCAGGTTCCAGGTCTGCGCGTGCGCCGGAGCCGCCGCCGCCAGGACGGTGGCAGCCGCGACGAGCTGTAGTGTTCGCGCGAGGTGCATGGTGTCCTCCGTGGGCTTGGCGATGAGATGACGCCTGTGCCCGCGAGTATCACGCTCGCGCGGTGTGCCGTGAATGATGGTTCTTACGGGGCGTTGACGTTTCTTACGGGGAATCGTCGCCGTGGTGAGTCGGCAGGCCGGTCTCGCGATCGTGGTCATGGCGGCTCGCTCGGGCGGTGGGTCCGTCGACGCCCGTGGATCGAGCGTGACCCCACCGTTCGTCGGCCGCGTGACGATCCACCGAACAAGGTGCGACCAAGGGTGCGCCAGGGCGCGCGCCCTCGAGCGCTTCTAGCCTTCGAGCTTCTCGACGATGAGCTCGATGAACGCTTCCTTCTCGAGCGTGCGATAGGAGTAGCTCTCCTCGAACCACTGCACGACCGGGTCGGCCTGGCCCTGCTTCATCATCTTGGCCGTCGCGCCCCGGCCGCTGATCGCGACCACCCGTCCGATCACGGCGTCGGAGTTCGCGTGATCGGCGTAGCGTTTGCGCAGCCAGGTGAAGATCAGGTAGACCAGCGCCGGGTCGGCTGCTTCGACCAGTGCCAGCGAGTCGGTCGCGCTCAGGGTCCCTTCCTCGATACCCTCGAGGATACGGAGAGCCGCGCGCTGTTCTTGCTCGAAAGCCATGCGCGTTCTTACCAGCTAGCCGGCCCGAGTTGATGGTCGATCGGCGTTCAAGTGGCCAGAAGCGCGATCTTTTCGCGGGCAGCTAGCCGCGAGGCCGGCGGTAGGATCCGTCGAACACACCCTTCCACGCCCCGCCGCCCACCGAGCGCTCGGTGATCACGGAGAGCCGGTTCAGCGCGACCGAGTACGTCGTGCGCGTCGACGCGTTCGCGATCACCTCCACGAACACCAGCTTGTCGCCCTCGGCGACCCCGTCGGCTTGCTGGGTGCTCGTCGCGCGCGGGCTGCGAAACCACGACACGGTGAGCGCCGACGTCGTGTCGTCCTTGCGAAACACGCCGTGGCCGACCGAGGTCGGCCGATCCAGCGCGGTCTGCACGTAGTCGCACAACAAGAACCGCCCGTCGAACACGGTGTGGAACTCCCATCGGCCTCGGGCCTCGTGGCGCCCCTCTTCGCTATCGATCCGCTCGTCGCCGGTCCAGACGCCTTCGAGCTTCTGCATTTCGCTTCGATACATACGACCTCACTCGCTCAGGATGACAAGCGCATCCTCAGACGATTCCCGAGGCCACCGACCCTGACGTGTCGACGATGATAGCACGCCGGTGATGCGATGCGACTCGCAGCGTCGAGCCCTGGGCTGAGCGCGGCCTCGTGCGATCACCGAGCAACGGCGCGCATCGCGACGCGCCGGCGTGGAACGACGACGGGACACGCGACAGGCTGTTCGAGCGCATCTGGTCCGGATGCCAACTGCGTATTGACCTCGCGGGCCTACATGTCGGTTTGGCTCTTCCACAGTTGAATCCCTCACGCCGTCTCGTGGCCAGGACGGCTCGCCGTTCGAAGCGGCCATCTTGCTTGTGCGAGAAGTTTCGAATGCCGTGTAACGGGAAGGCTGGTCTCGCGCTCGAATGCGCGGGGTCAGCCTGCGATTGGCGCGGGCCGGACGTTCCTGTCTGAAAAAAAGGGAGAAACATGTCGAATTTCGCAAGCATGAATAGTCGAGGTGTGCGCGGTGCCGGTTCGCTTGCGCTGCGCGCGGCGATCCTCGCCTGCCTGGTGCTGCCGATCGTCGGCACCGGCGAGGCGCGGGCGCAGGGCGCGCCGGTGAACATCAGCTTCCAGCCGGCGAGCTTTCCGCTGCAGAGCGGGTACCGGGGCGACTTCGGTCAGACCTACGGCGCGCGCGGAAGCGGCTACAGCTATGGCTGGAATGTCGATCATACCGGCCGCACCTTTGGTTATTCTGCACTGCCTGGCTACGAGTCGATCTTTGGCGCCGCGTGGTCGCTGATTCGCATGCTGCCGGGCAGCTCGACCCGCTGGGAGATCGCACTTCCCAACGGCAGCTACAGCGTGACGATCCTGGCCGCGGGCTACCAGTGTCAGGGTCAGCTGCAGCAGATCGCGGTGGAGGGTACGCTGGTCGTGAACGGCACGGCCGGGTGGGACTACGACACGTACGTCGGCGGTACCCAGACGGTCACGGTGAGCGACGGACGCTTGACCGTCACCAACGGGCCATCCGCCGAGCTGAACTGCATCGACTCGATCCAGATCGCGGGCCACTGACGCTGGCCCGGCGACGGGCCGGGGCATGCGAGGTGTGACGGGGATCGTGGCGGTTCGTCGGGAGCGGGCGCTCGCGCTCGCGGTGGATGATCTCGAGTGCGAGGCGATACAGATTCATCCGTGAAATGAAGTGGTGCTGTTACAGCCCGACTATTGAGTCGCGCCGCGCGGCGAATAGTGTGAACGCATGCTCACATCGGCGATGCGTTCGGGTGCGGTGGCCGTCCTGCTCGTTGCTTGCAACGGCCGGGGCGATACCGCCGACGACGGCTCCAGGATGGTTCGCGGCGTCGCGGTCCAGCGCAACGTGACCGAGCGCGGCGTCGTGGACCAGCCTCGCGATCTGTCGGCGGTGATGTTCCGGTCGCATCCGGGCTCGGCGCCCCGGGCCGGGAATCCGGATGGCAGCTTCGAGGTCCCGATCGGAGGCAATGGCTCGGAGTGGCTGGAGGTGACGCTCGGCGGCGAGCGCGTGTTCCTGCCCGGTGGCTCGCGGCCGCCGGATGTGAGCGTCTATCACTTCGGCCGCGGAGATGTGGAGTTCCCCGCCGCGCGGACCAGCGTGGCACTCGCGATCTCCGGCCTGGCCGCGTGGCAGAGCGGTGACAGCCCGCAGATCGTGTCGCCGAACGTCGGGCTGGCGATGGCGGGGCCCGAGACCGAGCTCCCGGTGGCTCCGAGCGTCGGCTCGACGACGATCAGCGGCCAGGGGCTCGACTGGAAGACGGCGTTCGCGCCGACCATCGACGCCGGCAAGGGCGACACGACGTGGGTCATCCAGATGGCCGGGTCAACCTCGGACACCGGCCTTCACTACCGCACGCTGGCGCGGGCGGGGATCGCCGGCGGGTTCACCGTGCGCGACGGGCACCCCGCGACGCTGGCGGCCACGCTCGCGCCGGTCGTGCAGGACCGGAAGCTCGCGCTGCGCTGGCGAGGCAGCGAGTTCGCGGCGCTGGCGGCCGAGGCCGGTCCGGGCGCGCAGCCCGCGGCGGCGCCGGCGCTCGCGATCCGGGCGCTGCCCGAGCCGCTCGCGCGAAGCAACGACTTCTTCACCAGCTACTATGCCGGGCTGCCCAGCCTCGTCGAGTTCGGACCGATCCCCGGCTCGGCCGACCTCGACCAGGCCATCGAGTACGGCGATCCGTTCTCGTCGGGGGCCGCGCGCTGGACCGAGTTCGTCACGATGGTCTACGCCGCGCCGGTGCCGGTCCCGACCGCGCAGGGGACCGGGTCGCTGTCGGCGATGATGGTGGCGGCGATCCCGGTCGCGGCGCTGACCGGATCCGGCGCGATCGCACCGTCGATCTCGCCGGTGCGCAACGTGAAGGTCGGCGGCAGGTCGCTCGATGCCCCGGTGGCCGGCGTGGGGCTGGCGCCGACCGTGACCTGGGAGGCGCCGGCGATCGCGCCGGCGATCGCGCCGGCGATCGGGACGATCACGAGCTACCGGGTGACCGTGCACGCGGTCGACGCGTCGCGCGATGGCGTGAGCCTGAAGAAGCTCGCCACGCTCCACACCCGGCTGCCCTCGCTCGTGATCCCGGCGTCCGTGATGACCGCCGGGAGCTCGTACGTGCTCACCATCACCGCGATCTCGGCGAGCGGCGCCGACCTCGCTGCCGCGCCGTTCTCGGGATCATTGCCGTATGCCTCCGCCGACCATGTCACTGCCCAGCTGACGCCTTGAGCGAGCGCGCGCGTCACACACCACTTCAGTGAAAGGCTTGATCGACCATGCCATTCTCGATATGCAAGACCGGCGTCGCGGGGCTCGTCCTGGGCCTGGCCACCGTGGCCTCCGCCAGCACGACCGTCGACGTACCCGCCTCGCAGGACGCGATGATCTTCGGCACGTCCGCCGGCGCCGACACCGGGAACGCGAGCGGCAAGGGGCCGGCGATGTTCGCGGGCGCCGACGGCCAGAGCAACATGAAGCGCTCGCTGGTGACCTTCGATCTCGCGGCCGCCGGCATCCCGGCGAACGCGACCATCGACAGCGTCACGATGACGCTGTTCATCGGCCAGATCGCGGGCTCGGGCGGCGGCAGCGGCGGCGGGAACTACCCGTCGCGCACGATCCGCGTCTACCACCTCACCGCCGCCTGGGGCGAAGGCCCGAGCGGCAGCCCGACCAGTCCGACGGTCGGCGGCACCGGCCAGGGCTACACGATCCAGACCGGCGACTCGAGCTGGTCCTACACGTTCTACAGCGGCTCGCTGTGGTCGACGCTGGGCGGCGACTTCGTCGCGACGCCGATCGCGAGCACGACGTTCAGCTCGCCGTTCTCGATCAACCAGGCGTGCGCCTGGAGCTCGGCGGGCATGGTGACCGACGTGCAGAACTGGCTGAGCACGCCGTCGGGCTACCACGGCTGGGAGATCAAGAGCGATCTCGAGACCATGCCGACCTCGTTCCTCGGCTTCTGGACCAAGGACGGGGCGGCCGCGAACAGCAACCCGGCGATTGCGCCCAAACTCACGATCACCTATCACTGAGGCAGTGCCGTACACTGCGGCGGTCATATTTTACATGACTGTCATACACTGGCGCACAACACCCGATAGATGATCGCTAGAATCGAGCGATGTCTCGGACGATCGGCCTGCTCCTCGTTCTGGTCGCGTGCGGCGATAACCAGAGACTCCGCGGCGACGCCTCGGTCCCCGATGACGCGGCGGTCCCCGACGCTGCGCCCGACGCTGCGCCCGACGCGCCGGCCCCCGCGGTGTGCGGCGATGGCGCGGCGACCGGCGGCGAGCGCTGCGACGGCAGCGACCTGCGCGGCGCGACCTGCGCGAGCCTGGGCCACGCGCCTGGCACGCTGGTCTGCGCGGCCGACTGCAGCGGATACGACACCGCCGCATGCACCGGCAACTACGAGCCTGCGAGCACCGGGTTCACCGGCACGGTGTGCTTCTCGGGCCTCAGGTATGCGGCGCCGAACCTGACGCTGCCGTACGTCCTGGCCTGCACCGAGGATAGCGGCGTGTTCAAGACCACGCTGGCCAGCCCGGTGACGTGGGCGCCGATGAACGGGACGACCATCACCAACCTGCACGGCCGCGGGATCGCGATGGCGCCGGACGGCCCGCCGGTCTACTACGTGTCCGACGCGACCACGGCCAGCAACGGGTTCCGCTCGCAGAACCAGGGCGCGAGCTGGACGCCGCAGTCGATCGGCGACAACGGCGCGCCGCGCGAGCTGTTCGCGTTCAGCTTCCGCCGGCCGCTCCAGAACCTGGCCGCGTCGTGGGATCCGGTGATGGGCGCGGTCGTGCTGCACGGCAACGCGCCGGCGCTGGTCCCGCACTTCGTCGGCGCGGCGGCGGGCAGCGTCACCGGGACGCCGCGCGGCTTCGCCAGCGGCGGGCCGAGCGACGTCTACGTCGCGGTCCACGGCGAGACCCCGTCGGGCGCGCCGGCGCGCGGCGGGATCTATCGCGCGTGCGATCTGACCGCGACCGGCGGCGGCAGCTACGAGGAGCGCGACACCGGGATCGCGGCGGCGGATCTCGATCGGGTGTGGTCGATCACCGCGGATCCGGCGAGCATCACCAACGCGCCGTTTCCGTGCGGCGCCGCGACCGTCACCGGGGCGGCGATGACCTACTACGCGGCGCTGCGCGGCGGCGGTCGGCTCTACAAGACGATCGACGGCGGCGCGACCTGGCTGCCGCGCAACGCCGGCCTGCCCGAGGGCGCCGAGGTCCACGAGATCGCGATCGACTGCTTCAGCGCGGCGAGCCCGGCGCTGTGCCAGGATCACGAGCTGCTGTACGCCGCGACCAGCGTGGGCCTCTACCGGTCGACCGACGGGGGGGCGAGCTGGGCGCTCGACGGCTTCGAGGGCAAGGCCGTGCGCGCCCTCGCGCTCGATCCGCAGCCCCAGACCAGTTCGCCGCACGTGTTCGCCGGCGTCATGGACGCCGTCGGGATCTATCAATCGCGATGACGAGGAGTGGACGTATGAAGTTCGCGGTGATCCTGCTGATCGTGCTGACCGCCTGCGGGTCATCGCGGAACCCCACCGCGCCCGACGCCGGTCCCGCCGACGCCGGCCCGGGCGCGGACGCGCCGCTCGACGCGGCCGCCCTCGGCGATCCGTTCGCGGCGCTGCTCGCGTTGCCGGCGGCGTGCTCGACCGATCGCTGGTGCTGGCGCGCGCCCAGGCCGGCGGGCAACGACTACAGCCGGGTGTTCGCGACCGCGCCGGACAACCTGTGGCTGATCGGCCAGCACGGCACGGTGATGCAGTGGAACGGGCAGGCGTGGACCTCGCACCATCTGCCGGTGCCGGACGGACAGCCGCCGGGGCAGTTCCCGTTCTCGATCTCGGGCCGCGGCCCGTCCGACATGTGGCTGATCTTCGGCAACACGGTGCAGCACTGGGACGGCGCGGCGTGGACGATCCGCGATTCGCTGCCGCCCAGCGGCGTGATCGCGTTCAACTCGATCTGGGAGGCGCCCGGCGGCGAGGTCTGGGTCACGATGAACACCGGCACGGTCAGGCGGTCGCAGGGCGGCGGCGCGTTCCAGCAGCTCGGCACCGGGTGCAACAACTGCTTCCTCGGCTCGATCTGGGGGCTCGCCGCGGACGACTTCTTCATCACGACGCTGCCGGCCGGCATCCTGCACTACGATGGGCATGCGTTCGTGCGGACCTACGACGGTCCGGTCATCGCCGGGAGCTACCAGGGCAGCCGCGGCGACGTCTGGGTCAGCGGCGCCGACGGCGCGCTGCTGCACTGGAACGGTGCGGCGTGGACGCCGGTCGCGACCGGCCTGGGTGAGGACTGGTACGTCGGCGGCGTGGCCGCGCTCGCGAGCGACGATGTGTGGTGGTGGGCGTCGCGGAGCTCGGCGAGGTCGGCGCTGCTGCACTGGGACGGCAAGGCGATCGCGACAACGCCGATCGACACCACGAAGATCGGCGCGTCATTGTACTCGGGCGCGATCGTCGACGGGCGGTGGTGGCTGGTCGGCGGCGCCGGCGCGATCTACACCCGGTCCGGGGGGGCGCTGCAGCCGGTCGTCGATCCCGGCGTGATGGGGCTGCAGTCGATATGGGGGTCCTCGGAGACCGACCTGTACTTCGCGACCGGCGGCGAGCTCCGGCACTGGGACGGCAAGGCCACGGCCGAGATCCCGATCGCGGCGAACGCGATCAGCGGGATCCGCGCCGGAGATGTCGACGAGCTGTTCGCGACCGGCTTCGACCTCAGCTCCGATCGCACCGAGTACATCGCCAGCGCGTATCACCTCGACGGCGCGACCTGGAGCAAGACGCCGCTCGACCACGCCCCGGTCCAGCAGCACCGCTACTTCTCGACGGTGTTCGCGATCGGCCCCGGCGAGGCGATGGCCGTCGGCTACGGCGGGATCGCGTACCGCCACGCCGGCGGCACGTGGACGCCGGTGGCGACCGGCGTGACCGAAGATCTGAGGGGCGTCTGGGGGCCCGACGCCGATCACCTGTGGATCACGGGCAGTCGCGGCACGCTGCTGACCTGGAGCCGCGACCGGCCCGACGTCGCGACTCCCGATCCGAGCCTGCCGCCGACCGCCGACGACCTGGGCGCGATCCACGGCGCGGGCGGCATCGTGTGGATCGCCGCCGGCGCCGATCGCGTCCTGCAGCGCACGGCGTCGGGCTGGACGACGCTCTCGACCGGCGTCGCCGCGAGCGGCATCTTCGCGGTCAGCGCGACCGACGTGGTCGTGGCGTCGGCGGCGCAGAGCGTGGTCGCGCGCTGGAACGGCCGCGAGTTCGTGCGGGAGGACAACGCGTCCGGGATGCCGACCCCGGTGCTGTTCCAGCCGCCGGGCGGCCCGATGCTCGCGGGCGGCCTCGACGTCCTCGTCGAGCATCGCTAACGCAGCGGTCCGCCGCCGGTGCGCGACCGCGTCGCCGGCGCGCCCGGCGGTCGAGCCTCGATGACGCCCGGCCGCTCCTGGCGCGCGAGCTCGTCGTGGACCTGCTGGATCTCGACCAGCCCCGGATCGATCGCCCGGGCGCGCTCGAGGAACGCCATGCCGCGCGCGATCATCGCCGGGTCCGGCACGCGTCCAGCGGCGCGCGCGGCCTCGGCGCACAGCGACTCGACCTCGGCGCTCGTCGTCCACGCGAGGACATCCGCCGGGTTGGCCGCACGCGCATTCGCCGCCTCGGTCGCCGCGCGCGCCAGCGCGTCGTCCACGTCGTCGTGCTGGGCGAGCGCCCACCGCGCCGCCAGCAGTTCGGCCCGGCAGCTCATCCGGTGCGCGGGCCCGTCGCCCGGGAACCGCAGCGACAGCGCGCCCGCGTCCGCGCGCATCTGCTCGATCGCCGCGCCCGGATCAGCGTGGCGATCGAGCAGCACCCGGGCATCGAGCTCGGCGATCCGGAGGCGAAACCGGATCGCGGGGACGTAGTCGGCATCGATCGCGAGCGCCCGGTCGAGCGCGCGATGCGCGTGCGCCAGCGTGGCCCGCGCATCGCCGTGGTCCCGCAGCTGGCGCTGCGCGCGCACCGCCAGGACGTCGCTGATCCCGGCCCACGCGTCGGCGCGCGTCGCGTCCATCCGCGCCGTCACCTCGAACTCGGCGAACGCGCTGTCGATCGCGCGCTCGGGGCTCCGGCCATGGTTCACCTGGTAGTGGGCCAGGCCGGTCGACAGCCGGGCGAGGGCGTAGTGGAAGCCGGTGTCATCGGTGATCGCGAGCGCGGTGCGCAGGTTGCGCTCGGCGAGCGCGAAGCTCGGCGTCGGATCGCCGCCGTGCTCGGCGTCGTGGAACGCCTTCGTGAGCTGGACCACGCCGAGCGTGGCGTACTTGTCGGCGTCGGGCGCGGCGGCCACCGCGTTGCCGCAGGCGGTGATCGCCCGATCGAGCGCCGGGCCCGGATCGATGCCGCGGCGGACGCGATAGCTCGCCGCCTCCCAGTGCGCCACGCAGACCTGCACGTCGACCTCCGCGGCGTTCGCGCCGCGCGCGCGCGCCTGGATCGCTGCCGCCAGCGCCTTGTCGACGTACGCGGCCGGATCGCGAAACCACACGATCTCGATGTTGCCCTGGCCCAGGTAGATCTC
>Ga0307515_10021207_pt1 | contig 11531 bp, 11 predicted proteins | sample 17_EM_MG_FD_194513 | JGI IMG/M metagenome (GOLD analysis project Ga0307515, IMG submission 194513) | Populus trichocarpa ectomycorrhiza microbial communities from riparian zone in the Pacific Northwest, United States - 17_EM | ecosystem: Host-associated > Plants > Roots > Unclassified | place... | reverse complement strand
CACTAAATTAGCTTTGAAACTCATACACCATAGTGGTCCCATGCATTGCATTGCAAAGAAGCTAGAAGCACCATCCTATTCCACAACAATTGTCTTGAGGTTGACTTATCGTAAAAATGTCGACTATTTATCTCCATCCAAGCTTACCAAATAAGAACCATGTCACCACAAGCTCTTATGTTCCTTCCTCCTCCTTCCAAAACCCACCATGAACAATCTATCCTGCATATCTTCCACTACCATTGGGCAGCCCAATGTTGACTGTCTCCTAGCATGGTAGCATATAACACAGATCTTAGGAGGAAGGCTTTTTACAAGAGCTTTCCTAGCTAGCAGCAAATTATTAGTTTTCATCTTATCAAATGTTACTATCCCAGGAATGACACAACTTTGTGGGGCCCTTTTACTTCTTTGAAACATTTTCAGATTGGTCTTCTCCTTAAAGAGATGGGCTATTCTACTGAAACAATGATATACGTGGCTGGGTCTGAAACTTTCGGTGGTCAACGCATTTTGATCCCTCTGCGAGCAAACTTCTCTAACACTGTGGATCGCACTCAGGTGTGCACTAAGCAAGAATTATCTGATTTGGTTGGTCCTGAAACACCTCTTCCATTGAATCCTTTCCAGCCTCCACCTACCAAAAGTGAGGAACAATTAAAAGAAGAGTGGAATAGGGCAGGTCCCCGGCCTCGTCCCCTTCCTCCACGTCCAGACAGACCCATCTATCAACATGAAAAAGAAGGTTGGTATGGTTGGATTACTGAGTCTGACACAGAACCAGACCCTTCATCTGTAGATCTGAGGAATCAAGCACACAGGTTAATCTGGGATGCTCTTGATTATATTGTCTCAGTGGAAGCAGATGCATTTTTTCCTGGTTTCCATAATGATGGTAGTGGATGGCCAGACTTCTCAAGCTTGGTCATGGGACACCGGCTATACGAGAGTGCTTCTTCTAAAACATATCGGCCAGATAGGTATGATGGGCAAAAATCTCTTATTATGAACTTCAAATTAATTACAGCATAAAGGTACTGAATCATTCCATGGAAATTGATTGAAGTACAATATGTTTCAACGCAAAAAATGGAAGCATAGTGTGGATGAATGTCCTCGACTACATGATACTTGAGATTCACAATTTTCTGCAGTTTTAAAATGCCAGCGGGGCAAAATAAATTCAATGACTTGTGATTACATTGATTCATTTTTTCAGTATATATGCATCTGATAGTAGGGATTCTCTACTTCCACAATTTATGTTCATTTGGTTTTTGATGTTCTGCAAGGAGCAGCTGACTTTTCACCTTCAATTATAGTGCTATGAAGCATTTAAAACTTGCCATACAGACAGAAAGAGGGAAGGATTTGCCAGGAACGTAACAGATGTACTATATTTCTGAGAAAGATTATCAACCTGAATTTGCATTTTCATATGATAATATATATTATATATTTGTGTTGAGTAATGATTTTTTCCCTGCTGCTCTTCCAGAGAGTTATCAGCTTTCAGTTGGCAGCACTTCCCAAATAATAATCATGTTATGTTGAGATAGCCACGAGAAGTATTGTAGCATGCCAGGAAAAAAAGTGTCTTGCGGTCTTCTATAATCTTCTTTACATTGATTTCTGCACTGTGGTGTTGCTGTTTTTAAGCAAACAAATCATCTTGAATCCATCTCAATTTTCATGTAATAAAATTTGTTGTACTGGTTTTATCTGCTTCCTTTTGATTTTGCACACCTTGTACTTTAGTTCTGGTTTTGGTCAGTCTTGATATATCTTCTTGATGTTCACCTGTATATTATAAATTGAACAAATCATTCTGATGCTTTGTTGGTTCTTCAAACAGGAGGGTTCTTGCAGAACTTTTCAACATTATCCATGACAACTTGTACCACCATAACAATCGTACTTGGAAACGTGTAGTAAGGGAACATCTCAACAAAAGCTTGAGTGAAGACGGACTTATCAGGCAATCCCTTCTGTCAAAACCAACCACATTCCTGTCTCACCCGCTTCCTGAATGCTCTTGTAGAATTCCATCTGCTGAGGTTCCAAAACAGGTAAAAGGTAATGATGGCCGATTCCTATATGGAGGAGAGGATGAGTGCCCAAGATGGATGCAGCTTAGTCAGGAAGATACTCGCTCAGAGTCAGCAGTAGTGGAAGAGGGTAGTGATGATAATAGCGAGTCAGAATATGAAAATGATGGTGTTGAACAGCAAGAATCTGATGACAGTAGAGGTAGAAGTAGTCTTACTCAAATACCGATGGATCAGGATGATGAATGGGATCCTAATGACTAGAAGTGGATGTGCTGATGATAGGACTTCTGTTTTTATAACTGAAGATGGTACTCAACTTTTCAGCAATATCTTCTGGGATGTAGAGTTTTGGGGATGGGGCGATGAGTCCAAGGTCTTTTTTCACAGTTCCAACTTGGTGTTTTGAAGGAAATATTCAGATTTATTCTTTCCTAGTAGATTCAAGAAACCCTTATAGAAAAGAAAAACATTTGTATACCTTCTTCATACGACACTGTTTTAGCGTGATAGTAGTAGCGAGCACAACTGATACCTTCAAGATAAGCTTGTTGCAGCCTGTTGCAGAAGCAGAAATGCCCTGTCTTCTGAGAAACATGAAAGATGCTTCAGCACGGAGGAGCTTTGATTTGGGAATGTTGGTATTGGACAGTTTGCAGTTAGTTCCACTTGAAGATCTTTTTGGTATCTGAAACATTAATTTCTGTCCTTGAACTGAATTTCCTGTCGGAGTGTAAAGTTGTTTCGAACAGAAATCAATGACAAGAATTTTTCTTCTTCTTTTTGTCATAGTTCTAACAATTCCATCACCCATTAGATGTTAACAATAACATATGCCGATGTTATTATGTCATCATCGTTCAAGTTCAATGACCCGCATGCTCAAATAATGTTGACAAACACGAAGCATCTTGGAAAATGCAGGTGGGCTAAGCAAAGTTAGTTGCAGAATACAAGAGTTGGCAGGTTTTACTCAATGTAAATGTGGCCTGTACCCCTGAACCATATGAGGTGAAGGTAGGAACTAGGAACCACCTTAAATCAATCATGGGAAGATCGGCACATTCAACCTCCGCAGTTTCAGAGATATGTTCAGTAGAAAAGAATCAGGAATGGCCAGGACACATGGCTAATATGCAGCGGTTGTGAGAGAGAAGCAGTTTTACCGGCCTTCGCAATTACGCTTCAGCACATGATTCAGCTGTTCACCGGCGTTCCTTTGACCTCATATCCTTTCTTGAAGGATTGCTCCAACATCATCACTCCATGGGGGGTCGCTTTGCAGGAACAGAAAATAAATATAACTTCCAAAATTTAAAACCAATTCAGGCATCAGCCAAAAGGACACTAATCTGTAATCTCCATTTCTTTTATATAATAATAATAAATATAATAATAATAATACATGGTTATAGAAGTAGCACACTCGAACAAATTCATTATAGAAAATGGACAGACAAGTTGAGTTTCAAACACGGACTTCAAATATAAATTGACAAATTGCCGGAGGGTTACAAAGGTCAATCTCACAAACTCATTACATTTGTACATTATACAAGACCATAGAGGCTAGGCGCCCTTGTTGTTATTCCATGGCTTAAGCACGGTCACAACGATGATGGCAACAATGATAAGAAGGATTATAATGGCAATGCACATCCATTTCCTGGAGTTCCTTTGTAACTTCTTTGCCTTTTGGAGAGCAACATTCCCTGACTGCACATGATCTACTGCATTTGAGACCTGAAATTGCAGTAGGCTGTTAAATCACAGGGTTCAAGCATTCTAAGAACCATCACCCTACAGCTAAATGTAACTATTATTTTCAAGCACCGACTCATTCCTTTCTCATCCAAGGCAAAAGCATGAAACAGGAATGAACTCGTTACCTTTGATTTATTTTCTGGGAAGTAATTACTCTCTTTTTTGTCACCATAATTAAAATTATTTTATCCAGAAAAGAAGATACCTGTGATTCTATGTTGTCAAGCATGTCCCCTTGTGCATCCACCAAGACAGCCATATCCAGAAAAATCTGCATGACAAGTGAATAAAGAAAAAAAATCCTTGATGTTCACTCTCTCGACATAAAAGAAAAAAAGCGCTTGTATCTTGCTGGGTGCACATGCACAGATGCCATTGCCACTAAAAATAGACTCACTTCTTGTTCTATAACCCTCAATTCCACATTTTTCACTTAACATTCCAATGACAGGAGTTCTATAAGAAGGTTAAAAAAAAGAGAACTCATCAGTGATCAGATACTCATCTTATCTAAATCTGACAAAAGGTGGTCAGATGCTAATCACAGGGCCCTAAATTGAACAAATAACCATAATTTCAGATATAAAAGAAATTAATTTTCCATAGAAAGCTCCTGCATCAACATCTCATCACATCTAAACAAAGACCACACAAAAAACTACTTGACTAAGCTCAAGCTTGCCACAATGCCGGAAGGCCCTCAACATTAATCACCCAGCCCAAGGTGAAAGTTACCTCAAATAAATCAGTGTTAAAAGTAGAACAGCAAAGTTAAGTCAGGATCACTTTCCAGTTTGAGACAATTAAAGCTAAAGTGACATCAAAATTTTTAAAATTCAGCTGTGGTTGCATATCTGCTTTAATCAAAAGAAAATGTATAATTGTAAGAAGCTACAGAAATACCAATTTAATGCCAAAAGGGAAAAAAATATAATTGTTGTATTGGCACACCTGTTGTAAGTCCAGAAGTTTCCTCTCCAGATCTCTGACTGCATCATGGCGCTCTTGAATTTCTGCCAAAGTATCTGTTATCTGCATACAAAAAAGTACAAAAATGAAATCAGGAATGACCCTTTATGATGATTCACTATTAGGCAAATGATGAGCCAAGTGGCAAAGTATTAACTATGACTATCCAAAAAGCTTCCAATGATTTTCAAGGAAAGAAAAACAAGAAAATTTGGAGAAGGAAAGAATAAAGACACAAAGAAGTATTGATGATGGGAAGAATGAGCAAATCATATACATGGCCTCCTAAGAAACAATATTGTCAAAAAAACTGCAACAAAAACATTCAACATCAAACATTTTTTGGTCCTCTTTCAAAATCTTCCCTAGGGGACATGCCAGCAGTTGAGACTTGGGAATTCAATTTGAAGGTCTCGGGCTTAAAGTCTAGGAGGGGTGGGTGGAAATTTAGGAATTGGAGAAAGAGTAAAGACCACCTCTTGTTGTGTGTTCAAAACCAGTTGGGCTGGCCTCTCATAGAATAAATTAAAAAAAAAAAAGACAGAAAAAGAAAAGAGCAAGAGGAGGAACAAAAGATCAACAGACCTGGCCTCGCCCTTGTTCCTGAATTGCTTTCTGAAAAATTTGTTCACTGTCTCCAGTCTCAATCAATGTGTCAATCGTCTGTACATTTCGGAATTACAAAACTTAGATTATAGAACTATGAATTTGTTTGCAGTTTTTAAGTACAATAAGTTTCACCTCTTCATCTGCTCTTGTTCCCGTCACTGAAAATTGAGTAAATCAAGAAATATAAAAGATTAGCATTGTATCATGGAAAATATGCCATCAGATTATTGGCATAAGACCACCTAATTACAAACAAGAGAATGGCCTGAACCTGTAAAAACACGCCTCTCAACAACCTCCCGGTACTCTTGATGGATGTTTTCCCTAAGAGTCTATAAAAATTCAGAGATGTCATAAGATCACTGTCACAAAATAGGCAAAGGACTGCAAGATCCTCATTCAGATATGCTTGTTTACATTTCTTTACCTACCTGAAATTCAGCCATCTTGTCTTTCAATTTCTTTTTCAAGGCTCTGCCATAAAATCATAACACCGAATCAGATACGGCAAAAATATGGATAATTCTTCCAAAAGATCTACAACTCCTACAGGGCTTTAATAAAAATTTGAAAAGAAAAGGAAAGAATAAATGCATAACTCAGACAGCAGCAGGGGCGGAGCCAGAAAATAAAATTAAGGGGGGCTACGATTTGTTTTACTATTTGGGCTATAAATATTGTCAAGGGAGGGGCTGGAAAAACAATTTCCTTGCAGGGGCTGGGGCCACTGGCAGCCCCCCCTTATCTCCACTACTGTCAGACAGGGCAATATACATTAACTAACTTTAAATTGACTGCAACGCATGCCATAACTCGTTTCCCTTTGATTAATCTTTCTAATTTGTTTACAAAAGTTTAGAAAAATAGAGATAACCACTCTCCCAAGGGTAATTTTCGCCTGGCTCTTATCTAAATTGTTTGATTTTCACCTACTCTACAATGGATCTTTTGAAAATGATGATGGTGCAACTATATGGATGTCAAGTATATGCTATATTGAATGAAGAGAATGTCTTTGGAGGTAATACTTAACTTGCATATTAGCTTAGATGTGATATTTTCCTTAAATAAAGTGTAAAAAATTAGTTTGGGGGCACCCAAAACAGAGAGGCCTTTAGTTTAAGGGTTCTATGTATAGACATAATTTCTGGGACATTTACATGTTTTTAAGAAAAAATAATTGCAGACGACAATTTGAAAAAACAAACCCACAATCTTAGCACTCAAAAGGGACAGCTAACAAAAACAGGCACATAAAAATCACCAACTTAAAGACATGTCTGTGATCTCTGTCCTAGAACACTAAACTACAAAAACAGAAGCAAATACTGTCATTCTAAATTAAAACTCCTTTCAGCAAACTGCAGATTTAGATCCATGACCTTCATCATATCCTGACTTTACATAAATTATTGTTGTGAATCCGCATGCATTATTATTGTAAATCAGCATGTGTTCTTTACCCCATCAAAAAGATTCATTGTCTACCAAAAACAACAGATCAAACACCCATAACTAATACAACTTTACTTATGATTGGAAAGAGAAAAAGGTTTTCCAAACAGAGTTGAAATGCTAATTACATAGTAGTTGAGGTTCTTGATCGGTCTACACCTGTTCCTTTACCACATCCCGGCTTCTGCCTATTAGATAAATTCTGGACAACATAAAGCAGATATTGTTAAAATGCTGTAAATCGATTGGAAAAAAGAAGCAGCAGTTGGCCTACCTCTTTGTCAAGTTCCTCGAGTTTTGACTTTATTGAACGAGCAATTTTTCCAACTTCATCGACATCTTTCTCCATTCGCTGTTTGATTCCTGCAGACAAAAACCAAACCAATCATCAACTTAGAGGTTCATAAATCATAAGAATCTAGAAAAATACTAAGTTCAACGAGTAAAGAAAATGAAATTGAATCACAGAGGGGTTGGAAAGGAGAAAGAAATCAGAAGTCAGAGTAGCAAACATAGATTCACAAAATAAGTTATGTATTTTACAATTTCTTTTTGCAGCCATAAGTCATTAAATGCTTGTGGAAGGCTGATTGAAGCACACAAATTGAAGGTACCTGGTTCACCCGATCCATCATCTGGCCCAACCCCGCACACAAATTGAAGCTACCTAGTTCACCAAATCCATCATCTGGCCCACCCCAATCCGGACTTGTAATTTCATTTTTCAATAAAAAACATGAATTTTTTTATCTCATAATTCATGAAGGATATTTATGGTTTTATGCATGGATTTGAGTAGTGTTTGTCATTGTGATAGCAGTTGTTTTTCAAGGTTTTTTCGCTTGGAAATGCATCAAAATAATATTTTTTTCATTTTTAAAAATTTATTTTTGATATCAACACATCAAAACAATCCAAAAACACACAAAAAAAATCATTTGAAGAAATCAATTTTTTTGAAAAACACAGTCACGGTGCAAAGACAAACAGGACTTTAAAGTTGACTCTATTTTATGGTTTTATGATTTATTGATGGAGATGTGGTTTATTTTTTAATCTTAAATCTTATTTTTCCAAATTGATTTTAAAAAAAAAATCAGTTAGGTACCTGGTGGATAGCAGCCGGGGGGAGAAAGTCCTCCACCCGCTGCGGAGGCAGGTGATAGATTTAAATATTCCAGGCCAGCAGCAGGTGGAGCAAAATCCAACTCCAATCTGACCATTGCCATCCCTATTCACCTAATCTGATACTGCTAATTGATTTTCCCAATCATGCACATCGCTCAATTTTTCTAACCATTTAATAAAAATTGAGAACATAGAATCAGCCTAAAAGTTGGAAAAATCTTCGTGTATTTTTGCTTTACCCAACTTCATTAATTCTTTTTATCCAATATAATTGTTATTTGAATTTACAAACATAAAAACAAAGAGAAACATTGAAAAATATCAACCGAAATATTCTGATCACCTTTCATGGCAGGAGCCTTGGTCACAGCCTTTGACTCCTCATGTGCATCCTGCATACAAGATTTGCAAGAAATGGAAACCAAAAACACTGCTTAGCTGATTTTTCCACCATCAAAGACATTAATTGCACCTAGCAACACTTTCTTATCGTCTGTGCAACTGTTAAACATATGTTTGGTGTTGCTGAGCACGAATTAAGAAAGGTGTTGTCAGAACACCACCAAGTCTATACATATAAACAGCAAGACTGGAAAAAGGGAGGCCTTATAACATAGTTCAACAGCAATAAATTTTCCAAGCATGCAAATCTGAGTTTCTGAAATGCTTCTATTATCACCTAGTTTAAGCCATACATTCTAATTATAATGAAGGGAACCCCTCCACAAACCCCCAATCCACCCTCCAAGAAACAAAATGAAAAAAGACTTTGATGAACCACATGCCATGGAACCATATATGGAATACTGATCCAAATATAATGACCACAAGCATACCAAACCAGAGGATGCCAAAACAAAGATATTGACCTTATTTAAGTTGAAAGTATTATATTCCTTAAGAATTTAACAATTCCTTGATCACAAAACTTTGAAAAAAAATTTTGGTATCTAGACTAGGTGGGATTACTGATAAAGGCATGACATCACAAATTTACCTGTTGACTTAAAATTGGCACAACATCTCCTAGAGGAAAAGTTTTTCTTCAAGGAGATTGGGCAAAAACAGAATAAACCTCGAGTTTATGTGGTCTCTTTGAAAGAAGTATTTTTCAACCTTTTCTCAACCTAAATGGCTTATTAAACAGTTATGAGGCTGTCAATCTTTTTTCTTTGTTTCTTTGCAAGTTAATTAAGAACTTGCTGAATGGGGCTCATACCTGGAGCTTTTTGAGCAACTTGTCCAGCTTCTCATTCTGTTTCTCAATCTCTTGAACCTGGGAAACAGAAGATGAGGATATGGCGTCAACTAATAGAAACGAGATGGAAACAACAAAATATAGGATTTGAATGGCAACAATAGTATCAAAAGGAAAATAACAAGGCATGTAAGGAACAACAGAAACAAAATGAAAAGAAAGGGAGAAACCTTTTTAAAGAAACTCTCCAAGCCCAAGTCTGCAGAATTCATTCCCATCTCAATATCCCCGCCTCTGGAACCCTGACCCCTAGGGATCTCAAAGGACTCCTGCAATTTTCAATCACGTCATTAAAATTAACATGTAACTCATCTTAACCCAGCCATAAATAATTCTAACAATTAAATTTTACATGCACACAAACATTACAGTCAAATGGTGGTTTGCTACAATTACTGACAAGGAACGACTAATTTCTTGTGTTCAAAGCAATTCAATTTGGCTTCCCATGTTAGTAACATATCCATTAGCATCCCAAAGCCTAGAGCGTTAAGAATCAAAACAGCAAATTTGAGCAGTAGAAGGAAGCATCTCCTTTGACAATATAAGTCATTACATAACTAGATTCGAAGAGTAAACTTCGATAATATGTCAGCTAAACTAAGCGAATCGGTCGTGTCATGCTCCATTTACTGACTTCTTAATTTTTCATCTTCTTGGGTCCCCAAAAATAATAGATCCCGTGATTTAAAATTTTGAATTTCCTTCATCTTCCTCCTCTTTCTCACCATCCAAACATCAAAAAAGAAAATAAGATCCCAACTTTTTAAACAACAAAAGGAACCCATAATTGAATCCTCAGTTTCCCAAACAGATCCAACGAAATGAATGCAGATAAAAACAATAAAAACAAATTATAATAGCTGTCACCATCAAAAACAAGTTAGATCAAGACAAAGACAGGACAAACAAAAACAACATTAACATCGATACAAACTAAAAAGAAGAAGATAGTGAACATATGTTTACCGACAAAAGGTCATTCATTGTTGAAGAAACAGCAGCTGAAAAAAAGAAGCCTCCTTTTGTTATTGTTATTGTTTTTCTTAAAAAACAAACAACAATTGCTTGTTAATTAAGACCGGGATTTTGTTTTAACTTTCAACAGATAAAACAAAAAGGGAAACCCCAGGTCTTAATTAAGGGATGGAGGAGGAGGAGGAGGAGTTTTCTTTCCTTTCCTTTTCTGAGAGAATGAAAATAGATTTGCTGTTCCCGTGTTGAAATTATCGTCAGAGACAGAGAGAAATAGTTGTCAGTTTTTTTTTTTTTTTTAATTTTCTCTCCATATCATGGGAGGAGGTATTCTATACGATCAAGTACAGGAATTGAACGTGTTTGTACAGTTGCTTTATGGGTCCGTATAAAATACATATAATAATCCATGAAGTGATTTTATTTTACAACTTTTTTTTATTATTAATATAAATGTAAGGTTAGTTTGTACGCACCTAATCCCATAAATTCTGAAGCTAACAATTATATAAGTTTTTAATAATTTTGAAGTTTGTAAGACTCGAATTGATAATTTTTAAAAAACAAAATTAAAATCTAACCAATTAAATTATATTTTTTAAAATTTTATTTTACAACTTTTTTACAAGGGTGTTGAATTTTTTTAAAAGTTAATATATGGATATTAAAAAAAATTATAATTAAATAAGATTTTAGATATATGTTAATTAAAGCTGCCATGGAAGCTAAGAGATGACCCGATATATCAATACATCCATTTTATATATATATATATATATATATATATATATAAAAAATAATGTAGGAGTGATGATTAAAAATTTCTAAAATTTTTATGAATATAAAAAAAGGTCAAAACTCAACTAATATTAATAAATCTTTTCTCTAATCTATCCAAAATCTTAAAATGTGCACTTGATGAAGAAGTCACTAGATCGAAGATCCTTTTTATTTTTACTTTGTGGAATATATTTTCTGAAATCTTCTTTCTCATCAAAAGAAAATATATATAACTCATGGATTAAATAATATATCTAAAATATACAATTTTGTATATAACTTCTCAGAAAATACAATCTAATACGAAGAATTTATTATTTAAATGGATAATGGCCTACAGAATAATATTTTAATTTAAAAATTAAAACGTAATTGATATAAAGATCCAACTTCACAATTCAATTTATTTACTTACTAATGTTTGTGTCAAGAAATACTCCAATATATTGGCAATACACATCACTCGGTCTTCCTTTAACTTAAATTGAATCAAATGTACTAATAAAAAATCAAATAAAGTTGTTTCAATGTAAAATGAAAACATT
>Ga0307515_10021206_pt1 | contig 11532 bp, 13 predicted proteins | sample 17_EM_MG_FD_194513 | JGI IMG/M metagenome (GOLD analysis project Ga0307515, IMG submission 194513) | Populus trichocarpa ectomycorrhiza microbial communities from riparian zone in the Pacific Northwest, United States - 17_EM | ecosystem: Host-associated > Plants > Roots > Unclassified | place... | reverse complement strand
AGGACCGCGAGGATCTCTGGCGCGACCTGAACTGGACGCCCGAGGCCGAGCGCGAGACTGTCTCCCTGGCCCGCCTGCACGCCACGATCGGCAATGCGCCCGGCGTTCTGGGCCAGGTCTGCACCATCATCGGCGAGGCCGGCGGCAACATCGTCAACCTGCGCATGCACCACCGTCAGAGCGACTTCTTCGACGTCGACATCGATGTGGAAGTCCGCGACGCCAAGCACCTGACCAACATCTCTGCGGCGCTACGCACGTGCCCGACGGTCGAGACGGTGGACCGGACGCGGGGGTAGGGGCTAAGCCCGCACCACCTCGTGCAGCGCCTTCAGCGTCTTCAGCAGGCCCGCCGCGTCGCCCAGGGCCAGGCAGCTGGGGGCGTCGCATAGCGCCTTGTCGGGCTCGGGGTGGAATTCCAGGAAGACGCCGTCGGCGCCGGCCGCCACGGCGGCCTTGGCGATGATCGGCACGCCTTCGCGGCGGCCGCCGGTCGAGCCGCCGCTGGTGCGCGGGTCGGCGCCCGGCAGCTGGACGGCGTGGGTGGCGTCGATGGTCACCGGCACGCCCAGGGCCTGCATCTGCTGGATGCCCAGCATGTCGACCACCAGGTTGTTATAGCCGAAGGAGGCGCCGCGCTCGCACAGGATGATCTGCAGGTCGGGGGCGGCCTCGCGGGCCTTGGTGATGATGTTCTTGCAGTCCCAAGGGGCCAGGAACTGGGCCTTCTTGACGTGCAGCCAGCCGCCGGCGGCGGCCGTGGCGCGCGAGGCGGCGACGATCAGGTCGGTCTGGCGGCACAGGAAGGCCGGGATCTGCACGACGTCGGCGACGGCGGCCACCGGCTCGGCCTGGTCGATCTCGTGGATGTCGGTGGCGATGGGCACGTTCAGCTGGGCCTTCACCTCGGCCAGGATCTTCAGGCCCTCCTTCAGGCCCGGGCCGCGATAGCTGGTGATCGACGAGCGGTTGGCCTTGTCGAAGCTGGCCTTGAACACATAGGGCAGGCCCAGCTCCGCCGTGATCGCCTTCAGCTCGCGCCCGACCTCCAGCGCCAGCTCCAGGTTCTCCAGCACATTGATGCCGGCGATCACCGCCAGGGACTGGCCGGCGCCGAGCGAGATGTTCCAGCGCTTGAGATGGACGACGGACATGGCGGGTCTTCCTGAAGGTGTCGATGCGGGCCTAATGGCGCCAGCTTATGCCCGAAGTGCGGCGACGGCGTCGAGGGTCGCCGCGGTCAGGGGCGAGGGCAGGGCGTCCAGGGCGAACCATCCCCAGCCGGCCAGGGCTTCCGGCTCCTGGATCGCCGGCTCGCCCGCGCAGCCGTCGGCGCGATAGGTCACCGCCACCCAGTGGGCGTCGTCGCTGATCATGTCGGTGACGCACAGCACGGGTCCGGCGACGACGGTGATCCCCAGTTCCTCGAGAATCTCGCGCTCGGCGCAGGCCCGCGCGCCTTCGCCCCAGTCCAGCTTGCCGCCGGGCTGGCCCCAATGACCGGCCTCGGGTTGGCGCCGGCGTTGGACCAGCAGGATGCGGCCCTGGGCGTCGAGGATGGTCGCGCCGCAGCCGACGCGGGGGCGGAGAGGGGCGGGTGATTCAAGGGCGTCCGACATGCGCCCTTCCTACACCGCCCCAGTCAGGACGCCAGTCGCCAACGCTAGTCGAGGGCGCCAGTCTCGGCCAAACGGACCATGCTCGCGGCGATCCGATTCACGCTGGCCACGCGCCGATAGATGTTCGCGTGACCGGGCGCGGTGGCCTTGAGCGCGAGCAGTTCCAGGTCGTCGGCCTTCTTGTTGAGACTGGCCGAGGTCACGATCGAATAGTTGGTCACGGAGCCACCTTTGGGTTGCTCGTCTGGTCCGATCATACGGACCTCTGCGTCATCGAGATGTGCGCGGACGCCTGATCGGGCGGTGACCGTGGTCGCTGAGCGGCGCGGGCCGAGAGCGGCTCCATAGGCCTAGCACGGGCTTTCCTTAAACCCTAGGAAGCGATTTCTCCACAGGCTCTCCCATCGAGTGAGTGCGTTGGAATATTGTCAGGGCGGGCTTCGGAGGATAAGCCGCAATGTCATGACCAACGACGACGTCCTCGACGAATTCCGCGCCGCCGGCGCCCTGCGCGAAGGCCACTTCGTGCTGTCCTCCGGCCTGCACAGCCCTGTCTTCCTGCAGAAGAACCTGGTGTTCATGCGGCCCGAACGCTGCGAGCGCCTGTGCAAGGCCCTGGCCGAGAAGATCATCGCCACCGTCGGCCAACCCGACGTGGCCGTGTCGCCGGCCGTGGGCGGGATCATCCCCGGCTACGAGACCGCCCGCTGGCTGAACGTCGCCTCGATCTATGTCGAGCGCGAGGGCGGCAGCTTCAAGTTCCGTCGCGGCTTCCACCTGGAGCCCGGCCAGAAGGTCGTGATGGTCGAGGACATCGTCACCACCGGTCTGTCGTCGCGCGAGTGCATCGCCGCGATCCAGGAGGCCGGCGGCGAGGTGATCGCGGCGGCGTGCATCGTCGACCGCTCGGGCGGCAAGGTCGATGTCGGCGTGCCGCTGGTGTCGCTGTGCAGCCTGGAAGTCCCGGCCTATCCGGCCGACGCCCTGCCGCCGGAACTGGCGGCCGTGCCGATCGAGGATCCGGGCAGCCGGCGGCTGAGGGGCTGACGACCATGCTGCGGCTCGGCGTCAACATCGACCACGTGGCCACGATCCGCAACGCGCGCGGGTCCAGCTATCCGGAACCGGTGCGGGCCGCCGAACTGGCCCTGGCGGCCGGCGCCGACGGCATCACCGCTCACCTGCGCGAAGATCGCCGCCACATCAGCGACGCCGACATCGCCCTGCTTACCGACCTGTGCCTGAAGCGCGGCAAGCCGCTGAACTTCGAGATGGCCGTCACCGACGAGATGGTCGGCATCGCCCTGCAGGCCCGGCCGCACGCCGCCTGCCTGGTGCCCGAGCGCCGCGAGGAGGTCACCACCGAGGGCGGCCTGGACGTGGTGCGCGGCGCCAATCGCATCGCCGACGCCACCGCCCGCCTTCGCACGGTCGGCGCGCGGGTGTCGCTGTTCATCGAGGCCGATCCCGCCCAGATCCGGGCCGCGGCCGACGTCGGGGCCCAGGTCGTCGAGCTGCACACCGGCGCCTATTGCGACGCCGCCCGTGAGGGTCACCTGGACCGCGCCGCCGCCATCCTGGAACGTCTGAAGGCCGGCGCCGCCCTGGCTTCGAGCCTGGGCCTGGAGGTCCATGCCGGCCACGGCATCGACTACGCCACGGTCAAGCCGATCGCCGCCATCCCGCAGATCGCCGAGCTCAATATCGGCCATTTCCTGATCGGCGAGGCGATCTTCGTCGGCTTGCCCCAGGCCATGCAGCGGATGCGAGCCCTGATGGACGCGGCAAGGCTGGAGGTCGCGGCGTGATCATCGGGATCGGCTCGGACCTGTGCGACATCCGCCGGATCGAGAAGACCCTCGAACGGTTCGGCGATCGCTTCACCCACAAGAGCTTTACCGAGATCGAGCGCAACCGGTCCGAGCGCAAGCCCGACCGCGCCTCCAGCTACGCCAAGCGCTTCGCCGCCAAGGAGGCCTGCTCCAAGGCCCTCGGCACGGGGCTGAAGGGCGGGGTGCATCTCTCCGGCATGGGGGTGGTGAACCTGCCGTCGGGCAAGCCGACCATGGCCCTGACCGGCGGCGCGGCCGCGCGGCTGGCGTCGATGGTTCCCGAGGGCATGACCCCGGTGATCCACCTGTCCCTGACCGACGATCACCCCTACGCCCAGGCCTTCGTGATCATCGAGGCGCTGCCGACGATCTGAGCGGACGGCTCGACCTTTGCGCGTGAGGCTTGATCCACGCGCAACGTCCGGCTAGGCCAGAAAGCTTGGCTTTGTATGGCGTTCCGGGGGCGGATTGTGATTGTTGGCATCGATCTGGGCACGACCAATTGCGCGGTCGCGGTATGGCGCAACGGCGCCGTTGAGTTGATCCCCAACAGCCTGGGCAAGACCTTGACCCCCTCGGCCGTCAGCATCGACGAGACCGGCGAGGTGCTGGTCGGCATGCCGGCCCGCGAGCGCCAGTCGACCCATCCGGACCGGACGGTGACGGCCTTCAAGCGCCACATGGGCAGCCAGAAGGAAACCCGGCTGGGCAAGCAGACCTTCATGCCCGAAGACCTTTCGGCCCTGATGCTGCGGGCGCTGAAGGCTGACGCCGAGGCCTATCTGGGCGAGCCGGTCACCGAGGCGGTGATCACCGTTCCGGCCTATTTCAACGACAAGCAGCGCAAGGCCACCCGCCGCGCCGGCCAGCTGGCCGGCCTGAAGGTCGAGCGGCTGATCAACGAACCCACCGCCGCGGCCCTGGCCTACGGCATCCACGAGCGCGACAAGGAGAGCCGGTTCCTGGTCTTCGACCTGGGCGGCGGCACCTTCGACGTCTCTATCCTGGAGATCTTCGAGGGCGTGATCGAGGTCCGCGCCTCGACGGGCGACAACCGCCTGGGCGGCGAGGACTTCAACGAGCTGCTGGTCGAACGGCTGCGGACCAAGTTCGCGGCCGACTGGGGCAAGGCGGCGCGCAACGACGACGCCCTTTATCAGCGCTTGCGCGAGGCGGCCGAGCGCGGGCGGCGCGAACTGTCCGGCGCGCCGGAGACCACCCTTTCGGTGGTCTGGAAGGACAAGACCTATACCGACCCGATCACCGCCGAGGCTTTCGACAGTCTGGCCGAGGGGCTGGTGACCCGCCTGCGCGAGCCCGTCCTGCGGTCGTTGCGCGACAGCGACATCCGCGCCGACGCGCTGAACGAGATCGTGCTGGTCGGCGGCGCCACGCGCATGCCCGTCGTGCGCAAGGCCGTGACCCGGATGTTCGGCCGGTTTCCCGCCACCTCGGTCAATCCCGACGAGGCGATCGCCGTCGGCGCCGCCGTGCAGGCCGGGCTGAAGGCGCGCGACGCCGCGCTCAACGAAGTGGTCGTCACGGACGTCTGCCCGTACACGCTGGGCGTCGACACCGTCGAGTTCGGGGCCGGCGGGACGCTGCGGGAGGGCCTGTTCTCGCCGATCATCGAGCGCAACACCACGATCCCGACCAGCCGGATGCAGGTCTATTCGACCGCTCAGGACCACCAGACCATGGTGAAGTTCGGCGTCTACCAGGGCGAGGCGCGCTGGGTGAACGAGAACGTCTATCTGGGCGAGATCCGCGTCCCGGTGCCGAACAGGCCGCGCGGCGAGGTCTCGATCGACGTGCGCTTTTCCTACGACATCAACGGCCTGCTGGAGATCGACGTCCACGTGCCGCTGACCGGTGAAAAGCGTCAGCTGGTCATCGTCGACAAGGAGGGCGTGGCCCCCGCCGACCTGGAAAAGCGCCGCGCCGAACTGGCCAAGCTGAAGGTCCATCCGCGCGAGAGCGACGCCAACCGCGCGGCCCTGGCCCGGGCCGGCCGCTGCTACGAGAACTTTACCGGCGAGGCGCGTGACTTCGTGGGCTCGCTGATCAGCCGCTTCGAAACCGTGCTCGATCGCCAGGACGTCCGGGCTTCCGACGCCGCGCGCGAGGACCTGCTGACGGCGCTCGACGGACTGGAAGGCCAGAGCTACCTGTGAGCCGCTCGCCCTGGTCGATCCTCGGGATCGCGGCCGGCGCCGACACGCCGACCATTCGCCGCGCCTATGCCCAGAAACTGAAAGTCACCCATCCGGAGGATGATCCGGAAGGCTTCCAGGCCCTGCGCGGGGCCTATGAGCAAGCGATGAACCTCAGCCGCCAGCGCGCCCGATGGCGGCAGGAGGAGCAGGACGACCAGGCCCTGGCCGTGTCCGGAACCGAGGCGCGCGCGGATCCGGGAGCCGAGGCTGTCGAGGTTTCACCGGCGACGGTCCAGGCCGACCCCGAGCCCCAGGTGGAGCCGGATCCGCGCGTCGCGGCGTTCGAGGCGCACGAGCGGACCTGCCGCGAACTCCTGAGCATGATCGTGGACGAGCAGGGGCCCGCCGCGCCGGTGTTGCTGCGGGAAGCGCTGAAGCGCTTGCTCGGCGCGCCGGCCATGGACGATCTGCGTATCCACGCCGACACCGAGCGGTGGCTGGCCTACACCCTGCTGCAACAGGCCCCGCGCGCCGACGCGCTGGTCGGGCCGGTCGTGAGCTATTTCAATTGGCGCGGGCTGGAATCGCGTCGCGACACGCCGCACGAGGTCCTGGCGCTGTTGCACCGCCTGGGAGACCTGGAGCTGCTGGGCGAACTGCGGGTCCCCGGCCACAAGTTCCACGACGCCTACAAGGCGTTCCTGACGCCGCCCCGGCCCAAGGGGTTGCAGACCTTCGCCACCTATTGGGCCGCTGATCGCGTGCGCCTGTTGCTGGAGCGCATGAGCGGGCGCCGAGCGTCCATGCTGACGCTGTTCGACGCGCAACTGGTCGAGGCCTGGCAGGGTTTCCTGAAGCGCTTCCACTTCCCGGTTCGCCGCGCGGTGGGCGCCGGCGCCGTCGTGGCCGGCATGATCGGTCTGGTGCTGGGCATGATGGCGTACGGCGGGTTCTTCAAGGATCCCTACCAGCGCAAGATCCTTCGCACCGAGCGTCAGCCCGAACGGGCGGAGGTCTGGATCGATCTCTGTCGCCACCAGGCACGCCATGCGCTCGATCTGCAGATCGCCGGCGGAAATTGCGATGCGGCGCTGCTGCGTGACCCGGAGTCGCTGATCGCCCTGGATAGCCGCGCCCAGGTCAATCTTCTGACCGGGCAGCTCGTGTCGGCCAGGAACGACTACCAGCAGATCCTCGCCCACAGCCCCAATGACCCGCGCGCCACCTACGGCCTGGGACTGGTCCTGCAGCGCATGGGCGAGAACGAGAAGGGTGTCGCGCTGTTGCGGCGGGCGATGTCCTTCGTGCCCGAGGTCGACGACACCTTCCTGCCGTCGGGTCTGAAGCCCGACCCGGCCCTGACGCCCGAACAGGCTCTTCCCTTGCAGCCCACGGCCGCGACGATCGAGCCTGACGGCTGGACGCAGGCCGGAGGGCCCAGGCCGGTGTTCGACAAGGTTCCCGATTGGCGAGCCTATCCCTCGCGGGAGGAGATGGAGCGCTACTACCCCAGCGAGGCTCTCGACGCCGGAAGCAGCGGCGAGGCGCTGATCACCTGCCGGGTGCGGACCAGCCGCAAGCTGGACGACTGCTACATCGTCAGCGAGTCTCCGTTCGACAAAGGGTTCGGAGAGGCGGCGCTGAAGCTGTCCAAGCTCTTCGAGATGAATCCGGCCTCCTATCGCGGCGACCCGGTCGACAACGCGCCCGTCAGCATTCCGGTCAAGTTCCGGAGGCCCTGAGCCCCGGCCTCCGCCTTGCAGCCCTGCGGTCAGGCGCCCGAAGCGGCGCCATAGTGGGACGGGGCCATGACCTTCTGGGTGGATGTTGAAGCCAAGACGCGTCGCAGGGCGCGCGTGGAATTTCGCGACGCGGCGCGGCCGCATCGGGCGCTGATGCCATGGCAGCGACGGCCGCTGGCTTGGCTGCTGGCGGGCTGGGGCTTTCTCGCGCTGGTGTTGTTGGCGACCTTCGCCACAATTTAGGCCTGGGTCTCGCGGTCAAGCTTCAAGCCCGATCAGGCGCGTCCTGCTTGCTCCTGTCGTAAACCCCGTCTAGCTAGGCTCGTCGGGTTCGCCCGAAGTCCATTCCGCCCGAGAGCCCTGCCACGCATGACCGACACCGCCGACATCGAGACCCCCGACGACAAGGGCGGGGCGGTCAACGAGTTCATCGAGATCATCAAGACGGTGGCCTACGCCCTGGGCATCGCCCTGGTGTTGCGGGTGCTGCTGTTCCAGCCGTTCACGATCCCGTCGGCGTCGATGGAGCCCAACCTCTACCAAGGCGACTACATCATCGTCAGCAAGTTCAGCTACGGCTGGTCCAAGCACTCGATCCCGTTCAGCCCGCCGATCTTCGACGGCCGCATCCTGGGCAAGGCGCCCAAGCGCGGCGACATCGTGGTGTTCAAGCTGCCGCGCGATCCGAAGATCGACTACATCAAGCGCCTGATCGGCCTGCCCGGCGACCAGGTCCAGGTGCGCGGCGGCGTCGTCTACATCAATGGCAAGCAGTTGGAGCGCAAGGAAATCGCGCCGGTGCTGGGCTCCGACGGCTACGGCATGACCCGCAGCATCCAGCGTTTCGAGGAAACCAATCCCGAAGGCCGCAAATACGCCACCCAGGACTATGGCCCCGACAACGACGCCGACAACACCGGCGTCTATGTGGTCCCCAAGGGCTGCTACTTCTTCATGGGCGACAACCGCGACAACAGTCTGGACAGCCGGTTCGATCCCAATGTCTCGCCGTTCAAGACCGGCTCGGGCGTCTGCGCCTGGGATCCGGGCAACGACCAGTACGTCGGCATGCAGGAAGGCGTCGGCTTCGTGCCGGCCGAGAACCTGGTGGGCCGCGCCCAACTGATCCTGTTGTCGTGGAACGCCGACGCCCACCTGTTCAAGCCTTGGACCTGGTTCACCGAGGCCCGCTACAACCGCTTCTTCCACGTCCTCAAGTGACAGCCCAATGACCACGGATAGGCGCGCCATCGCCGTCGGCGACCTGGAGCGCCGGATCGGTCACGTCTTCCAGGACCGCAAGCTGCTGGAGCTGGCCCTGACGCACGCCAGCGTCGGGGACGGGGCCAAGAAGGCCGGCGACAACGAGGTGCTGGAGTTCATCGGCGACCGCGTGCTGGGCCTGCTGGCCGCCGAGGCCCTGGCCGAGCGCTTTCCCCAGGCCAAGGAAGGCGAACTGGCTCCGCGCCTGAACGCCCTGGTCAGCCGCGAGACCTGCGCCCGGGTGGCGCGCGGCGCGGAGATGGGCCCGGCCCTGCGCCTCTCGGCCTCGTCCAGCAAGATCGGCGGCCGCGAGACCGACTCGATCCTGGCCGGCGCCGCCGAGGCGCTGATGGCGGCGCTGTATCGCGACGGCGGGCTGGAGACGGCCCGGCGGGTGTTTCTGGATCTGTGGTCCGGTGAGTTCGATCTGGCCAACCAGGGCAAGCCGCGCGATCCCAAGACCGCGCTGCAGGAGTGGGCGCAGGCCCAGGGCAAGCCCCTGCCGACCTACGCCGTGAAGGACCGCAAAGGGCCTGATCATGCCCCTGTGTTCACCGTGCAGGTGACGGTGGTCGGGCTGGACCCGGTGTTTGCCGAGGGGCGCTCGCGGCAGGAGGCCGAGAAGGCCGCGGCGAAGGCGTTGTTGGCGCGGGAAGGGGCGGGGGTCTAGGTGGGCGGCCTGGGACGACGCCTGTGCGCGGCCTTGTTGATGGCGAGCCTGAGCTCCGCCGCCGTCGCGGCTGAAAAGGTCGGCGCCAAGTTCTGGAAAGGTCCGATCGCCACCCGCGAAGCCCGGCTCTCAGGCTACACCATGGCGCAGCAATGGGAGATCTTTCGCTACGCCAATCAGCGCGCGCACCCGCCGGCCACCGGCCTGGCGAACGTCCTGGCGCAGGGTGGAAAGCCGATGGCTGACTATGTCGTCGCCCAGGCCGAAAGCTCAGGGCGAGAACTCGACTATCGAGACGCCTTAAGAATCCTTCAGGCCATGCGGTGGAGCGGAACCTACGATGTGTGCGGCGACGCGGCCCTGCAAACCCGTCTCGAACGCCAAAACGTGCGCTTCGAGAAGAGCGGTTGGCATGGCGTGATGCTACAACTGCAACGAGGTCCGTGCCGTCCGGGGTGAAGGCTTATGGGACCGGCCCGCAAGCGACACCCAGACGATCCAAAGAGGAGGGCTTTTTCGGTCCATCGGTGCTACACGCACCCGCAATGACTGAAAACACCTCTCAAAACACCCGCGCCGGGTTCGCCGCCATCATCGGCGCCCCGAACGCCGGCAAGTCCACCCTGGTCAACCGCATGGTCGGCGCCAAGGTTTCGATCGTCACCCAGAAGGTCCAGACGACGCGCTTTCCCGTGCGCGGCGTGGCCATGACCGGTTCGACCCAGATCATCCTGGTCGACACCCCCGGCATCTTCACCCCGCGCCGTCGACTGGACCGGGCCATGGTCCGCTCGGCCTGGAGCGGCGCCGAGGACAGCGAAGTCGTCGTCCACCTGGTCGATGTCCAGGCCGAACTGGCCTCGCGCGAACGTCGGGCCACGCCCGGGGAGCACCGCTCGGTGCAGGACGTCCAGACCATCGTCGAGGGCTTGAAGGCCGCCAATCGCCAGGTGATCCTGGCGCTCAACAAGATCGACGGCGTCAAGCGCGAGACCCTGCTGGCCGTCGCCCACGACCTGTTCGAGACCGGCGTCTATTCGGAAGTCTTCATGATCAGCGCCGGCACCGGCGCGGGGGTCGACGACCTGATGGCCAAGCTGGCCTCGCTGATGCCGGAAGGCCCGTGGCTTTATCCGGAAGATCAGACCGCCGACCTGCCGGCCCGCCTGCTGGCCGCCGAGATCACCCGCGAGAAGATCTATCTGCGCGTCCACGAGGAACTGCCCTACGCGGCTTCGGTCGAGACCACGGCCTTCGAGGAACGCCCGGACGGTTCGGCCCGCATCGAGCAGACCATCTATGTCGAGCGCGACGGCCAGCGCGCCATCGTGCTGGGCAAGGGCGGCGAGGTGATCAAGTGGATCGGCAAGACCTCGCGCGAAGAGCTGGAAGAGATCCTGGACCGCAAGATCCACCTGTTCCTGCACGTGAAGGTCAAGGAGAACTGGGCCGAGGAGCGCGGCCTGTTCAACGACATGGGCCTGGATTTCGACGTTTAGGGACTTTCGCCAACCCAGGTGTCATCCCAGTACCATAGCTTCGCTCCGGCCCGGGATGACACGGGGGGCTGACACCGCTTGGCGTCTGACGCCGCGCTTGGTCCTCGTCCTTCGACAGGCTCAGGATGAGGACCACTTGCAGGCCTCGGCAGTCGAAAACCTCATCCTGAGCTTGTCGAAGGACGAGGTTTTCGCTTCCCGAAGATCTACCGGCCCACGATCTCGAGGTCGCCGGCTCCCACGCTGTGGGCCAGGCGGTTGCGGTAGATCGAGGCCTTCCGGCGGTGGTCGTTGAACGCCATGGCGTCGCCCTGGTTGGTGAACCACAGGTCGTAGCCGTCGACCTTGACCAGGCCGCGATCCAGCGCGGCGATGGCGCTTTCGACCTCGTCGAACAGGGTCTGCTGGGCGTCGAAGTCAAAGGTGGCGCGCAGGTCGCGCACCCCCGCCTTGCGGTCGTAGGCGGCCACGCTGCTCTTCGAGACCCCGGCCGAAATCTTGTGATCGGCGACCAATTGCAGGTAGGCCGACCGGCTCTTGGCGGCCCGGTCCGCGAAGTCGACCTGATAGTCCTTGGACGCCTGGCGGGCGGCCGCGACCCGGGCCTTGGCCTGCTTGCGCGCGCCGGCCGAGGCCAGGGCGCTGGTGTTCAGTTCCAGGTCGCCGTCGGCGGCCGCCATGGCGGCGTCGAGCGCGGCCCTGGCCCGCGTGTCGGCGGTCTGCTGGGCGGCCTCGGCCTTCAGCGTGTCGG
>Ga0307515_10021205_pt1 | contig 11532 bp, 1 predicted proteins | sample 17_EM_MG_FD_194513 | JGI IMG/M metagenome (GOLD analysis project Ga0307515, IMG submission 194513) | Populus trichocarpa ectomycorrhiza microbial communities from riparian zone in the Pacific Northwest, United States - 17_EM | ecosystem: Host-associated > Plants > Roots > Unclassified | place... | reverse complement strand
TTAGAATTGTGGTCGCCTTCTAGAGCATATTAATCGTGGTTCTCCTCTAGGGCATCCTATAAAGGCTTAGAACTATTATCTTTATAATAAGGTTTAATAACGGTTAAATAGAATTAAGTGGGTCTATAAGGCATCTAAATAGTATAAGTTTAACTATTAATTATAATAAGTTAATATAGGCCTAACTACCCTCCCTTTTTACGCTATATGCGTACCTTAAACTAAAGTGGCAGATTAAGCGTAGTTAAGGTATTTAGGCCATTTCTTATTCCTAGTACGTTGTTAATCTAGCGTATAGTATAGAGATATTACACCTCCTTTATTACCTTGCAAATAGCCTTAACTTATTATATAATAGAAGGAAATAATAGAGAATTATTAGTTATTTAAGGGTAGGCGCTAAAGACTAGTAATATAGGTATAAGTCTATCTAGGCTAGCGGAATTATTAACGGCTTTAATAGCTATTTATAAGGTAAGTTCTTTACTAGCATTCTTTAGTTCTAAAGAGATAATCTTATATACGTGGTATAATAGTATATAATATTACTCTACTTTTTTAATACTATTATATACCGTAATAGGGACTTCCTTAACCTTAATTGCCATTACCTTTATCTATTATTAAAACTCTATAGATAAGAAGTTCTGTATAATTATAGCACCTAGTATACAAACGCGTATTTACGCGTTTGGTGCACTAACCACCTACGTACTAACTAATTAGGGGGGAGGCACGTTAGTATATAGACTATGTAGTCTACCTCAATAGAATTAACAGTCACCACTATCCTAAAGAGTATACAATACTATACGTATTTCGTGCCCTGGGATATAACTCACTTATACTATTAAGTTGGTATAAACACTAATCAGTAAGCGCGCACAGATTAGCAATTACTTAACACCTCCTACCGAGCGATATATAACAGCGACTACCTATTTAGACTCCTAGTACGACCTGCTAAAAGGTCGGAAGTCGGGGATTACGGACCTATTACTAACTCTGTATACTTATTTAAGTTTTAGTATAGTTTACTAGAAGTTTATAGACGCGAATACAGACCTTTACGGAACCCCCTATCCTTAACCCCCTTAAACCTTAAACCTCTTCAGACCTTACGGAAACCCCTTACCCTTCTACAAACCGTTATGGACCCGTTAATTGCCTTTACGGACTACTATAAGACCTCTCGAACTGTTACGGACCCGCTAATTAATTTTACGGACCGTTACAAGACCTCCTCCACCCGCTATAAGCTACTACCACCCACTATAGCTTATATAGATATACTACGCTATATAATATAGCAGATATAACTAAGCAAATTAGTAAAGGTTAAAAGAAGTGGAGTTAGGGAGTCAACCTCACGTTTATAGACGGCGTTAATAACTATATCAATTTTAAAATCCTTAAATACGGACACTATAAGCTTTTAAATAATAACCTATGGGAGCAATATAAGGAAGACTTTGCGGACTTTACAGAAGCTATTCTTAAGGCCTATAACCCTACTACTATCCATAACCTACGAACCCTTTTACGTCACCAAGGTATATAGGTTAAAAAGGATAAACGAGTTACTATTGCATGGTCCTTATATAACATAATATAGGAGAAGGACCAAATAGAATAGACTAAAGAGGAAATCCTAGATTAGGTTAAAGCCACTAATAAACTCTTTACTTCTCCCAAACTTAATAGCATTACTAGCCTTATACCTAACCTACTTAACCAAATTCGTCCTATAAACCTAAGCAATTTTAGAATTAATCTTACGGGCTAAAGTACACCTAGTACTTAAGTTACGGACCGTAATACCCCCGTAAACCAAAATATGGACTAAAACCCTCCCGTTGCCCAAGCCATAGATTTACAACCTGCCTAAGTTATAGATCCACAACCCACTTAAGTAAAGACCTACGGTAAGGAGCTAGTTAACTTAGCTAAGCTCTATACCGACAAATCCAAGTATAGTAGTAAAAACGATAACTTTAACTTTAAACTCACTATCTTTACAGACCTCTGTTAGAAGGCTGATATTCCCAAATAGGAATTTAGCCAAGCCTATTCTACTATACTGCGCGGCCTAGCCCTTAACTACTACTACACCAACCTTAAGAGCAACCCCCTTAGTGTTCCCTTTAATAAGCTATATAAAGCTATATATAACTACTTTAAAGGGCCGGAATATAAGCGTAATATCCTTACCCAATAGAATGCGATTAAGTTATGGACCGTAATTAACAAGAATACCAAAAAGTCGACCACAGAGTGCCTATAAATTCTTATTAAAGACCTTTAACACCTACAGCACGGCCTTAATATTAAGCTTTGAATAATCAACTTCCTATATAATAAACTTATTACGGCTTGCTAGGAAATAGAGCCCTATAAATACGCCTATTATAAGCCTACAGACACCTTAACTAGCCTTATCAACGACTTACGGTCCTCTATTATAATATACGAAGTCTTAAACCCGCCAAACAGTACCTAAGCCTTCGTCACGGACCTACAAAACCCATAAACTAACTTAGACGCCTACTTTACGGACCGCCGCTACCGCCGGCAGTACCTATACCGACTAAGTCCCACCTATAACCCCTACAGCAACTCCTGTACAAAAGTATACCCCTATAGATAAACTAGCTAGAAGTGCTTTATATGCAGTAAGGAAGGATGTTGGTCTATAAGGCATACCTAGGAAGAACGTAACAAGTCTAAGAAGAGATTTAATAATTAGATTAACTAGTTTATCTTAAACTATAAAGGAGAGAAAATAGAGGAGTCTCTTAACAAGTTAATAGAAGCCCTTATAATTAACTTTAACTTAAATACTTAGGAATAGGAGACCTTAGAGACGTTCCTAACTACTTTTAGACCTTTTACGGACGACTAAGCCTTTAATATTACGACCGTATTAGCCGACCGCTCCTTTATACACTTAATTGCACCTAAAAACCAGCCCGTAAGTATATCTATTAGACCTATTACGGACGTTACGGACCGCGAATAGGACCTATTTACATATATTACCACAGAACGCTACACCCCTAAAGAATTCTATAGCGTTATAATTAATATAGGTACCTCTAAGAAGTCTACTACAGGTTACGGACAATACCTTATATATAAGACCACTACAAATAATAATACGGATATTAATACTATATAAACTAGGGCCGTAAACGTCTAATTCGGCATTAGCTTAACCGCATCAATTAGATCAGTTAAAGTTAAGACTCTAATTAGCCTAGTTAACTTCCACATAGTAAAAGCGGATACCCCTTTCCTACTCTACCTTGCGGATATAGATAGGTTATAAGTTTACTATAACAACGTTATAGACACCTTAATTAGCCCCGTAACTGCCCTAGGAAGTAAGTATACTACCCTACTAATTATACAACAATTTAGACACCCGTTCTTTATATGGGGAGAGACTTTATAGACCTATATTTAAGAATCTTTTAACTATAACCTATACTACCTTACCAGTACTAAGATCTACCGCCTATACCGCTGCTTCGGCCACCTATTAGCCGAAAAGCTATATAGAGTCCTTAAACGCTTTAGATACAACGACGTTAATAGGAAGGCAATCGACTACCTAACCAAATACTACTCTTTTTGCTAGAAATACAGACGTTCCCCAGGCCGATTTAAGTTTACCCTTTACAAGGACCTTAACTTTAACCACTTAGTGTATGTAGATATTATGTATATTAACGGCAGCCTAGTATTATATATAATTGATAAGGCAACCCACTATTAAGCCGCCCGTTAGTTGCAAAATATATCCATAAAATATACTTAGGATATTTTACGGACCTGCTAGATTAATATATACCTTAGACCTCCTAAGTATATTACCTACGACGCTAGTAGGAACTTTATTAGTAAGGAATTCTAACAGTATACTACGGCTATAGCTATTTTAACAAAAGCTATTCCAGTTAAGGCGCACTAGTCTATTAGGCTTATTAAACGAGCTTACCTAGCTTTATAGAGAGCCTACTAGATTATTACGGACAAGTGTAAGGATATCTAAAAGGAACTGGCTTTACAGATAGCTATAAAAGCCATTAACGACACCACTGGCCCTAACGGACTGGTACCTACCCTTTTAGTTTACGGAGCCTATCCAAGGATAAGCAACCTAGGCCCTCCTGCCCCATCTATTATGAAATGAGCAGCGGTAATATAGAAGGCAATGGCCGAAATAGTCAAATTACGGGCCAAACAAGCTGTCAATAGCGCCCTATATCACTGTAACGGACCCAACACAACCTTAGTCCATGACCTCCCGCTTAATTCTAAAGTCCTCGTATAGCGTAAGAGCGGCAACTAAACTGGACCTTATCGTTTACTAGCTGTAGAAGACGAAATATGCTGCGTATAACTTCCTAGCGGACCAACTAGCTTTAGAAGCACGTCCGTAAAACCCTATTTTCGGTCTAAATACACCCACAACGTTAAACTAAACGAACCAGAAGCACCCGCCGAACTAGATGAACTGGAAGCACCCTTACCTACCCTAAAAGTCCCCCGTAAACTTACCGAACTTACTAAACCTGCCGTAAAGCGTAGCTAAGGACGCCCCTAAAAGCACCCCGTAATAGAGAACTACCTAACCTCCACAGGCATATCTATAAGGTAATCTCTGCCTATGGATATATTAGTTCTAGTATAGGAAACCCCTTTTACGGACTTACGACGTAAAGAGATTAACGGACTACTTAAAAAGGGCGTCTTTGCGGTTATAATAGAGAAAGACATTCCGCAAGGCGTCCATATTTTTAACTCGCGCTTCGTTAACAAAATTAAGCACCCTAGTACTAATAAAGCCTTTAAGAAATCAAGGCTTATTATACAAGCTTATAACGACTAGGGAAAGGGCTTAGTCCTTACGCAATCGCCTACAATTTAACGGGTCAGCCAATGGATTATACTTATACTTACGCCTAGACTACAGCAAACTAGACCCGTAGCCCTCTACTTACGGGATATATCACAAGCCTACGTGCAGTCCAATACCTACCTAAGTAGGGACATCTTTATACGACCACCGCTCGAGCTTAATTTATAACTAGGAACAATTTTATGGGTTGTAAAACTACTTTACAGAGTACCAGAAGCTGGAAACTATTGGTTTAAGACGTACCACTAGCACCACATCCGTAAACTTAGGATGGAGCAGTTGACCTATAACCCCTGCCTCCTATACACCCTATTAAACGGCCTTAGTATTATTAGACTCTAAACAGATAATACTCTCTTTTTAGCGGATAAGACTTTTGCGGACGCCGAAGAAACTAAACTCTAAGAAGCTAAGTTCCTAGTAAAGCCGCGAGAGCAGTTAACTAAGTAGACTCTGATTAAGTTTAACGGAGGCTTAATTATATAAAAGGGCAATTTAATCTAGCTAACTTAGAAACGCCAAGCTTAAAACCTAAAGCCTATTATAGCAAAGCCTATAGACCTTACTAGTTCCCGCAGAGAGACCCGTAAGACTGTAAATATAAAGGACTAATACGCTATATAGCGTGCAAGAGGCGCCTATATAGCTATAGTCTGCCAACCCGAATCTGCCTACGACTTATCCTTTGCGGCCCAGGCAGTAGATCTATAAGAAGAAAATATTAAGCAGCTTAATAAGCGCATTTAATAGCAAATCGATAACGCGATAAGAGGACTTACTTTTGTACCACTAGACCTAAATTCCCTTAGCGTAATAGTATTTACGGACGCCTCCTTTACTAATAATAGGGACCTATTATTACAAATCGGCTTTATAATTATACTTACGGACCATAATTAAGACGTAAATATACTGTACTAGTCCTTAATTAAGTGCAAGCGAGTAACCCGCAGCATACTGGCTTCTAAACTATACGCACTAGCCTATAGCTTTAATATAGGAGCCGTAATTAAGTTAATAATCCAGAAGATCCTATAACTGGAGCAATTACCCCTAGTTCTATGCACTGATTTAAAGTCCCTTTATAACTGTATAGTTAAACTAGGTACGACATAAGAGAAGAGGCTCATAGTCGACCTAATGTGCTTACGTTAGGCCTATAAACGACGTAAGATTATAGAGGTTAAATAGATCAGCAGCGGAGACAACCTAGTAGACGCTATGACTAAGGCAAAGCTGTGCTAAGCTTTTAAAACCCTAATTAACATAAATAAGCTCAACCTAAAGGTTATAGAATGGGTGGAACGAGACTAACGGAGCACTTACGGTTCATTCACGGCCGTCGGAAGGCCGTACGGTTTATTTTACGGGTCGTAAGTAGGACTTACGACCAGCTCGGAGCACCGTTTGGAAGGCAGTCCAGAAGGCACATCGGGAGGGATTTTCCTATGTATTTCTTTACGTGTTTTATAGTTCTATTAAGGCAATTACGGAGGCTGTACACAAGTGGTTTTATTTTCTAAGTACCGCTAGTGTATAATTACAGCACCTAGTATACGAACGCGTATTTACGCGTTCGGTGCACTAACTACCTATATGCTAACTAATTAGGGGGGAGGCACGTTAGTATATAGACCACGTAGTCTACCTTAATAGAATTGATAGTTACTACCATCCTAAAGAGCATACGATACTATACGTATTTCGTGCCCTAGGATATGACTTACTTATACCATTAAGTTGGTACAAACAAGTTCTTTCCTATATTATAGACGATTTAATTAGGGGGTCCTAGGTAGATATTAATCTAGCATAATTAAAGGGTATCCTATATATTCCTAGCTAATATATCCTTTAAGAAGCGTACGGCTTAGAAGGAGGTTAAGAAGTTAATAACTTAGAGTACTAGCTTATTGCTAAAATATATAATATTAACAATAATATAGAAGTTAAAGTTATAGTTATCTTTAAGGGTAACCTTAAATTGGCTAGGGGATTTCTGGTTTATTTAGTAGTAATAATAGTACTTTATAAGATGCTTAATTACCTTAATTTTAACTTTATAACCTACTTACTAAAGAACCCTAAGCAATTAATAAACTAATAGGTAACTAAAACGGCGGTATAGTTGACGTAACTTTAACTCGGTTAAATAGCTCTAAGCAACGCTTTTTTCTAGTTATTAAAGGAGAAACTAAGGGTAACCTTACTTATATATAATAGGCACCCGACTATCTCCCTATATAAGCATATTTTTAAGGTTATTAAGCTTAACACCTAATTTATTTATATCCCTAATATAGAATAGAAATAGGGTGTTTGTGGGAATAATATAAAAAGTAATATATCCTAAGGGGGTTTAAGCCCTAATTATGCTGAGAGAGATTATAGTACCTTTACTAAAACAAATTATATATTAGCCTGCCGTTAATTAGTTAATCTAAACAGAGCTATTAAGCTGCTAAAGAGCTCGAACTTAAGGTTCTCCTACTATAAATACTCCTGCGGCTTTAGTATCTGGTATAATACCATAAAAGATATTCACTAAGTATTTATCGTTAAAGGAGAACGCGGAGCTCTCCTTTAGCTTATTAAAGATATCTAACTTCGTAATAAAATGGAGTATAGATTAGTTATTAAAAATAGCAACAATTTATATACTATCTACCTTACTATACTTAGTAAAGTATTAGTTGGGTAAGTAGTCCTCAATTTCCATATCTATAAGAAGTTATTCGGCCTTATTAACCTTACCCTTAAAATCTTTTACGCCTTTATATTAAACTAAGAAGCTTTAAAAGTAGGCTATAGTAACCTTATAATTTCCAACATTTTTTATACTCTAGTGAAACTTATTATATACCTTCTTTTGTTTATTAAGAGAATGCCTAGTTAACTAGTAATTTAGTTTATTATAAACATAGCACTTCTTTTAGCAATTCCTTTAAAATAAACCTCTATAAGGACCTCTATAATTACCTTATAGTTAATATTAATTATACCCCCTTCTATATTCCCTACTACGGCCACTATATATTTAATTAGTTTAGTTATAATTATATTAGTTAGGAATACTTAGGTAGGATTTTCGGTATAGAACTATTAAAATTCTTATATTTATATCGCAGTACTTATAGTAGAGCGTAGCTTAGTATATACTCCTTTAAACGTATCTATAGGTTTATATAGCGCCAAGTTATACTTAGGAATGCTATAGTATGCTAAGATAACCTAGTCCCTTAGGCTATTCTTATTTTAGTAAGTTTTAATAAGGCTATATTAGATTTTCTAGAGTTTATTAAAAAGTAGTTAAAGGCACTCTAAATAAGTCTTTATTAAGTTAAAAGTAATAACTCTTTAGAATATAGTCTCCCACTATTTGGATATATAAAGTTAGCAATTCTTATTAGTCTTAAAGTAGGCTCTAGTAAGCTAAAGCATTATATTAAAGCTATAGTTTTTACCCGTAATATAGTTATAATAAAATATTACTACCTATCCCTTTAATATAATAGAGAAAGCGTAGTAGTACTAGTGGTATTAAATTTTAACCTTATTACAATAGTTATAGAAGACCTATAGTTTTACTCTAAGTATATTATATAATTCTCCCCTAAACTTTTTCTCTTCGTCTAAATATACCTTTATTAAATTCGTAACTTTTTATAATAGAGGCTTACCAGTTAGCTAGAGTAGAGAAGCTAAAGGTAGTAAAGGTAGAGGAAGAGTACCTCTAGGTAGAAGAGTACCTCTAGGTAGAAGAGTACCTTTAGGTAGGAGGGTAGCGCTCTAGGGGTTTTATTCTAAATTAAAGTTACCTTTTAAAGAATATAGGTTGGTTTTAGGTTTCCGTAGTTAACATATAATCTTAGCTTCTATCTATACTAGTTCTTTTATACTAATAATAACGGCCTAAATATTACTAGTAATTGGGTTACCGTTCTTAGTAATATATACCCTATTCCTATAAAGAAAGTCTTAAAAATCCTAAATAATATTAATATTACTAAGTGCCTAGGTGTTGGCGGTCCATCCTATAAAATCCTCCTTAAAATATTCCTATAGCTATAAATCGGCGTAGTATTTACTTTAGTAGAATATAATACGGTGTAGGAGAAAGCTATTAACTTATTTTATAGTATAAGTTATTATATTAAAGGTAAATTCGTCCTAATTTTTATTAATAAGTTTCGTATATAAAGCTACCATTAATAGTAAGGAGTCTTCCTAGTTGTTTAAGGTAGGCGTAGCCATGTTTTCGGAGGAAGGGAAGTATTGTTAGTATAGGGATTGTCGTTTAGTACGCGTTCGTGACATATATTTGTAATTATAGGGCTTAGGACTAGTTCTAGCCTTAAATTGCAAAGACTCGTAAAGCGTATTATTCTATGTAATAGACGCAAGAATCTATAATCTTAGAAAGGCTTAGGACTAGTTCTAGCCTTTAAACCCCTTAGATTCGTAAAAGAGTTTTATTTAAGGTTTAGGACCAGTTCTAACCTTAAAGGACAGCTCCCTTTAGCATAAGTAGTACTAGTATAGTAGCTTATCTCTTCTTAGTAGAATACCTAGCTGCTCTATAGTATAACAGTAAAGTTAACTACTAATTAGTGTTAGTTATATAAGGTAATATTACATAGCTACGGTTCGTAGATAGTATAATTATTATTATTCTTTTTAATAAGGGAGGGCGAGGAGCTTAAGGCTCCTCGCTACGCTACTGCCGCGGCGGCACGTAACAGCAACTTGCCGCACGTAATGGCAACTTGCTATACGTAACGGCAATATACCTTATATAGTGACCACTTCCCTTTATTCCCAATACTAATTTTAATATACAGATGTCTTTAATTAGCGGTTTATTATATAACCCTTATAAGGACAAATTTAATAAAGCTATAGATAATATACTAGAGGACTTTTAAATACTTAGGCTTATAGTATATTTTTATCTTAATATATTAAGCGAGTTCTTTTTATTAATATTAATTCTAGCTAGCGTATAATCTTCTTAGTACGTAGTATATAACGTAGCATTTAGCTGTTTTATAGTACAGACATATTAATATATTTATCTTAGCTTGTGCGGATATCTTTATATTAGTTTATACAGATATTATTATTTTAGTTTATATAGATATTATAATATAAATTAAGTATATCTATTAAATATAAGGTAGAGACTTAATTCTTATATACGTAGTAGTAGAGAGGTAAGAGTTACTATTTTATTACTCTAAACCTATAATAATAGCTAACTTATAGTAATAGCCAACCTAGATTTACTTAAGTTCTATATCTAGTAACCCAGTATTACGTATAAGTGTGGTAATACCATGCCTTATAATCGCAAGCTTATCTTCTATTTTACTTAAAAACCCTTTAAGCTTATTTAACTGGTAATTTATAGCCTAAACATCTTTTACTACCTTAGACACCTATTTATAAACTATATTAACGCATATAGAAACAGTAATTACTAAATATACCCTAACATTTCCCATGCTAGCAAAAGTGATAGTAGTACTAAAAGCAGTACTAGGCGTGCTAGGAATTAGTAAAAGAGTAAAAAGAGGAGCAATAGAGCAGGTGCCTCTATAGCTGCGTATATTACTATAAGTAAGAGTTTTATAGGGAGGGGAGATCTTTAAAGTGTTACGGGACTTAGTTAATTGAGGTACGAGCGCCGTAAAGAACGTATGCAAGCCTATATAATTGGATTGTCTATTAACGAGGATATTAAGCTAAGGAGCAGAAGGTGGTAGAAAGGACGTCTATATATATGTGCCAAGTCTTAAGCGAGCCCCTAACTAGATCCGTTACAGTGCCGTAATATTACCCCTCTCTTTAAAAAAGCTTGCCCTTAAGCTTTATTGTTTACCTCTTATATAATTAAAATAGATTAAATTTTGCCCCTTTATAACCGACTAATCTTCTTATCTATATCCGATTCGTCTAACCCCTAATTGCTAGTAGGTATCCTCTTACCTATCTGCTTCTTATATGGCCACAGCGAGCTGCTATATAGCTGTAATAGATAGTTCTTAACCCAGTAGCTAAACGATCTATAGCGTACGCAACGTCCTTTGTATCTATATTAACTTCGGCGAGCTAGTGATATAAATTAAACGTAGGGCCTTATAGACTGTGGGGGTATAGGTCCAATATGTTTAAAAGTCAGCTTCGCTGCTAAGAGGCTAATAACGTAAGCAGTCAGCGAGCTTATAGAGTTGCGACAGTCAGTTAGCTATAAAACTGCAGCTAGCTAGCAGCTCGCTATCTTAGCGGTAAGATTTGGTAGTAAGTTAAAGCTTTTATTAGAAGTTAAGGATATTTAGACCTTTAGCTAAGATCTAGTTAAGCTACTAGTAAATATAAATACTAAGTTATTAATAAGCGGTTACTATTAGGTAAAGCTCCTATATTACTAATATAGGGGTATAAAGTAATCCTTTTTTAATACGGTCTTTTAGGTAAAAAGAGGCTCTAGCTTAAAGACTACGCGCTTTACTTATAATTAGTAGTAATAATTATATTAATAGCTATATAAAATTAAAGTATAACCTTATTATTAACTCTAAAATTTATAGTAGTTATAAACGCTAGCC
>Ga0307515_10021203_pt1 | contig 11532 bp, 3 predicted proteins | sample 17_EM_MG_FD_194513 | JGI IMG/M metagenome (GOLD analysis project Ga0307515, IMG submission 194513) | Populus trichocarpa ectomycorrhiza microbial communities from riparian zone in the Pacific Northwest, United States - 17_EM | ecosystem: Host-associated > Plants > Roots > Unclassified | place... | reverse complement strand
GCAGTGGGATCATAGCAAATGTATCTGTTGGATTTAAGAAAAGATGGGATGCAATTCAAGTGCGAGCTAGGAATATGATAAAATATTCTATTATTTTTATTAATTATATATGCACATAAAACACTCTTTGTCATTTAAGATATTAACTGATTTAGTGAGTGATTTATTTCCTCCATATCATCTTGAGTTTGAATCTTAGCTGAGATTGTAAGTGGATTTTTTTTATGTACCAATTCAAAAATAAAATTGTATATCAAGAAATATATACACGTAAATCACAATGTTTGTTGTTGGGTATGCTATTTATTTATATATACACTCATTTCATTAAAAAATTACGATAACCTGAAAAATACAGGTATGATTAAAAAATTTAGAAGTATTACAAAATCCCTTAAAAAATTCCTTAATGAATTTTAAAAACACTCAATTTTCTATTAAAATGAATGATTTATCCGTAGAGAAATCATATCACAAGCACGTATGCTTTCTCGTTTCAATAGTGTTTTTGAAGAAATTTAAATTTTATTTTATTTTTTTCTCGTTTCAAATTAATTTTTTATGTTTTCATATGGTTTTGATGTGCTGATGTAAAAAATAAAAGATATTGATTGATTGTTTGAGAGAGTGACAACTTTTATATTTTAATAAGTTTTAAAAATATATTTGATTTAAAAAAATTAAATTAATACTTTTTAGATAATTTTTAATAATTTTATAAAAATATAAAATATAAAAAATATATTTTAATATATTTTTAATCAAAATATATTTTTAAAAATCACTTACACCACATTAACTTAAGTAATAATAGAATAACCTTCTATTTACGCTCCCCAGCAAGTGCATGATCAAAGAGAGTGAATTCCTGATCCATGTCCCACATGATGATATAATCGACGGTGAACAGAAAAGGAAAGTAGGGTCCACAAAATGTCAAGGGAAGCACATGATCCAAGACGTTGCCATACGGGTCTCTACCAGACTACCACTAGCTCTCGTCCACAGACCACCGACACTGTAGGCCGGAATTCATTATATCAAATCGTCTGATCTCGACACGTGTACTACTTCCGTGACGTGAAAACCGCGTTTTTCAGGGCCCTGACAATTTTATCATGTAATATTAATGTTTGAGTAAATTTACATTAACCTCAATTAATTTTTTTGCGAGTTTTCACGTTAATGGTTATATAAATTTTTAATAATTATAAAAAATTTCAAACTTATGATTATTAAAAAATAAATTTAAAGTTTAATTAATTAAGCTGTTCCTTAATATTATATTACTTAGATTCTTATTGACATGGTCCGATTTTTTTTAATATTAAATTATTTTTTAATATTTAAATTGTTTTAACATGTTAATATTAACAAAAAATAAAAAATATTATTTTAAAATATTTATAATTAAAAAATAATTTAAAGTTGATCTTTTTTTTATTTCTCTCGTGGCTACAGTTATCAAAAGATTTAAATGATTAGTCTAAGTATTTAAGGAGGTATGCTTCATTATTCCTTGACTTTTTAGGTTTAAATCTTGAGATCAAAGCCTATAAAAATCTATTAAATTTCATTAAATATATCAGACTGATATGAGAGATGAATCATTAAAATTATTTAGAAAGAAATTTAGTATTGATGAACATATAAGTTGATTTAAAAAATACCATTATTATTAAATACAACTCCATATTATTAGTTTCATGGTAGCATTTAATTGCAATATTAGATAGATAATTAAGCCTTGATGATTTTGAGACCCAACCAAAATAAAAAGTGAAAAGTCAAACGTACAACAAAACGAAAAAGCAAGAGTCCAAGAATCACGAGCAACGGCTAAAAATACTATGAAATGATGATAGAATTGCATGCAGAAGATAACAGCCCACTCGTCTTCAACTTTACTATATATACCTCCTCTCTCCCTCGCTAGCACGGGCTTCAAAGAAAAGTGAATCTCACACGCTCTGTGTAGAGATTGTTACGCCGGGCAACACTACATTATACATTGCAAGGGGTATTGTTCTGGGGTTCTTTCTCTCAAAAACAGAGAGATATTGAGTGAAATAAGAAAAAATGGAAGCCTTTTACTATTTGGTTTTTGCGGCATTAAGTGCCGTAGTGTTTGGAGTTGAGATAAGCAAGACAACAAAAGATCGAATCAATACATCTCCTGCTTTCAATTCTTTCAAGAATAACTACCTTGTAGTGTACTCTCTTATGATGGGTAAGTGTGTGCCTTTTCTTTTATTTTTCCATTAAAAATCCTAACCTTTTTAGATCTATAATGTATTTGCATGGATCTGATGTGATTTACGTGTGTTTGATTGTTTTTTGGAGGTGGGCTTATTAGCATTTTTGTGGGATTTGTTTTTTCTGGTCTTCAAAGATGGAAATTTTATTAGAGAAATGAGAAGTGTGAGGAATGCGGGACTTGGGTTGTGTTTTTTATAGGGCGGGGAAGTGGGATCTGGATTTAGATTGGTCATAAATAAGTGGGTCTGATATGGGTTCTGGTTTTTCATTTTGTTTGTTTTTTCTACTACTTAGTTGAGGGTTAGTATTTGGTGCTGTAAAAGTTTGAGCTTCCGTTGTGTTTTGTACTTTCCGTGCTGTAAAACTGATAATGGAGACTGGATCTGGTTTATTTTGTTGAATTTTAGTTGAGCAGCTTCTTAAGGCTAGCTAGATTTGGATATTCTATCTTGCCTTCAATATCAGACTGGAATTTGTTGATTAAGTTGTTTCAGCAATTCTGTTCCTGATAAATTACTGTTTATATGACAGCTGGTGATTGGTTGCAAGGTCCATATGTTTACTTCCTTTATACTACATATGGCTTTGGGAAAGGGGAGATTGGGCAGCTTTTTATTGCTGGTTTTGGGTCCTCCATGCTGTTTGGGACGATTGTTGGATCTTTGGCTGATAAACAGTGAGTGGTTCCTCGAGAGTTGTTGTTTTATGATAATGTTTTTCCTTTACTAAGTGTGATCTGCTTGGCAGGGGTCGAAGGAGAGCATGTGTGACTTATTGCATTACCTATATACTGAGCTGCATTACCAAGCATTCTCCTCAGTACAGAGTTTTAATGATAGGCCGTGTCTTGGGAGGTATCGCCACTTCTCTCCTATTTTCATCATTTGAGTCATGGCTGGTCGCAGAACACAATAAGGTAATGGATTGTTTTTCTGCTGTCGTGTTATTAGTTAATAATACTTTCTGGTTTCGGGTTTAGAAGAACAAATCATTAAATAACACTTGGTAGATCAGTGAACCTCCTTAACATTAGTGGTTCAAGATTTCTGATCCAAGTTTCTGCCATAACAATTTCTCCTCACTGTTCTTTGCTAAAACCAATTCAATCTAATCATTAACAGATGGGTAATCACCTTTAAATGTAACCTCATCTTAATTCTTCTTATTCTCACTTAATTGGTGCAGAGGGGCTTTGATCAACAATGGCTGTCACTGACATTTTCAAAGGCAATTTTTCTGGGAAATGGACTTGTGGCTATCTTGTCAGGATTGTTTGGAAACTTTCTTGTAGATACATTTCAACTTGGCCCTGTGGCTCCTTTTGATGCTGCTGCATGCTTTCTTGCAATTGGAATGGCTGTTATTTTGTCATCATGGACAGAGAACTACGGAGATCCTTCAGAGAACAAGGACTTGATTACCCAATTCAGGGGTGCTGCCGTGGCCATTGCTTCTGGTAGAGTCTGATAGTTGCTTTGCATGATGCATTCATTGTTCAGTGTGGTGTTTGGCAAGCTAGTTTTTTTTTTAGTCTGTTTCTTCCTTGCTACTTTTTTGACCTTGCTTCCCCATATTCTTTCCTTCTTATACTTTTCCCCTTTCCTCTGAATTATATTTAATGCTTTTCAGATGAGAAAATTGCTTTGCTGGGTGCAATTCAGTCTCTGTTTGAAGGTTCTATGTATACCTTTGTGTTCCTCTGGACACCTGCTTTGAGCCCAAACGATGAGGAAATTCCTCATGGATTTATTTTTGCAACATTCATGTTGGCATCAATGTTGGGAAGCTCTATTGCATCTCGGTTGATGGCCCGCTCATCACCCAGGGTAGAGAGCTACATGCAGATTGTTTTCATTGTCTCATCAGCATCTCTTCTGCTTCCTATTGTAACCAGTGTATGTATGGTTTCCAATCTATCATTTTGATCCTTTGTTTCCTCCTTTCATGTTCTCCTATTAATCTGCAGTTTCTCTGACATGGAACAGTTCTTAGTAGCACCTTCTAAAGTTAAGGGTGGCAGCATGTCATTATCAGGCTGTCTCCAGATGCTTGGCTTCTGCACCTTTGAGGCTTGTGTAGGGATATTCTGGCCTTCTATTATGAAGATGAGGTCCCAATACATTCCTGAGGAGGCCAGAAGCACCATTATGAACTTCTTCCGCATTCCACTCAATATCTTTGTGTGCGTTGTTTTATACAATGTAAGTTGCTAGTTTTGCTTGTATATCCTGACCCATTAGGAGTAGTAATTGTAGAATTGCTCATAAAACTGGAAAAACCTAGATTACTCACCAGGTGTTTATGCATTTGTGCTAGCATTGTATAAGTTTTGATCACACTCGATAGACTCAGTGCAGTGGTTTAACCTTCAGTTAGTTAAGACTAACCTTATTGGTATCCATCTCCAGCATGACCAACCTGTAACTTGGAAGTAGTTTTCTGTTCCATGCTACCACCCTCCCCCTCCCCTCCAACTCACGCACCACATAAGACTGCAAACATGGAGTGTCTCTGGTTTTGTGTTTGCTTACTAGTTCTTTGGTTTTTTATTTGAAGGTCAATGCATTCCCTATCACTGTTATGTTTGGTATGTGCTCGATTTTCCTTGTGGTGGCGTCTATCTTGCAGAGGAGGCTCTTGGTGATTGCAGAAAAGCAAAGTAAATCTTTTCCCTCTACTTTGCAACTTCTGTTGAACTTAGATATAAATGCAGTTCTCAGTTCATCTTTAGATTATATTGTGCATACTGCATAGTGGAAGAAACATGGTGCATATATTTACCAATACTTGCCTGTTGCATTATTACAGAGACAGAAGTCTGGGAAATGAAGGAAAGGGATAATGAGGCAGAGCCACTGAACATTTGATCAAACAGACCGATTACTTTTGGAAACAACAACCACCCAATTCATTCTATATATCTGTTGTGCTTCCAGATAGTTCGAAGTTTACATATGATTTAACCTTGAAATCAACAAGGAGAATATAGTGGTCTGTCTTCAAAGAAGAAGGAGATACAAACATGCCTCTTTGACTTCTACAATTATTCATTTTTGGCTGTCACTTATTTGACAGAGTAGTAGTAGTGTATTAGTAGTAGTCTTTTTGGTTCCCCCACCTTTGCTTATTACTGCAAGTCTGCAAGGAATTTGTCATGTCTACAAAGTAATTCATGTAATAGTTTTCAAAACTTGGTCTATAAGTCTCTACTCTCAATTTAAATTATATATGGCTTCTCAATGTGCTTACCTATTTGATGATGTGTTTTCAAGCTTTTGCGCTGAAATGATTTTTTAGATGGTTTTGATATGTAGATGTCGCAACGAACTAATGATCGATGATGTATCCTAATGCTTTTCTTGATGCTTTACATGTAAGGTTTAAGATATGATTTCTTGATGCTTTACAAGGAAGCTACAGGTTATTGAAATTTACTGATGGGGCCTGAAAGTGACCCTGATAATTATTAGGAGAAAAAGGAAATCTTAGCTGATAAGTTTAGAAATTAGGCACGCTGATCTTACTTACTCTTCCCTTTTGTGATCACAAGTGATTTGACCAATACTTGTGAGGAAAGAACATCTCTGTATATGTAAAACACAAAAATCATCAAATGAAATAATCAGTTCTAGATTCTAAGGGTCTCTTTTTTTTTTAATGATTCTTGCATTGAACTTGATTGCTTTTTCTCTTTTTTGGTTGGTGAGTGATATGTTGTGTTTCTTTCTTCGAATGAATAGAAGGATATGTAGTTTTTCTTGACTTTTCATTGAATTATGCTAGTTTTTTTTTTTTTCCAATTTTTGATCTTATACTAGGGCTATAATATTTTGAATGGATAAAGCAACATTGATGCAGCCTTCAAAGGAAATGAAATTGATGCTGGCGTTGGGATTGTATGGATAAAGCACAGAGGTACAGCCATGGATGGCATCTCACTGCGACTAAGGTGCGGAAACTCGTGACAGGTTGAAGCTTAATTTTCCTCTTTGAGGGGCAATGAGGATGGCAGTATCAAGAAGACATGACAATCTGATCATTGAAACTGATTCAGCCATTGTAGCTGAAGCATTATCACAGCAACATGAGGATATTAATTGGGATATCTATCAAATCATTGATGATATTAAAATGCTTTTGAGTAGTCATCAAGATTGGCAGATTGAAAAGCTAGAAATACATGTAATGTTTAAGTTCATCTTCTTCGGCTAGACATGCAGTGCAATGAGTTTGGGTTTTTATACAAAGGGTCTTCCATGAAAAAAAGAGAATTTTTTTTTTAATCCAATCTTTATACAAGTTTGTTCATATGATTAGCTCCTTTGTTTCATTAACTCTTGGGAATTTTTCCATGAAATATACTATGAATATTTGAGAAAAATCAAGAAAAATTAAACCAAGAGAGATGAATATAAAAGAATACCAAGAAATATACCTAAAATGATAGATATAAACCACAATAAAACCAAACAAATATAATCTGAAAAGGAACTAAAAATATATTTTTTAAGAAATGGATACAAAAATTAAATACGAAAAAGAAGACAAGTGTCAGAGTAAAAAAATAAAAATAAAAATGGTATTATAATTAGAGTAAAACGATAAATGAAAGTAAGATGTATATATTAAACCCGGTTTAGTATGTGAGATTTAATAATTTATTAATTTAAAACTTGGTTCCGGTCCAGTTTTATTTCAAATTAATTTTAAGATTGATTGATTTAATTGATCTAGTTAAATAAATCTGAATAAAATATAATTTAATAAACTCTGATATTTTTTTAAAATTTTAAATCTTTTATCTTCGTTAAAATGACCTGGCAAACTTGTGATATAGGCGGCAAAAGTATAGGGGTCAGATTAAAAGATTGTTTTGATGAGGGACTATTTACACAAACAACAAAAACTATAAGGACCTCCAAACCTCATTAACCTCTCATTTTCATTTTTTTCTTGCTCTTCTAGGGTCTCTAATAAAGAAGAGAATGGAAACGATAAGAAGTTGGTCTTAACCAGAAATTCTCCATCGATTTTTTCACGAAAAGAGAGAATGAGTGCAGAACAAGAGCAGCCAATGATCAGCAACGAAGCCAAGAAGACAAGGGATCAGCCAAATTTGACAGAATGTCAGTCCTGTGGTCTCCGCACCCCCTCTCATAAAAGACTCGAAATTTTATACAGTGAGTGGCGAATCATCCTTCTTTGTACAAAATGTTTTAACCTTGTTGAGTCTTCCAAAATTTGCTCTTATTGTTTTAGAAAATTTTCTGTCAAGACTAAGTGTCTTCGTTGTTGCCAATGTAAGAGGGTTGTTCATAAATCTTGTTTTGCTAAACGTAAGAATGTTGCCCCTTGGTCGTATTCTTGTTATGGTGATAGTGGTGGTTTTTCTGTTTGTATTGATTGTTGGGTGCCGAAATCGGTTGCTATTAAAAGGGGGAAGGTTTGTGGGGTTAGCAAGAGGAACGATACTGGGGTTTTGGGTAGAAGTTTGGAGGATGTGGTGAAGGATGCTGCTTGCACGGTACAGGAGAAGGTTGAGTCTGCGGTTAGGGCTAGAGAGTTGGCTGTGAGGAAGGCTTTGGAGGCAAGGAAGGCGGCGGATGTGGCTAGGAAAGCATTAGATTTAGTGGCTAATAATGAGGGTGGCAAGGAGAATAATGATAATGTTGATGATATTGAATTGGCATTTCAATTGCATAGAGCAATGAATAGTTCACCTCGGATTTCAAGTAATTTGTGCTTGGTTAATTCAAGTTGTTTGGGTGTTCCTATGATAGGGGAGGGTAATGGTGAAATGCGGATTAGAAATTCAGAATTGAGGAATCTCGGTGCTTTTGGAAAGCTTGATGGCTTCATGAGTAAAAGTGTGGACGTGGGGCGTCGGAAATCAAATGGAAATGATGATGGTGTAATCAGACCAGATGCTAAGAAAGATAGGAATGTGGGCATGCAGCAGCAAGAACAGAGCTTTTTCAACAAGTTGATAAACTCAAGGGGGAATGATTGCAGTGTGAACTCTGATTTTCAGTCTTATAGGGAAGGAAACGAGTCTTTGGTTCCTGATGATAAAGGATGCAAGAGAAAGCATGATCGCTATCTGCTGAAGTATAGTAGGAAAAGGGTTTTGTTCAAGTATAGTAGGAGAAAGGTTATGCTCAAGTATTGTAGGAGAAAGTTAGATGAGAGGTTAATTCCGAATGGTAGGCCCAAGTTCCTTTATGAAGGCTTGCTCTCAAGACTTGGACATCCACTACAGGACAACTGCTAAGGTGTTCTAAAGAACCATTGTGGATATGTTAATGATGGCCATGGATGTTGCAGATTTACATATAGATTTCTGTTAGGCTCTCAACTTTTGAGTTTTCAAAGAGTTAAACAAGTTCACATTTTCCTTTCTGTATAAAATTCTGTGTACTCGTGATCTTTCTTATTTAATGAGCATGCTTTGATATAAAATTCACTGATATTTAGCCTGAATGACTGCTGGTTTGAGAATATCTGGAACACTTCTATGTTAAGCGAAGGAATGCGGAAGTAGCAATTTTATATGATATGCAGTAAAGGATCTGTTCCGGGAGTTTTTATCTGCTCTATGTGACTGTTTATTTATGGGCCGGGATGTTCTTTGCTTTGCTTCATTTTAAAAAATGTGAATGCAGATGGTTGGCTTTGCTTGATAGAGTTTTATTACATATTTGTTTTTGTTTATCAACTATTTGGAAGTTTCAGTATGTTGTCCTTGGATTCTAACAAGGAAAGCTCCCCTATGCCATTTGATTGATTAAAGCTCCGTGCCACAACATTCTGTTTGGCATTTTATTTTATATGCTAGTTGCAGCTCTTGGTCTTCCTTTTGTTTTGTTTTAATTGTTGTCGTGACTCTATAAGTATGAGCATTGCATGTCTAAGGAGAAAGATAAAAGGAAAAAGGTGCTTTATTTGAATTCAGTCCTGGAAGTATGTTGTCTATGGGATGTTGATTAAACAATGCACCAATATAGAATCAAAGTACTGATAAGTAAGCTCTTCATGTAAAGGTCTGAGGTTTTGCTCCTGCTACTCCATTATAGACTGCAGATATGTTCCTGATCTTGTGCCTTGTATCTTACTGTTTGTTGATGCTGCTTGTTTAATGGGAAATCTTATTTTTTAAACTAAGCATTGAGTGGGAATGTTTGCATTGAATTAATTCCGCTGATTGTAATCTGTTTATGCAAAGTACGATGCAGCTGCTCCTGCAATTGTTCCTCTGGGTTGTTACTACTGTTTCTGCATTGCTGCAGCTGATTCATAATAAGTTGAGTTAGTCCATAGAAGTTGATTATGGGATTAATTTTGTTATAGGCTGTCTGTGAAGTCCTCAACCCTTGTGTATTATTGCTCTGGTTTTTCACGCACTTTTGACTCGCTTTGTAATTTAGTTTTTCGTTTTGGTTAGAATTTGGCCCTGTTTAGAAGTACAGTTTAAATAGAGATGGGTTAAAATTTATTTATTTTTTAATTTTTTAATGTTTTTTAATTATTTTAATGGGATGATGTTAAAAATAAATATTTTTTTTTTAAAAAAATATTATTTTAATATATTTTTAAACAAAAATCAGCTTTTCTCACTCAGCGAATGTGCTTGTTACCTGTTGCATTCTTAGCCCTCTGGAGTTTCTCTTCATAATGCAATTGCATGGCTTATCAGAAAAGAACAAAAAAGAACAGAAAAAAAATAACATGAGTTTGCACATTAACTTCCATATTTTGGTTGAAAGATCACATCAACCACCCAATCAAACACATTAGTACTTTCCTATTAACTGATTAGATAATTTAATCAGTTTGGATGATCCCAAATACCCTAGCTTAGATGCTGCCTAAAAGTATTTGTTCTCTGAAACTAAGTAGCGCCATGAAAGACTGCAAAAACAAGAAAATTCCGTAAACTGGTGTTTTCAAGTAATGATTAGTTATGCGTTCATGTGTTGAATATATGCTCATTTGGTTAATTCTTGGATAGTGAATCCTCAAGAACATTACAAGTAAACACACCTTTATTTTTCTACTTAGTTATCAACAGCTCGGCATAGTTTTTTCAGCATCAATATTTTTTTCGCTTAAAAATGGAAACTTTACGCGATTGCCTTGGCAACTGTAAACAAAGTCAAAGCAGGTGAAGGCTACAAACATGTTCACTTTATTTCTACACCGACCTAAGTGATTAGGTCTGTGGTAAAATATGCAACAGAGAAGAGAAGCAGCAGCTGAAGATATATTGCGAGAGATAATGGCACATTGGGTTATTTACCTCTATTCAGTAACTCAATAATAAAGTAATTATTTTTTCTCATCTATGAGAATTTCTTATTTCATTTTCTTGATTCTTTATCCAAATTTCTTTTATAATTTATTATACTTTGCAACATTGTAGCACATTCTCAGAGAAGGTAGCACATCACAAAATTAAGATGTAAAGTTTACCAGCAGGCAGCAGATCTTTATCTTAAATATTCTGTTCTTAGATCATCAGAACCTTGCAACTGCTCAACAAGGTCAGTTAACTCCTGTTTTTCTCTCCATCTCTGGTGTTTTAACATTTAACAGTAGAGTTCTCTTTCAAGTCGGATGGATTTCAGCTCTAACTCTTGAGTGTCTTTTTGTTTCATGATTTTGCGTTGGATTGTTTGATTTTTCAGTTTTTGATGAGGGTGATATAGGTTTATTAACATCACTTTATTTTGCTTTTTTTACTTCTGCTGATTAGTGACTTGATTTTTTTTTTTTTTTATAATCCAACATGTCCGGACCGGTTTACACGCACCACAACTCATCCTCGTACCTAATATAAAGCTTAATATAGGGTGATATGGATTTCAGCTCTAACTCTTGAGCGTCCTGTTTGACTTGTTTTTGATGATGGTATTATTTTGATCTTCTATATTAAAAATATTTTTTTAAAAAAAAAAATTATTTTAATATATTTTTTTTTAATTTTTTTTTTAAAAATAAGTGATATTATTTTTTAAAACACTGCCGACAATACCGACAAACAAGTGAATGCTCAATCACTGCATCACCTGTTTAGATAAGGAAAAATCAAAAGACGACATCGATACGAGCACCAACGTCGTCGGGACGAATATTAGCTGAGAGATCGCACAAGCCAAGTGTCGGCTCCATTATCCATTAAAGAAAGTCAAAGAACATGTCCACAAGAGTTCCATGCAGTTTACACTTTACACACAGGCTTTGGTCGCCGTAAGGCTTCCACGTTGCAGCCACGCA
>Ga0307515_10021202_pt1 | contig 11533 bp, 11 predicted proteins | sample 17_EM_MG_FD_194513 | JGI IMG/M metagenome (GOLD analysis project Ga0307515, IMG submission 194513) | Populus trichocarpa ectomycorrhiza microbial communities from riparian zone in the Pacific Northwest, United States - 17_EM | ecosystem: Host-associated > Plants > Roots > Unclassified | place... | reverse complement strand
AGTCAGGGTTACGAAAGCTCAACTAAAAAGATAATCATCATCATTTCCCTCCAGGATGGCCTTCAATGATTCGATTACATTTTCATCCTTGATGACATAATCCCGCACACCTTTTTGAATAAAGCTCAACACCATGTTGCCATCATCCAATGCGCTTAACAGGATTATCTTATGTTCATCTTTTACTTTGCTCTTTATTTTCTCGAATAATTCGATACCTGACATTCCTGGCAATTTATAATCAATGATCATTGCATCAGGAAGCTCACCATTAATCGCAGCAAAGGCATCTTCTGCAGTACCAAAAGCTTGAATTTTATAGTCAGGATTAAGGCTTAATGCCTTTTGAATGAATTGCGAATAAATCGCATCGTCCTCGATTAAAAAAATTTGCATAGATCCAACTACTTCAATGTGCAATATAATACCGTTTCTTCCTTTTGCGCGAACTGAAGCCTCGTTTTCTTACCATTGCAAAGCTTAATTTCAGCCGCCTGTACTATTTTTCAATAATTGCTGATCAGCGATCTGGCTTTAGCCCAAGACACGTGTTAACTTCCCCAACCTAAACCACTGCTATGAAAAAAAATCTATTCTTACCGTTGCTGCTGTTGCTCCTTGGTGTGCAGTGTGCTAAAAAAGAAAACTTCAGCGCGCTGAAATTTGCTGTAACGTTCACAAAAGAAATGAGTGATCAGGCACAGGATGGTCGCCTTCTTATTCTTCTTGCCAACAATAATAAATCTGAACCCAGGTTTCAAATAGGCGATGGCTTACAAACACAGCTTGTTTTTGGTGTGGATGTGGATGGCTTACAGCCAGGCCAGGAATTTATTTTAAGCGATGAAAACGTCTTTGGGTTTCCCTTTCGGTCCATCAAAGACATTCCTGCCGGAGAGTATTTTGTGCAGGGGCTGATTAATCGATACGAAACGTTCAAACTTAAAACAGGTCATACAGTAAAGCTTCCGCCTGATCAGGGTGAAGGTCAACAGTGGAATCGCAAGCCCGGAAATTTTTATAGCAAGCCCGTTAAAGTAACTATTGATCCCGCTAAAAGTGAAACTGTTAAAATAGTGATGGATCAAAAAATTCCTCCCCATGAAGAACCAAAGGACACGAAGTATGTAAAGCATATTAAAATTCAGAGTAAGCTGTTAACTGAGTTTTATGGTAAGCCAATGTTTATCGGTGCACACGTATTGATACCTGATGGATTCGATGAACATCCCAATGCAAAATATCCATTGATGATTTATCATGGCCATTTTCCTTCCGACTTTGGTGGCTTTAGTACTGAGCCTCCACCGGCCGATATGGATACCACAGATTATAGTGATCGCTTTAGCATTTATGGTTATAAGAAATTTGAAAAACAGGAAGCGTATAATTTTTATAAACAATGGACAAGCAAAAACTTTCCGCGTTTCATTGTGATTGAAGTACAACATGCCAATCCTTATTACGATGATTCCTATGCAGTAAACTCTGCAAGCATTGGTCCATACGGGGATGCCATCATGAAAGAACTATTACCTGAAATTGAAACAAAGTTCAGAGGCATTGGCGAAGGCTGGGCACGCTTTACTTATGGTGGTTCCACTGGTGGATGGGAAGCTTTAGCCGTGCAAATGTTTTACCCGGATGATTTCAATGGTTGCTTCGCTGCTTGTCCTGATCCGATTGACTTTCGCGCTTATTCATTGGTGGATATCTACAAGCAAAAGAATGCGTATTGGTATGATGCACCATTCAAAAAGTTACCCATCCCTTCTCATCGCAATTACCTCGGCCAAATTCAATCTACAGTGCAGGAAAGCAATCACATGGAGTTAGCGTTAGGCACTCATTCCCGTTCTGGCGGACAATGGGATATCTGGGAAGCGGTTTATTCTCCGCAGGGAGAAGATGGTTATCCTAAAAGAATTTTCAATAAAGAAACCGGGGATATTGATCCTGAAGTAGCGCAATACTGGAAAGATCATTTCGATCTGCGCTATATTTTAGAAAGAGATTGGAAAACATTAGGACCTAAACTGGAAGGTAAAATTCATATCTATTGCGGAGATATGGATAACTACTATCTGAACAATGCTGTGTATCTCATGGAAGATTTTTTAAAGAAGACAAACAATCCTTTTTACAAGGGAGAAGTAGACTATGGTGACCGTGCAGAACATTGCTGGAATGGGGATCAGGAAAATCCTAATTACGTTTCAAGATTACGTTACAATACGATGTACTTACCCAAGATCCTGAAGCGCATCCAGGAGAGTGCACCAAAAGGTGCGGATACAAAGAGCTGGAGATATTAATTTCGAATTGTCTTTATAGAAGAAGGTCGACTAATCATCGGCCTTTTTTATTTTAAATAAATTACACAAAAAATCATTCGTTGTAATATGATGCATTACATCGACATTCCGAAAAGATGTGTAGAGAAGCCTATCGCCAGGGCAATTGCAATGCCGATAAGCAATAAGATTTTTCTGCGAAGCATAATTGTTTGCATTTCGAATCAAACATAATTATGAAATGCCAATGGCAGTAATAAAAGAAAATGATTCGCTTAACTACCACTCCGAAATGTCGAAAACAAGGATTAAACCGGAAAGGATGTTTAACCTTTTAACTGCCTCAAATATAACTGAATTGTATTTTCCAGCCCTAAGTACAATGCATCGCTGATCAGGGCATGACCGATGGAAACTTCATCTAACCAGGGAATGGATTGCTGCAAAAATTTAAGATTGTTTAGATCCAGATCGTGACCTGCGTTAATTCCAAGCTTCAGATCCTGAGCGAACCTGGCAGCTTTTACATAAGCTGAAACTGCCTTCTCTTTATTTTGATGATAATGTGAAGCATAGGGTTCAGTGTATAGTTCAATTCGATCGGCTCCCGTTTTAGCTGCCCCTTCTACCATTTTAATATCGGGGTCAACAAACACGGATACGCGTACGCCCTGATTTTTTATTTCACCAATTATCTTCTTTAAAAATTCGGCGGGGGGGGGCGTATTCCACCCCGCATTGGAGGTAATCACATGTGGGCTATCAGGGACTAAAGTTGCCTGTGCGGGTTTTGTTTCACGAATGATCTGCATGTAGCGATCATCCGGGTAGCCTTCTATATTAAATTCAGTAGTGACAACTTCTTTAAGTTGCATCACATCTTTATAAGTAATATGTCGTTCATCCGGCCTTGGATGAACGGTAATGCCCTGCGCACCAAATCGTTCGCAGTCCAAAGCCACTTTGACCACATCCGGGTTGTTACCTCCCCGTGCATTTCGAAGCGTGGCAATTTTGTTGATATTTACACTCAGGCGCGTCACGTTTTGCAACTTCATATTAATTTCACGTCTAAAATTACAAACTGAAAGTGTAAACGAATCAAAATCGTATGAGTTTAAAGACACAAATCGATAACGACATCAAGCAAGCGATGCTTGCCAGAAATAAAGAAGAACTGGAAGCTTTACGTAGTATTAAGTCTATGATCCTGCTTGCTGAAACGGAGAAAGGCGGAAGCGGAGACATTACTTCTGAAGCAGAAAATAAATTATTGATGAAGGCGGCAAAGCAACGTAAAGAATCCGCAGAAATTTTTCAAAAAGAGAATCGCCCGGAACTTGCTCAGCGCGAACTCGTTCAACTGGAAGTAATCAATCGCTATTTGCCTAAGCAGCTCTCTGAAGATGAAATTATCTCTGAAGTGAAAAAGATTATTGAGCAAGTAGGAGCCAGGGGACCTCAGGATATGGGCAAGGTAATGGGAACAGCTACCAAACAACTGGCCGGCAAAGCTGATGGAAAAGTGATTTCAGAACTGGTTAAAAAATTATTGAGCGCTTGAGTAAGATTGATATTTTTCTGCTTATTGTCATTTTGATTGGAGCTTTTCAGGGCTACCGGGATGGATTTCTTATGGGATTAATTTCTCTACTGGGTATTGTGCTGGGTGTCTTCCTTGGATTTAAGTTAATGGGTGTAGGAATGGAGTTTCTTGAAAAAGAATTCAATGCCGACCAAACCACACTTCCCTATATTTCTTTCTTTCTCATCTTCATCATCGTAGTAGTGCTTGTCACTCTTTTGGGAAAGGCCATCCGGAACTCTATTGATAAAACTTTCCTGGGACGAGTAGATCAGTCCATGGGCGTAGTACTGGGTGCTTTTAAGACTATGTTTATGGCCAGCATTATTCTTTGGATAGCGGATTCATTAAAATATTCACCTAAAGCAGAATGGACTGAAGGTTCCTGGCTTTACCCATTCACCGCTAAACTGGCTCCGGACCTGGCTGGCTGGATGGCCCAATTCTTGCCCTTTTTCCGGGAAATTTTCCCGCAATTCTGAGGTTCGGTTTTTTTTACTTATTTATCAGAAAATTCTGTACGCATTATGCCTCTCGTGGTCAAAGAAAAGGATGGATTTAGATATGTAGACGAAGGGCAGGGGCCTGTGTTAATGTTACTACACGGATTGTTCGGTGCACTTAGCAATTGGGAATTTGTGGTCAACCGTTTTTCCTCGCAGCTGCGGGTAATCATTCCCATGCTTCCGATCTACGAAATGCCAATTAAAGATGCCGGTCTCGAAGGACTGAGAAAATTTACGGAAGAGTTTGTTGCCATGATGAAACTCGAAGACATGATCATCATGGGAAATTCATTGGGTGGTCATGTTGGGCTTCTCTATACATTAAACAACCCCACAAAGGTGTCTAAACTCATACTAACAGGTAGCTCGGGATTATTTGAAAATGCAATGGGAGGATCTTATCCCCGCAGAGGAAGTTACGACTATATCAGAGAGCGCGTGGCCTATACCTTCTACGATCCTCAGGTAGCCTCGAAAGAACTGATTGATGAGGTCTTTGAGACCACCAAAAGCATTCCAAAGGCAATGCGCATTGTTGCGATAGCTAAATCTGCCCAGCGAAATAACCTGTCTGATGATTTATCAAAAATCAAGGTTCCCACATTGCTTGTTTGGGGATTAAACGATACCATTACACCACCCATGGTAGCTCATGAATTTAACCGATTGATTGCTAACTCGGAATTACAATTTATTGATCGTTGTTGCCATGCACCTATGATGGAGCATCCTGAAAAATTCAATGAATTGGTTGAGGATTTTTTAATAAACAAAAATTAATGATAGCAGAAGAGCTTATCAACCACATGATTCCACCATTAAAGGTGACTGACGATGCTCATAAAGCAATTGTGTGGATGGAAGAATTTCGTTGCGTTCATTTACCTGTGGTTGATGGCGGATTAATGCTTGGCTTCATTTCCGAAGAAATTATTCTTGAATCGAATGAGATCGAAAAACAACTGGCCGATTTTGATTTAGTTGGCAAGGATTGCGTTGTTGGTCTTGACTCTCATTTTTATGACATCCTTCGTATAGCAGGAGAACATAAATTACAAATTGTTGCAGTCGTGAATGAAAGTCAGCAGTATGTTGGTGTGATCACAGTGCAGGATATGATGATTTCCTTTGCACAAACTGCTGCCGTACAAATGCCGGGAGGCATCCTTGTCATTTCTCTTGACTTGATCGATTACTCTTTGGCAGAAATTAGCCGCTATGTAGAGGAAAACAATGCAAAGATCATCAGCAGTACCATGGTTGAAGACCCGCTGGACAAAGGAAAGATAAAGCTTACGCTGAAAATCAATAAGGACGACATGAGCCGAATTGTAGCCACATTGGAACGTTTTGGTTATCGTGTTATCGGCCGCTATCACGAAACACGAAAAGAAGATGACAGCAAAGATCGACTGGATCTATTGATGAAATACTTAAACATCTGACCGGATTAACATGCGCGTTGGCATTCACGGCAGAGACCCACATCACAAATCCGCACGGTTTACCGAGAAGCTTTTAGAATACTTAAAAATTCAGGGAATAGAAATCTGGATTTCTTCTGCGTTCCTCAAGCAATTGAAGACTATCAATCTTAAACGATTCAAGGTAAAGTCGTTTGATCATGGCACCAATCTGAAGCCATTGAATTTCTTTTTTTCACTGGGTGGTGATGGCACATTGCTCGACTCCATTACATATATTGAAAAACATGAAATACCCGTGCTGGGTATTAACACCGGCCGGCTGGGTTTTCTTGCCACCATTAGCAGGGAAGAAACCGAACAAGCCATCGATAATCTGATAAAAGAAAATTATACGATCGACACAAGATCAGTAATCAAACTGGTGGGTGAAAAACGGCTTTTCGGTGGACAGGATTTCGCATTGAATGATTTTACCATAATAAAAAAGGATACTTCTTCAATGATAACCGTGCATGTGCACGTCAATGGTCAACTACTAAATTCGTATTGGGCCGATGGCGTAATAGTTTCCACGCCCACTGGATCCACGGGTTATTCATTGAGCTGTGGCGGACCGCTGGTTCATCCACAATCAAAAAGTTTTGTAATCACTCCGGTAAGTCCCCACACTTTAACGGCACGACCAATTATTGTTTCCGATGACGTAGAGATTACGTTCAAAGTAGAAGGCAGAAGTAAGAAGTTTCTTATCTCGCTTGATTCCCGAATTGAAACAATTGATGCCTCTGTCAATCTTAAATTGAGAAAGGAAAGCTTTTCAGTGAAACTGGTGCAGTTGCCTGGCAAGAATTATTACCACACACTAAGGCAAAAGCTCAATTGGGGCCTTGATGCACGAAATTGAAGTATACAAACGATTACTTCTCACCTCCCCGGAATTAACACAGGATCAACTAACCCGCAATCTGATTAATTACAAGTCTCCAAAGCATGAATGAGATATGGCTGGCACAGATTGTGCAAATCTTTAGTAATTTTAATAGATTTGTGGTTCGGCAAATGATTTCATTATGAGAAAGTTACAGTTGGCGGTAGTTGTGTTGGTTTTGATAGCGTTTGGCGGCCATGATGCAATGGGTCAGTTCAACCGCAAGTCGATCAGGAAGAACAATAAGCGGATATCTAATTTCCGTGGACAAAAATATGGCTTTGACAAATCTAAGAAGTACAATGCCATCGGAATCTCTTTAAATGCATTGAATTACTACGGTGATATAGCTCCCCGGCCAAGTAAATTGAGCTCCGATATCTCCTTTACCCGTCCTGCAATTGGTATTTCTTTTGCCCATCGTTTTGGTCCACGCTATACGCTACAAGCACAGTTTATGCTTGGAAATCTAAAAGGAAGTGATAATCAATCTGCAGATAAAACGGATATGGAAAGCGGGGTTTTCAGATATCAACGAAATCTCTCTTTCAGAAATCAAATCAAGGAGCTAACTGTAGTTGCTGTCTTTGATTTATTTGAAAATGAGTCGAACTATATGGGACGTGTTCCCTGGACTCCTTATGCTTTCCTTGGTGGAGCTATCTTCCTTAACAATCCGGAGGCTCAGGCCCCTGCCACTGATCTTCAGGGAAATGCTTTAGCAGAAGCCGGAGAATGGGTAAAACTTCGTCCATTAGGTACTGAAGGTCAGTATTCAAAAAATCTTGACCCTACAGATGTTAACTATGGCATAAAACCTTACAAAGTTGCGCAGATTGCTATACCATTTGGTCTGGGAATTCGTTTGAAACTTAATCAGGTTATGGATTTCTCGGCAGACATTGGGTTCCGCTATACGTTCACAGATTATTTAGATGATGTTAGCCAAAACTATGTGGACTTAGATAAATTAAGCAGCCCACTGGCTCAGGCTATGTCTTATAGAACCAATGAGCTTCCAGGATATCCGACAGCACCTATTCCTTCTTCTATTTCCGGGGTGGATGTTCAGGCCGGTTATGGGACGGAGCACAAGGACAATTTAAGAGGAAGTAAAAATGATCGTGATATATACATGGTCACCAGCTTTAAAATCAGTTATATACTGGGAGCTACTTTTCATAAGGCTAAATTCAGATAATGCACATTCGGTCAACGTACATACTTAAAGCCCTTCTACTATTTGGCTTTGTACAGTTGGCACTTCAGAGTGAAGCCCAGATTTCCCAGCGGTCTGAAGTGGGGATTGGTCTGGGTACTTTTAATTATACGGGTGACTTAGTAAGAAATTACAATTTTGCTTTTTCAAAGCCAGCCGGTACTATCTTCTATCGATCGAATATAAATCATGTGGTCAGCCTGAGAACTGCGCTAACCGTAGGAAAATTAGGCGCAAGTGACGCCCGTCATCCCATTGATTCGTTTGCAGTGAAAAGAGATAATTCATTTAACATAACGATAATAGAGGCTTCCGTTGGGTTCGAATATCATTTTCTTGACTGGAGAGACAGTAAGCGCAAATTGCGCTTCACACCTTACCTCTTTGGCGGAATAGGACTCTTCGGCATTTCCGGTAATAAGTCAAAACCAACTGAATACAGCAATGTCCAGCTGTCAATTCCATTTGGAGGAGGCATTAAGTACGTTCTGAATCCTAACTATTACTTAGCATTGGAGTTTGGGGTTCGCAAAACCGGCTTTGATTATCTGGATAATGTTTCAGACGGAAATCCTTCCTTTAAAAATTATCAATACGGTAACAGGTACGATAATGACACCTTTTATTTCCTGGGCATTACTATCACCCGTACTTTCTACGACATTCCTTGTCCAACTAACCCATACGGCAAGGGTTATTAAAACTAATTGACACTTTTGAGCATCTGGTCTCAAAGATGCTGACATTCAGTTTGTAGCCATTCGGAGATGTTTGAAAAATGGCTATTTTTGCCGACTTGTGACTTCTCTTAAGGAAAATATCGACTTCAATAATTTGCCTCAGCATGTAGCCGTTATCATGGACGGAAACGGAAGGTGGGCAAAAAGCAAAGGTGCTGCCCGGATTTTCGGACATCGCAATGCTATTCAATCAGTGAAAGATATTACTGAAGGTTGTGGCGAGTTGGGTATCAAATATCTTACTCTTTACGCCTTTAGTACCGAAAACTGGGGAAGGCCCAAGGAAGAGGTAAATGGATTAATGGAACTTCTGGTAAATACACTTAAGAAGGAAATTAATACACTCCACGAAAACCAGGTAAAACTGCTCACCATCGGAGACATCAGTCATTTACCAAAAGTCTGTCAGGAAAACCTGGTCGAAGCAAAAGAGGCCACTAAAAACAATAGTGGGTTGACTTTGCTTCTTGCTTTGAGTTACAGTGGCAGATGGGAGATTCTCAAAGCAGTATCTCAATTGGTCAAGGATGCAAAAAGTGGTGCCCTGGACGCTGATAAAATTACAGAGAGTGTTTTCTCCAGCTATCTGGAAACCGCAGGGGTACCGGATCCTGAATTATTGATCCGCACCAGTGGTGAAATGCGTGTCAGCAATTTTCTGCTTTGGCAAATTGCTTATACTGAACTATATGTTACCAAAACCTTCTGGCCCGATTTCAGAAAAGAAGATTTATATGAAGCGATTTGCGCTTATCAAAAAAGAGAACGGAGATTCGGAAAAGTATTAGAACGAACTGAGTAGCGCATGAAGCGATTTTTTATTATCCTGTTTTACATTTTTTTATTGCTCCCCGTTCTGACTTTTGGCCAGTTCAGGAAGAATCGTGACAAGGCTGCACCCGCTGCACCCACCGACAATTTAAATTATGCCAATCCGACTGAGTACTACATTGGCGGTATTGATGTCACCGGATTGAATATCCTGGATAAAAATGCGATGATCTCGCTCACCGGTCTTAAGATCGGTGATAAAATTAAAATCCCCGGAGATCAGATTTCAAGCGCGATTCGCAAATTGTGGAAACACGGCCTTGTAGGTGATGTCATGATTATTGTTGATCATGTGGAAGGACAGAATGTGTTTCTAAATATCAAGCTTTCAGAGCGTCCGCGTCTCTCCGATTTTTATTTAACAGGAATAAGTAAAGGCAGGCAGTCCTCTTTAAAAGAAGATCTTAATCTTATAAAGGGGAAGATTGTAAATGATGCCATGATCAGAAATGCTGAATTAGCGGTACGAAAACATTTTGTTAAAAAAGGTTTCTTAAACACAGAAGTTAAAATTACCCAGGTAGGTGATACGCTGAATCGCGGTAACGTTCGCCTCCGGATAGACGTGGACCTGAAATCGAAAGTAAGAATTAACGAAGTGGTTTTCGAAGGGAATGAAGTGATCTCTTCCGCCAAATTAAAGAGTCAGTTAAAAAAGACTCATGAATACCCAAGAATGTCCTTACACCGGGCCATTATCACTGGATTACTCCACGTGAAGCTCGACTCTGTAAACAAAATGAGCTGGCGTGATACAAAGGATTGGCTGAGTCGCTACGTTAAACCCAACTTCTTTAAATCTTCAAAGTTTATTAAGACCGATTATGACGAAGATAAAATCAAGTTGATTGAGTACTATAACACGCAGGGGTATCGGGATGCTGAAGTAATTAGTGATACCATCACTGCCTATACCGATAAAAGCATCAATGTAAACATCAAGGTTTCGGAAGGAAGAAAGTATTATTTCAGAAACATCATGTGGACGGGTAACTATAAATACTCTGCAGCCACACTAAACAAGATTCTCGATATCAATAAAGGTGATGTGTATAACCAGGAACTGATCACCAAGAAAACATCCTTCAATCCTAAGGGAGCAGATATCAGTGGATTATACATGGACGATGGTTACCTGTTCTTTCATGTGGAGGCGGTTGAGGTTGCTGTCGAGGGTGACTCTATCGATTTGGAGATGCGCATTTTTGAGGGTGACCAGGCCACCATTGATGAAGTCCTGATCAGCGGCAATGAAACTACCAGCGATCACGTTATACGCAGGGAGTTAAGCACTGTTCCCGGACAAAAATTCAGACGATCAGATATTATCCGTACACAACAGCAGCTTTCTACAATGGGTTACTTTAACCCTCAAAAGGTAGAGCAGGAAATTCGTCCAAACCCGGCTGATGGTACAGTCGATATAGAGTGGAAAGTGGAAGAACAATCCAATGATCAGATTGAGCTATCCGGTGGTTGGGGTGGTTATTATGGTTTTATCGGAACGCTGGGATTGACATTCAATAATTTCTCCATGCGCAATATTCCGCACCTGGAAAAATGGAAACCTTTACCAAGAGGTGATGGTCAAAAATTATCTGCTCGTATGCAGGCCAATGGAAGAAGCTTTCAAAGCTATAGCTTATCCTTTACTGAACCCTGGATGGGAGGTCGTAAGCCAAATTCATTTACCGTAAGCTTAAACCACTCCATCTCACGATTGGTTTATGGATACTCGTCTACATCAAATATTGATTACTCAACAGCACCTTCAATCAGGCAGAGCGGGATTACGGTTGGGCTAGGTCGAAGACTGGAATGGCCTGATAATTATTTCACTTTAGTTAACTCGCTGGCCCTCCTCGTTTATAACTATAAAGATTATTTCGGTTCTACCAGTACGAGTCTGCCTCAAAGAGGAACTACCTATGATTTAGGACTGGAGACTACGTTGTCAAGAAACAGCATAGACAATCCAATGTACCCCACTCAGGGATCAACTG
>Ga0307515_10021201_pt1 | contig 11533 bp, 1 predicted proteins | sample 17_EM_MG_FD_194513 | JGI IMG/M metagenome (GOLD analysis project Ga0307515, IMG submission 194513) | Populus trichocarpa ectomycorrhiza microbial communities from riparian zone in the Pacific Northwest, United States - 17_EM | ecosystem: Host-associated > Plants > Roots > Unclassified | place... | reverse complement strand
GCTAAGTTAAAAACTATAGTATGGCGTAGAGCTAATGGACCTAAGTGGTACTAAAGAAGCCTATAAGAGATGGAGTAAGAAACTATAGAAACCTAAAGGTTAAGGATTTAGTGATTATAGGACTAAGGAGCAGAGGCTAAACTAGGGATCTTAGCAGTAGAAGATATTTAGGCGGACTCTATAACAAAGTTAATGGTTTAGAGATAGAGCTTATATAAATTACGGAAAATAAGGTTACTTTGTAAGGGATTATAAAGATAGTTAGAATTATTATATAATAAAGGGAACTAGACTAATAGCAGAGAATACATATATATAGAGGGATAATAGTGTACTATAAGGAATAAAGAAATGTTTGATTAGAAGTTTTACGTTTTGTTATAACAACGTATACTAAATTTATAAAGACGCTAAGTATGGCGTAAGCTATTAGCTACAAGAGCTATATTTAGCGGAATATAAAGGAACTAATAAACTAGTTTATAGATTGGATATTAAAGACGATAAATTTAATAAAGGCGAAACATTTTATAATAATAAGGCGATAAAGGCGGCTTACTGGGAGTACGTAGACCTTGGAGATATTATATAAGAGGTAGAGAATGATTTTACTATAGAATAGGGAACATTAGTAGGGATTAAGACCCTACTAGACACGATATCTATCGCTTCGCGAGATATAAGAGAAGTAGGATAGCGAACCACTTTGGCACTTAATAAAGGCAAAAGGCTAAAGGCTTAAGATTCTTAAGACGAGATAAGAGATAATTAAGATTCTTAAGATAAGATAAGGTAAGCTTAAGGACCTATAATAGATAATAACCGATAGAGCAGAGTAGTAGCTTAGTTTAAAGATATACGAATAAGCTCGGGATAGAGTTTCCTATAGGTATAAGACTCTTAAGACGAGATAAGTAAGATTTGAGACTCTTAAGACGAAATAAGAACACTAATAAAGCCTAAATGAACTAAGGCTGGAGTAATGCTTAGGAAAGAAGTAAGCTTAGAATTAAAGAATCTAAGGGACTAAGAATTTGGAGTACGAATAAGGACACCTATAGGTAAAAGGTAAGGAGCTTCTTTATAGATTAGAGAATCTGTAATATAAATAGTAGTTAGACTAGGAGACAAACATATAGACTTAGAGGACTTACTAGTAAAACACAGCGTTCGGACTAAAGATTAAAAAGTTAATACTAAGATTAAGAAGTAAGAAGACTTTAAGGATCTATCTATAAGACATAAACTAAAAGAAACTATAGAAGAATTCAGGTAAAGAATTACCGTATAGTAAGAGTAGAAACTAGATAAGAGATTTAGTATATTAGGACGTATAAGGGATAGAGTACTAGTATAAATAATTACTAATAGGCCTAAGGTAGGTATACTAAAAGCTAAGTAGCTTACTAAACTGGAAGATAAAGAGGATCTAGGGATTTCTACTAGATTTAAAGAACGATATATAAAAGGCTGTTATAATATAGTAATAAGAAGATATTTCCTTACGGATAAGCCGTATATACTCTAATAGCTGAACTAAAGGTAGTATAGGCAAAGATATAATAATAAATGGGAAGATTTCTATATATAGTTAGATGAAAAAGTTATCTAAGACCACCCGATTATGGAAAAGGCTATAACTTATATTAAAGGAGCCTTAATTATAATATTAAAGGATTTAGAGGAGCAATTAAAGGACTAGAGAAGTAAGAGGTAAATCTTAGTACTTATAAATAAAGTTACAACGCTTAGATTAACGTGAGAGAGGTTTAAACTTAAGGATAAAGACGAGCTAAGAGTTGACCTAAGACACCTAGCATATTACACACTATTGTAGATAATATATATAAATAATGCGTATAATATATATAGAGCACCTAAGGATAGAAAGTATTTAATAAGGATATATTAGATAACGGATAAGGTAAAATATTAAAATGCTAAGTATATATATGGTTGGCACCCTATAGAAGTTTAAGAATAAGGGGACTTAATACTTTAGCCAGGAAGATTCCTTACGGAAGAATACCTAGACGGATAATAGTGGTGGGAATACCTAAAAAATACGTATTTATAGCATATTAAAGATAAAAAGCGAACTAAGTATTGGCCTAAGTTGGACTAAGTATAAATAGGATTAAGTAGCTAATAGTTAGGAAAAGTAGAGGCCTATAGGACTAGAGGGAGCTAGTAGTAGAACCTTAGACCCTTAAAGGAATTTAAAGACAACACCTAAATTTACAAGTTAAATGGTAAGATTAGTAGTTTAAAGCATTGGTAAATAGTAGAGTAATAAGGAACTATATATTACTAGTAGTAGTAAAAAAAATAGGATTACCTTATAGACAGAAGGAGTACCCTTACCTATTAGTTATAATTTTAGGAGATCTAATAGCCTATAGAGGAGGGATTATTAATCTTAAAATAGGACCTATTTAGTTAACTATTAAAGGGAGATAAATCGAGATATCTTTTAATATATTACTATTAGGGAATAATAAGGCAGTATTAGGAATGCTTTAGTTATAGGAATATAATCTAAGGATTAATTGGATTATAGGTTAGGTTAATATTAGAGATACTTAACGCCGCAAGATGTAATAATAAGCTAAGTTAGTATAATATTAAGTAGGAGCAACCTATAAAGGAACGGAAAAAGGACTAAGTTATATACTAAAAAGATACTATAAGTATAGCAAGAAACTATAGTTACTAAAAAGTAAGAAACTATTAGAGTATATAGTATAGGATTATAAGATAGAGTTAGAACTAGAAACAAATCTAAGGTTCTTTCTAATCTATAAGCTTACTAAAGAAGAAGGTAGAGTACTAAAAAAGGTTATCTAGGAAAACTTATAAAAGGGATATATTAGACTATCGCAGTTATTAGCGGGATATCTAGTACTATTTATACTAAAGAAAAATGGCAAACTAAGGCTGTGTATTAACTATAGACAGTTAAATAGCATTACTAAAAAGGATAGGTATTCTTTACCCTTAATTAGCAAAATCTAAGATAGAATAGGTAACGCGCAAATCTTTATAAAGATAGATCTAAGATAGGCGTACTATTAAATTAGGATTAAGGAAGGCGATAAATAAAAGGCAGTCTTTAGGTTAAAGGAAGGACTATATAAACCATTAGTTATATAATTTGGGCTTATAAATATACTAGTAATGTTCTAAAAGTATATTAACAATATATTAGGAGAACACTTAGATAAATTTATTATAGTATACCTTAATAACATTATTATCTAATTAATAACTAAGGAAGAATATAGGGAACACGTTAAATAGGTCTTAAGGAGACTACAAGAAGAATAAATGCTAGTAGTAATTAAGAAATGCGAGTTCTTTACCAGAAAGACCGATTTTATTAGATTTATTATTAAACTAGGCCAACTTAATATAGATCTAAAGAAGATTAAGGCTATAGTAAATTGGTAGGAACTAGAGAACGTTATATAGTTAAGGTTATTTTTAGGGTTTTGCAATTACTACAGAAGGTTTATAGCGCAGTAGTTAAAGGATATTAAACTATTTACGTAATTAACGAAGAAAGAAGAACTATAGGTATAGGGAGAGGAATAGTAGGGACTCTTTAAAAAAGTTAAAGAATTGTTTACCTAGGAGCTAGTTTTTAAAATCTATTAACTAGGTCTAGAGATAGTTATAAAGACGGATGTATTAAATTATATACTAGGGGCGTGCTTTATATAAAAATATTAAGATAGATAGCACCTAGTAGTATACTATAGTTGGAAGATAATACTACTAAAGTTAAACTATAACATTTATAACAAAGAGTTATTAGGTATAGTTATAGTATTAAAAAAATAGAGAGTATTCTTATAAGGTATAAAGAAACTATTTATAATTAAAACGGATTATAAGAACCTAATAGGATTTTTAATAATAAAGAAACTTAACTAAAGATAGGTTAAATAGGCAGAGATGCTTATAGAATACTATTTTAAGATTTAGTATACTAAGGGTATAGATAATACGCGGGCAGATGCTTTAAGCCGTAAAGCTAAACTATAAAACAATAAAAAGCCATTAGGGGCTTTACTGCAAAAAGATATAGACGGATTAATTAGGTATAATTATCTAAAAATTATAGCAACTTAAGAGGAACTAAATAGAGTTTATAAGATATTAGAGAGCTTTTAGGTATAAAGAATTTTAGAAGTATAGCTAGAAGATCTATAGGCGGATATATACGCAAATTAAGAAGTAAAGTATATCCTAAGAAGTATAGCAGAGCAATTTATAGAAGAATTTTATAAAGGATTAATTTAAGGATATAACGGAGCTATAGGCTTAGTGTTAAGACTCTAGGAGGAGTATATTATTAATAAAATCTAGAATATTATATAAAAAGTAATAAAAGAGTATTTTAATTGCTAAAGGAATAAACTAATAAGGTATAAGCCGTATAGAGGGCTATAACCTATTAAAATACTAGAAAGACTATAGGAGGTTATATTATAGGACTTTATTATTAAGTTACTAAAGTTAAAAGATCCTATTACCGGATAAGATTATAATATAATCTTAGTAATAGCAGATAAGCTTATAAAGTAGGGATACTTTATAGCATATATAGAAGAAATCTTAGCGGAAGATATTGCTAAAATCTATATTAAAGAAGTATTTATAAGATATAGAGTACTAAGTAAAATTATATCGGACAGAGATCTATAATTTATAGCAGCATTTTAGGAAGTATTTTTAGCGGAGTAAGGAGTTAGAGCAGTAACTTTTACTATATATTATCCGCAGACAGACGGTTAAATAGAAAGATTAAATTAGATACTAAAGCAGTATCTAAAACATTATGTTAATTACGCATAGAATAATTAGGTATTGCTATTACTAATTATATAGTTTATATATAATGCAATACCTTAAGAAGGAATAGGCATATTACTATTTAAGGCAAATTATAGGTATAAGCTAAGAATATCGCTATTATTATAGTAAGTAAAGAAAATAAGTAGTATAGCTAAAGAAAGGATAAAGACGTTAATAAATCTTTATATAGACCTTATAGAATTAGTAAAGAAAGTATAAGAGAGAATAAAAAGGTACTATAACGCTAAGAGATCTAAGGGACTAGATTTTAAGAAGGGAGATAAAATATAGCTACTACACAAAAATTTTAAGAGTTAATAATTAAGTAAGAAGTTGGACTATGTTAGACTAGAACCTTTTAAAATTATATAGAGGATTTTATTAGTTACGTTTAAGTTAAACCTACTAGCTAGAATAAAGATCTACCCTATATAGCATATTATAATACTAGAGCTAGCATATAGGAATATTAAGCCACTAGTTTATAAAGCAGATACGTATAGAGGATAAGAAGAAGATAAATAGCAAGTTTTGAAGATTATTAGTTATAAGGACATTAACAATAAAATATAGTATAAGGTAAAGTAGATAGGCTATAATAAGACTACCTAGGAACCACTAAAGAATTTAAAAAACGCTATAGGAAAGGTACAGGAGTATCGGAAGAGATTAGGTCAGGTAGTATTAATAAAGAAGGATTACTAAAAAACGAGTTACTTAAGAGGGACCTAAGAAGAGCAGTTGCCAAGCTACTTAGATCTATTTCCTTCTCTATTAAAAGAGAATCCGTTCTTTTATTACCAAGTTCCTACAGACCCTATTTTATAAATTTCCACTCCTTAAAACGAACCTTCTTATATACCTTTTTAAGACGAAGTAAATAAGTAGACGCCGCAATGCGAGTATTTAGGGCCTTTTATTCTGTATTATAAGAACGTTCTAATTTAGCAAAGGCTTAAGACAGTTTACTATCTAGCCGCGTAGTAGTAGATTAAATATAAAACCTTAAGATAAATTAATTAGGGAACCAGATAACTATTAACAGTAATAGGTCGCGTATATTTAGCATTAGAAGTAGAGTAAACGTTATAGGACAAATAAATATTTGCTTTAGTGCACTCTAAGTAAGAAAACGGTTATCGCGAAAATAGGTTTGCTAACGTAATATAAACTAACCCCTTTTTTAAATAACGAGAATATAGAGACGGTATAATCTTACTAAGAGATAATATTGCAGCAATAGTGCGAGCACGACGTTAGGCGTATAAAGAAGAAATTGCTTTAGGTATAATAAGTAATAATATTAACCAAATTAATTAAACAGATATTATACCTCTAGTAAATAACTTAGAGATATTTAGGATCTTTAAGGACAAAGATAAAGAGGAGGGAGATAGTATTACGGACGCTTTAAGTATAATGTTATAACTACTTAGGGAAGAGTCGGAAGAAGCTAGTTAGTTAATTTAGGCACGGTTTAGGATGGAACTAGTAGAGCTATATAACGAGGAATAGTAACTAAGATTATATAACATGCTATATATTAAATAAGGGGAATAGATAGAACTTACGTACCTTATATATAAGACGTATATTATATATAAGAAGGATTTTATAGGAGTATGGTTGTATATTTAAGGACCCTTAGTCCCTACCTAGATAGTTCCTTCCTTGTAGTAATTCTTAGAATATAACTAGAGTTAATCTATTAGGCAACCACTCCACCCATTATTATTATTGTCGATCACTATTATTTGCATTTCCTACACACTTAGCCCAATAACGAGCCCACCGTAGTTCTTGCTATAAGGTTCCGTTACATCCGTAAAGACTTCCTAGTATATTAATGCTGCGTATTAGTAAAGCTTTAGGGCTCTAAATAGGGCTTTAAGTAGAGCTTTTATAGAGCCTATAGAGCCTATAGAGCTCCGTATACAGCTCCCCCTAAGCCTAATTTTATAGGCTCTTATAAATATCCGCATAATATTACTTATCCTTAGGATATTTAGATAAAATTCGTACCAGTTTAAAGCGCTTTATAAGCTCTATAAGTCTATATAAATAGAAATTTAATTTATATAGTATTAAGGGGTGTATCGCAAGTGTAAAGATTTTAGAGTTTTAATGGAGTAGAGATTAGGTAACCCGTTTTTTCAAAGTATAAGTCTACTAATAAGATTTAATTAAAAAGTTAATTTAGTATATAAATGTTTCTATATGTAACAGTTTATCTAGAGCAGAATTTCTAATAGTATAATAAAGACGAGAAATAAATAAATTTTCTAAGGAAAATTTAAATTGCTAACTTACAGCCAGCAATTTATCCTTGGAAAATTTATATATTTCTCGCGCCTATAGTAGGCTTTTGTCCTTTTAAACTAAGTGCTGCCTTACTACTGCCCTTTTACTACCCTTTTACTACCCTACCTACTCTTTTACTGCCCTACCTGCCTTTTTACTAACCTGCTACTGCCCTACTACTACTATACTGCTGCCCTACTGCCCTATTACTGCCATACTACTACCCTACTACCCTATAGCTACTACTGCTACTACTACTACTATACTATCCTATAGTAACACCTCCGGATATATAATATTAGTAATAGCAGTATTGCCTTCCTACGGCAGTAATAGTAAAAGCCTATATATATCTGTTATTCTTAACAGCGCAATATATAGCTACCTATACGTAAAGACTGGCATACGTAAGCCAACGCTAACAAAGCTAAAAGACTGTCCCTATAACTTATTTACTGTTATAGCAAAGCATAACTAAATTAGAAACTGCCTTCTACTAATAATAAACGGTAGTTCTCCCTCTATAAAGGTAAGCTTAATATAAGGGATTAGCTATGGCTGGTTGTAAAAGCTACCGCTAAGTATCTAAGTTTTAATACAGCAGCGGCCTAAGCGCGTAATAACTATACAGGTGCCGTTATAGAGCCCTTCCTTAGGGTAAAGGTTCTGTAAAAGAATTACGGGCGCGCCTACCTTTAGGGAAAGCTTTAATAAAGGTAAGTTATTAGAGTTAAATATATGCAGGAGCTCTGCTAGCGGTAGTTCTATATAACCCTCTTCTCCTTTATTTTACTCTATAGAGTTTATAAAATAAAATATACTTAGGGAGCCGTAGAGCCGCATAAGGATAGCCTTATTAATCTTAGCCACAGTATTATTATAAATAGTTAGAATAGCGCGATCGCGAAAGGTATTGGAAGTAGTATATACCCATATAAGTAGTTAAAAAGGATATATATAGCTATAAAAGGTTTCCTAGGACCGGAACAGGGCTATACTAAGCAGGATACTAATACTGCTAGCTAGGGCTAGATTATAGGATAAGGCTTATACCTAAGCTGCAAACTACTAATTTATCTCGCCCTAGTAGATATATATATTTAACCGTAGGGATAGTATATAGAAGGTAGGCTAGAGGAATAACCGCTATAGGCAGGCACCTATAATGGCTGCGTAATCCCCCTATAGGACAATAGGTAGTATTTAAGCAAAGTTGCCGCCTAGAATAGTAGGGAGTCTGCTAAAGGTAGAGTTATTAGAACGGATGTCCGTAAGCATATGGTATATAGCTTTAAAGTAGTAGCGGTGCTATATTAGCACCTTCTCCTAGATAAGTAAAGAGGTATAACGTAAAAACTTAGCAAGATTTAACCTTTTAAAGATATTATAAGTAGACTCTTTATATAAATCGAAAGGTATTTAAAAACGGAAGTAGGTAGTACGGCTACTAGGCAGTAAAAGGGTGGTAATACTAGAAAAAGCTACGTAAAGAACAATCTTACCGCGTAAGCGGTAGTAGTAGTAATAGTAGTAATAAAGAAACGTTTTACTAGTGCCTATAGGGCCTTAAAGAAAGAAGCGGGCTATTTACAGATCCGTATCTATAGTGGTAATAATAGTATTAAAGCACGCTACCTAATCCGTATTTAGCTATTAGCGTAGCTTAGTAAACTAGCGTTTTTCCTCTATAGGGTTATATTATAGTAGCTCTGCTATAAGAAGCAGGTTACTTCCCTTAGTAATAATAGCCTACTAGTGCTAAAACTAGGGCAGGCTATAGTCCGTAAGCATTTTTTACTAATCTATAAGTATCTAATAGATAAGGTATAGGCCGTAATTAAGATAGGTATTATTATCCTCGCTAACTATAAAAGGAGTATTAGGTTAGTAGGCTAGAAAGTAAAGTAGATTATTATAAATAAAATATTTAAAGCGGTCCTATAAAGTAACTAGCTCTATAATAGGGCTATAAAGTAAAATAGTAAAAAATAAGGAGTGTAGCTAGGCGCTAATAGCAAAAATAGCGGCCTCTGTTAAGTAATTAATCTATTTATAATTATCTTTTAGTAGGCCTAGGGCTATATAGGCGGCCTAGAAGGTTAAATAAGGTATACCAGCAATAGTATAGAGGTTTTTAAAGGAGGTAGGGCTGGGAATAGACGTTAATAGTAGCTGTAAATAAAACCTCTTACCTATAATAGGGCTGTTATAAGGGTTATTTTGGCCCTTACTCGGCTGCATCGCCTAGGGGCTCTTAGGGGTCGCCAAGGCTAGCCGAAGGCTAGCCCTTAGCACCTCCTTATAAGCACCTCGGGCTTACAGCCCTTCCCTCCTCATCGGTTCATCTCCGTACGAGGCTATTGCCTACTCTTATTACCATATCGTCCTCTTCTATCAACTCTCCTTATAACTTATACTCAGCTTACCTACTCCCTACTATATACCCTAGTAATATGCCTTATAGCTATAGTAATATATACAGCCTATTACAGTATCTCGCTAGCGAGGGCGCTACTCTTATTACTTTATATAAAAGATATACCGCTTAGGGAAGTCTTAATATAGGTAGTTATAACTATTGTTATACTCTACGTTATACTTAAAAAAAGGCTATTAGCGTAGAGTAGAAGAGCTTAAGGCGCTACTAAATCTCCTTAGTAGACTAATTAGGCTAAAAGTATACGGGCTACTTGCCTAGAAGGTATACCGTAAGCTAGATTATAGGGGGAAACTCCTTATTAATAGAAAACTTAAATAGCCGCTAGATGGCCTTGGAGGGGCTAATATAATAGCCCTATAAATACTAGCTTACCTTATTACTATCTATAAGCCGTAAAGTAGCACAGTCGTTTCCCTTATATATATACTTATATATATACTTAACGGACTATATAAAGGTATAGACCTTAATATTTATATACATATAATACTTTATAGTTAGATATAGGTAGTATAAAATAATCTAGTAGTTGTCTATTTTAAATATAGCCCCCCCCTAGTAAGCGGATAGACTATAACTATAGATTATTATAACGGCGGTATTTTAGATAGCCGTTCTTATATATAATAGTAGTAGGGTTAAAAGGCTTAAGGTACTGCTTTAAGTAGGTTAGTAAAAAACCTAGCCCTAGTGCAACTATATAGGAAGTTTACGGATTCTAGAAGCCGTAAGGGCCGTAAACTATTATTAACCTTATAATCTTAGTAAAATAACTAATAGGATTGTCCTCTAGCTATAGAAGCTCTATAGATATAAAATAGTTAATAGCGGCTAATTTTAGTAGCCTATCGCGGTTATAGAGAGCAGTAGGTATAGATAAGGTAGGCCCTATTTTTAGTACTTAATAGTTTAAATAGAGCCGCAGTACCGGCTAAAGATCTACTTCCGTTTTAGGTTATAAAAAAGGTAGGTAAGCTTTATATAGAAGACGCGTATAACTAAATTAGGCCTATTTATAGTGGTTTAGCTAGGTAGTAGCTCGCGGGTAATCTTATACTATTTAGGGTTAGTAGTAAATATAATAAATATATTTAAATAGCTATATTTATGGATAATAGCTATTAAATCCTAATAGTACTACTTAATAAAGCAATCTCTGCTAAGGAAACTAAATAAAAGGACTACGTAGTAGCCTAGTAACTTAGGGTCTAGATTATTACGGGTAAGAGCGTTTATAATGCTATTATATAGCTTTATATAAAGGGCTATTTAGTTAGAATAGATTTAGTTAAGCTTATTCTAATTATATAGCGCCTATATATCTATAATATACTATTAAAATAGCTAGTAGTAAGTAAAAGGGACCAACCTAGAGTTAATACGGACGTGTAGGTAAAACTAAAGGTATACCTATTAGGTTAAACGGTCTTACTAGCAGGCTTAATTAAAGTCGCGTAGCTAAAGACCCTAGTGCTAGCCAGTATTACTATGGGGGAAAAGCAGTATATAATAAAGTGGCATATATACTGTTGGGAATAAAGGCAAATGGTCACCATATAAGGTATATTACCGTCATGTATAGCAAGTTGCCATCACGTGCCGCCGCGGCACTAGCGTAGTGAGGAACCTTAAGTTCCTTACCCCTTTCTTTAAGAAGAACATAGAACAATTATTATACTATCTACGAACCGTAGCTATGTAATATCCCCCTTATATAACTAACACTAATTAGTGGTTAACTTCACTGTTATACTATAGAGCAGCTAGGTATTCCACCAAGAAGAGATAAGCCACTATACTAGTGCTACTCGTGCTAGAGGAAGCTGTCTTTTAAGGTCAGAACTGGTTCTAAATCTTAAATAAAACTCTTCCACAAATTTAAGGATTTAAAAGGCTAGAACTGGTCCTAAGCCTTTCTAAGATTACGGATTC
>Ga0307515_10021200_pt1 | contig 11533 bp, 1 predicted proteins | sample 17_EM_MG_FD_194513 | JGI IMG/M metagenome (GOLD analysis project Ga0307515, IMG submission 194513) | Populus trichocarpa ectomycorrhiza microbial communities from riparian zone in the Pacific Northwest, United States - 17_EM | ecosystem: Host-associated > Plants > Roots > Unclassified | place... | reverse complement strand
CTCCACGATCCCAGAGGCCTTACCTCCTCAAGGATTCGTCTCTCTCACCAATCTATCCTGTTCCAATCGTGTCCTTATAGCCCCCTGTCTACAAGATCCCCTCACAGCAAGGCAGTGCGATGTTGGACGGTGACCGAGATTCGAAAAATGCCTCACAAAGGATTTGCTGAGGCCCAATAGGAGCAGCTAGCGCAGACAGGGAGGGTGCGGAGGGAGGGATGAGAGTAGAAAGAAAAGGTTGAGGAGAGGCAGAGAAAATGACGGCGAAGGGAGGGCCTTTTATGGTGGACGTTGAGGCCGATTGCCGGTTTAAGCGTAGCGCGAAAACCGTAAGCGAGGGCCGGATTGCCCGAACAGGGTGCGTCCATTCCCCGATACAAGCTTGCCGTCTTATTTTTTACTAAGTAAAAAGTAAGGTAGTATTATCTATACCTACCTAACCTATTATAGGCCTTAGGGGTAATAGTAATTAGTTCTATATAAGAAACTAAAAAGTACTTTATTATTTAAAATTATAATCTAAAACCTATAATAGATAATAGTGGTTAAAAATAATAATAAAAGACTATACTCTTTAGAATATAGAAGAAATTATTAAAGTTTATAAAATTAAGAGTAAAGTTAAAAAAGCTATAGTATAATTCTAATTAAAGGTATTTTAGATAAAATAAGCGCTTAGTATATACTCTTTAGTAAATATAAAATATAGTCCTATTAAGTAACTATTTATTTAAGAAAAATAAGTAGATAATAACCTATAAAAGATTAGTTAAATTTTAATATTTTAATTTTAATAATTTAAAGGGATATTACTTAAATACTTTTAAAGATTTAATAGGGCCTATAGTTTACTTAGTTTATCTATCTATATTCTTTATATAAGGGTTAAATAAAAGCTCTCTTTTCTATATAGTTAGTTTAAGTAAGAGTTATTAACTAATACTATTAGGTTAAATTAAAGTATTAAAAATTAATCTTTTAATAGTATAAGTAGGCTAGTAATTAGGCGGTAAGTCTATTTAGGAAAATAATAAGGCTTTAGTATTATAACTATTATAACCCTACCGCTTACGCTAAATATAAAGCTATATATATTATGCATAGTTATAAGATCTTCCACAATAAGGATATAAGGTACCTTTTTAAGCCCTAGGATTTATATAATCCTCGCGAGATTTAACTAGATTATTATTTCTACCGAGAAGATACCGCATAATTATTAAAGAATTAAATTCTAAGCTCCAGCCTCCCCAACTACATAATTTCCGAATTCCCTAGCGTTTTTTACTAGAAAAATACTGAACGCCACCCCTTTAAAAGAAGTGTCCCCTATAAATAAGCGGATCTTCCCTAATATTAATAAGATTTTATTAAAAATTCTAAAGAAAAACCCCAGAGGCCTAGATAAAATATTAAAATAATATACTTTCTATAAAATAATAAAAAACCTTCTAATTTAATATTTTTACTAACTATTGGCTAGTTAAATGCATTAAATAGTCTAAATAAGTAACCTAATGTAACTTTTAAGATATCTAGCTATTTAAGTAGGAGAGTTGGTACATTAAGCTAGGGTTCTTCTCGGTTAAAGTAAAGAAAAAAGGGTTAGATTTCTATAAAGCTATTAAAATTAAGTAGTTATATTTTAAATTTTTAAGATCTTACCTCCTATTTGATGTGTTTTCTAAAAATTAAGCGTAAGTTTAACCTTTTTAGTAGTAAGGTCATAAATTCGAATATGCTGAACTTTAATACGCAGAACCTTATTAAATTTTAAAAAAATAGGTAAAAGCTATTATATATATAAGGCTTATTATAATTTGCTAATAAATACCTCCTTAAATCCGTCCTCCTTAACCTATAGGAAGACGGGATAACTAAGATATATATTTAAAATTTGCGTTATATTCGTAAAGCTCTTAAAGCTTTAACGCAGTAATTACTCTTATACTTTTTTGCGTTTCTTCTACGCGAGTCTATAAAATAGCGTTAGTTATAGTAAATAGTAAATAAATAATGGTATTACCGAGAAAGAAAATATACCTTTTGTCTATGTAGACTTCTTATATATCTTGCTATAATATCTAAAAGTATTAGATTTCCTGTCTATTCTCTATTACTTTTTTTTAGAAAATCTATTACTTCTAAGACAAACCTTATAAGTATAGAAATAGAAGACTGCTATACGCATTTTTTGCATATATAACTAGGTTCTATTCTCACTTTCTTATAGTAACTAAGAAGATAAGCTAGGTTCGGCCTTTTTACAGATAGATTAAATCCATAGATATATTAATAGTAGAACGTCTTTATTTAGCTTTTTAATGAACTTTTTAAGCTCTAGGGCTTCCTTTTTTATAAATTTAATATACTTTTTAATTTGCCTAGAATTATCTTATTAAATATAAGTATTTTTTAACTAAATTTTTGGAATATATAGGAAATATACCCTATATAACCTAATAAAGTTATAGGTGCTAATGTACCCTCTGCAGCCTTATATATAGTTTTAAATAACTTATTAATTCTAATAGAATTGTTAGTTTCTACTACTAAAATCTCTTATTACTTATTAAGTTCCTTATTAATTTCGGCATCTTCTATAGCTTTCTATATAGGATTTAAGGGAGTTTTAGTATCTAATAACAAAAGAAAAGAGTTAATTTAAAAGAGATAAGACATTTTCTAAAAAGAAAGTGTAACGTGGCCCGCCTCCACGTCGCCATACGGCCAAAAAGACTGAGAGTGCTTGCGAACTTGTCGCAAGCGCGGCGGGACCTAATATATATACTCTTATAGAAAGGAAGTAATTCTTAATTTTTCTAAGGCTAGTAGTGTGTAAAAAATAATTAAGAGGTTTTTAGTAAAAATAAGGTGTGGGGTAAGTCCTTTATTAAAGAAATCTAAAAAATAATTAGCGTTTATAGAAAAAACCGCTAATGTAGCTATTTTTACTACACAAATCTAAAATTAAATATCTAAAATTTTAAGATATTTTAATAAAATCTTGGAAAGCTCTATTATAATAATTGTTTTTTATAATATAGCTTTATTAAAAAGAAAAAAGTAGTAGCTTAATTGGGGTATAAAAGGGACCTTAGGTTTAACGAGAAATAAAGCTTAAGATGCTATAATTGCCGTTTAAAATAAACGTCTTCTTGGGTTTACTAAGGAATTTATTTAATCTAGAAAAAGAATATATAAAGAGATCGCAATTTATAAGGAAATGTTAGTATAACCGTAAAAAGAGTATATCTTTAATAGAAAAATATAATTAATTAATTTAGGCAAGATAAAGGAGAAACGGTGTAGTTTCTCAAAGAATCTAATATAAAGGATGTTAATCCTCTAAGAATTCACCTATACCGTGTAAATGATCTTTAAAAATACCGAAAAATACCTTTACTTTTTAGTTCCTCTAAGACCCACTTTTATACTCTCTTAGTCTCTAAGAATTCCTCTAATATATCTCAGCTACATTAAGAAAAAGATTACGCTTTACCTCTTTAAGTAGAGGTTACTATTTAAAGGTAGAATTCATTTAATTTTAACTTAAATATTAAGACTGCTAGAGATTTTACTTTAGTACAGCAAGGTCTTTAGGAGACTTTCTTAGATCTTACACGAAATCTATCTTAGTTTAATATTTAGCACCTTAACCAACCTTAAGTATTAACCTTAATTTTCCAGTTAAACACCCTAAAGTCTTCCCTACTACTCTAAGAAAACCATTACCTATTTAGGGAAATTACTATAAACGAAATACTACTAAAGTTCTTAAATAAGGATATTATATGGCCGCACGGAATTATTAGTTATACTAATAATATTTCTTAATTATTTTATAATTGGCACTACTTTTTACTTATAAAAGTAAAAGGTATTCTAATTCCATTAAAATATTAGGCTTAATTATACTGTAGCATAGTAAAAGAGTCTTAAGAAACCTTAAAAAAGGGTTATTTAGAGCAAAAGGTATTAATATATTTAATTTATATTAAAACCCCTACTTATATTTACTAATTATACTTTATTTTATAAACTATTATGTTAATATATAGCATAGAAGGAACACCAAAAGCGCGATCCGACCCATACTGTCCTATAGGGGTTCCTTTCCGTCTTATCTTATCCGCACAGTTAAGCTAAGAGTAAGGATCTCGTCTATTACTAATACAGCGGCGTTACGTCGTGGCTAGAGGGCGCTTTTGAATGCTTAACCCTTAACGCCGTCAGAACAGCAGAGTTTTCGCAGGTCTTAGCACGCTAAGGCTCAAAAATACCACAGAAAGAACAGAGGAACGGTCTTAAAAACTACCCAACGTCTCTCTACCTAGACAACCGATCTAAGGCCACAAGCTAGCGCTTATACTTACTGGCGGAAGCGATAGGTCTATAGGGACAACAGGGTACCTCTATACTTATTCCGCTCTAAAATTGCTATAGCAGCAAGGGATAAGAAGAATCTTAACACTATTAACTATATTTAGCGACGTTAATCCTCCCTTTCTACGCAGCGGCGTTAACCTTTCTCTAGGCGGCGACGTTAATCTAGAACGGACTAAAAAAGAGCTAGGACGAACCTATGGCCGCAGCGGCGTTAACCTTTCTCTAGGTGGTAATGTTAATCTAAAATGGACTAAGAAGGAGCTAGGACGAACCTATATAGGTAGGCTGGAATGGACCTAAATGCAGGTATTAGTTAAGATGGGAGGATAATAAGTTTAGTTAGTAGGCGGCTAAGGGACAATAGCTGCGCGGCGTTAAGTTATTATAGGCCCACGCCTACAAGACACAGTCGGCCTATTATTATAAGAGCGTTACAGGTAACGCGAAGCAGCTAGGTAACGGCTATGGGGCGTAGTATATAATGGCAGCGACGGACAACTCTAGGGACTTTACCCCTTTACTAGGCTCTGACCCTTAGTAGACCTATCTTAAAGGAAGGATTAACACCTTATCAATGACACTGTCTATATAGCCTAAAAGGACGGATACGCATGTTAGTCTATTTAGGTAGGGGTAGGCTATAAGGATAGGCTTATAGAGTAAATTAGGGTACATACATATAGGAGCTAGAGCTAGCTTTAACTACCTCTCCTACGTAACCGTGGCAAGGAACTGGGCAAGCAGTTTAGGGCAAACTTACTATATATAGTAGTTTTATAATGCATATATATTCTAGTTATAAGCTAAGAAACCCTATACCTACGGGCGGGAGAGAGGGAACAGGAAATATGGGAGCTACTATAACACTAAGTGGAGAACCGGCGCCGCGCTAGTAGAGCGCCATGATGGTAATAGAGGATAGGGGGCCACCAGCATAAGTAGAGATCTACTACCTGCATCATAAGATAGGCAGATACTGAGTGGAAACGGTAATAGAAGAAGGCCGTAAAAGCACAGAGAGCAATTATATGGGGCACCCTATAGTTAAAGCCGACTCTCCCCCTATATAAAGGACAGACGAAGGTAGAAGCTATGGCCGCCTTCCTTCTACGGATAGAAGTCCTAGGACTAAACGCATAGCTAGCAAGCATCCACGTCCCAAATACTACACTACACTGCACCTGCGGGTGGCCTACACAGTTAGTTCGCCATGTTTTACTCTTCTATAACTACCGTACAAAAAAAGACCAGCTATTTGCTAGGGCGGGTATATATAATCTTACCCAAATGCTCTTAATAAGTAGGGGCCTACACGTAGCTGCAAAATGGCTTATAGGCTAAGGAGTTCTCTAGCAGTTCTAAATAGCGGATAAGATCTAACAGGAGGACACGGGAGGATACGCCCCTTTCCAGCCCCTTAGGGACTGGACACCCCCGCTAAGATAAAAGCGGCGCGTAGGCGAACCACTAGACCCTCCTACTACCCCCTAGATCTTCCAAGATACCTTAGAAGCATGGTTTAAAAGGCAGACAGACTAGAAAGGTAAATAGGCTAGGCGAAGGCGGAGCGCGTAAGACTAGCTGGAAGGTTTAAACTAAGGTTTTTCCCCTTACTAGGGATTTTTCCTGTAAATAGAAGGTATAAGCCTGTATAGACTTAGAAAAAGGGACCAAATCGGGCAATAAATAGAACAAATAATAATAATATATAGCATATATTCTAGTAAAACTGCTTTTTAGGAGAACTTTTTTACGGTTAATAAGAGCTCTAAGTAGAGTAGGCGTATAAAATGGATAGAAATAGTATTAAAAGCTCGGTTAAAACGTCAAATAATTAATACTAAGGATATTACAAGGGCAAGAGCTAAATATTAAGGAAAATTGCCTAGTTTTAACAAAGTTTTTATATATTAAAAAGGTTTAAAGGTGGAGGTATATAAGAGTAATTACTAAATTACTCGGAAATACTAAGAACTTAAAGGGGAATCTCGGCCTTAGGATAATAATAATTTTAATTAGCGCAATAAAATAATAAAACTTTTTTGTAGTTTTTTCTAATAAATTAGAAGTGCGCATTTAGAATTTATAATAAGTTTTAGTATCTACTATATTAAAAAATTTTGTGCCTGCGGCGTATGCCCGCTTTTAAGATTTTCTTATAAATTTTAGCATATACGGCCAAATTCTAGGTAGCACTTTTTAAGAATAGTACTATACCTAAACCTCTACTAGACTATTACCGGACAGTTACTAAACGGTTACTTTTTAGTCTTAAAGAAGCTTTAAGCTAATTTTACTAGTAATTACGTGCGTTTAGAAACCTAGCGCTAGGTTCTATTATAACAGTCCGTTAAGTACTAGAAAAAGAACTAAACGTATTTTTTTTCTCGGAAAATCCGTAAAATATAATATATTATCTTATATTTCTAGAGTAAGTCTAGCTCCGCGCCCTATCTTATATTAAGGCGTACTAGGTATTTCTAGGCACTAATTAAGCCGTATATAGAATTTTGCTAACTTTTCCGAGAAAGGGGCTTATCTTTGGTGGCAATGTTGAGATTTAGCTTAAGCGCGCGTGGCCTAGGCGGTCTAAGCCCGGTTAGAGGTCGGACTGTTACTTTTCCGGTTTGAAGATTCACTTCCAAAGTGGTGTGGCCGATTTGGTAAGGTAAACGAGTTCGGGGGGTAACCGAGTTCTAGGGGTCCGAGCTTATATATTAAGTTTTAAAAAGCATAATATAATGCGTTATTAGGGAGATTACCCTTTTGGTACCTAGCGGATAAGTAACTAATAGTTACTATAGTAAGGTTTTAGTGGTTCCAGACTATACTAGCTAGTTAATATCTTTATTTATTTTAGGCTTAAGCGTATTTTTATTACCTATAAGCTTACGCCATAAAAGCTTTATTAGTATTAGTTTGGACCTAATATTAGTATTAAGCGTTTAAGAATCTTTACTCCTACTATACCTTATTATCCTGCCCCTATTTTTATACCTACTTATATACCTACTAAAGGATCCCATTCCTATTAGCCATCCCTTAAAGGGCTAATAAATACTAACCCTGCTCTTAAGGGTAAGGTATAATAGCTTTTTAGATCAGGTATTTAGGATTTATTCTTATATAGAGTAGAAATTAAGGACCTTAATTAGGTGCTTAAGAAGGCCTTAAAAGGCTTTTAGAAAGGGCTTAAGAGCCCTAGGAATAATATTCCTAATATAAATAAATAAATAGAAATGCAATTCTAGCAACATGCCTTATTAACTCTATACTATATATATAAAAAGGCTAAAGGCCTATTTTGCCTTAGGCTATAGCCCTAATCTTTATAGTTTTTAGAGCCTATTTATTTTATAACCAATTTGACCTATTTACTCTTTAGGGCCTCTTACGGTTTACTATAAGCTCTCTTTATAGGTTGTAATAACACTATAGTATTAAAGCGCTTTCTATAATCTGTAGATTATAGACCTTAGCGGGCTAGCCTAGCTATTTGACTTTATATTAAAGCTTATTCTTAATAGACTTATAGCATAGTATAGCTTTAACCTTATACTGCTCGCCCACTACCTTAAGGTGTTTAATTAGGCTTAGATAGAAGTTCTTTTCTAGCGGTAGTCTATATTATAGCTCTAGTAGGTTTATATAAAATACTAGATATATATAAGCTATAAATAGGGGTAGCTAGAGATAATAGGTTAGCTTGCTAATTTATTTCTTAACTTAAAAGGGACCTAGGTATCTTATATTAAGCTTCTTTAATAGTTAATAGGTTCTAATATTTGTTAAATATAATAAAACCTCGTTACCTACTCTAAAATACTTATTCTAGTATTTACGCTTATACTAGAGTCTTTACTACTCTTAGGTATCCTATAACCTCTACTTTATATACTTCTATTACTCCTTTTATTCCTAGAGGTATCCTTACACTCTTTAGTAGATATCCTTAAACTTTCTAGTAGGATTCTAGAACTAATTATATAGCCTTAACTAGTAATTATTAGGTATACTATTAAACCTAAATAGTTAGATACTATAGGTAATCTAGATTAGTATATACTTATATAATATTTATTGCTTTATATATTGCTTTAAATTATAAGCATACTCCGCGTATAGAAGTAGCTTATATTGGTTATCTTGCTAATAGTTTAAATATATTTATAGGTAAGACTCTAGTTCCTAATTTTGGCGTTCTATTTACCCTCCGTTTATAGATAGAAAGCTATACTATAATAGTGGTTTATGTTTAAATAAAAGTATAAATCTAACCAGTACTAGCTTATAAAGACGTTGCCTCTATTAATAATAATAGAGTACGGCTAATCTACTTTAAGAAAGTATTTCTCCTTAATTAGGCTAGCGAGCGCTTATATATTAATTATCGTATTAATAGGAAGGTATTAGACGCATTTTAAAAACCTATTAATAAGTACAAGGACCAAATTATATATTTATCTTTAGCTATCTTTAAATAGCGGGAGATCCGTAATAAAGTCTATAGCGTAATATTACCATAGCTTACTAGTAGGGTAAACTAATTTAAGTAGACTCTATAGCTTATGCCTTTAGATCTTATATACTTAACACTTCTTATAATAGCTAATATACTTCTTTACTTTCTATTTAAGCTTTAGCTAATAGTATTTACGTTAAAGTAATTCTACTATTTAACTTAACTATAGTGGCCGCTTAGGGGATTATTATAATTCTTTATAAGAATCTTCTATTATAGATTTATTTCTTACAGTGCCTAAACCTTATTAAATTTATATAGTAAACCTATTAAGTCTAGCTCCTAATAGTAGCGCCTAGTAGCTTCCTTTCCGTTATATTTCCGGTCTACTTTTATATTAAAAATAGTATAGAAAGCGTCCCTTTATTATACCTTATGGATAGAATCCGTTAACCTTTTAGATAGTTTTTAGGTAAAAGCTATTTTATTCTATACTACTCTAAGTATAAAACTAGATGGTATTATAGATCTTATAACTTCTTAGTGCATATATATTAGAAAGGCTGCTATAAGGTTAAAGTCCTTTAGTTATTATAGGGCTTTAAGTTCTAATCACTTTATAGCTTTATTATTAGTTTAAGGGAATAGCTTAGTAATTAGAGGTAGTATATTACTAGGTTTTAAAAATATATTAGGGACGTCCTATCTAGGTATATTTAGACCCTTATTAGTAACGGACTAGGTACTAAATAAAACGTTAGTAGAAACTAATAGGGCTTATACTACCTAAAACTTAATATATAGAGCTATATGTGCTTAAGTATTTTATACCTAAAGCTTATTCTATAATATAGGGAGCAAAATATCTATTTTCTATTTTCCTTCTTCTATTTTAAAGCCTTTAGTATAGTCTGGCTATTATAACGGTTTATTAGTAGGGTTATTTCCCCCTAACTTATATTTAATTTTAAAATTAAATTATATAAGCTCCTTTACCTATTTAGCTTATTAAAGTAAAAGCTCCTTTATAATTATAAAGTAGCGTAAATTATAATAATCTAAGAGTATATAAGTGGTATAGCTCACGTGCTTAAGGTAGTATTGCTACTATTTAAAGCAGTTAACTATAGTTAGTAGTTTCTTATTATAGGTATAATACCTAACGTTAGGCCCTTAGAATTTTCTGCTATAAAATACTACTAGTCTTTAATAGAGCTAGGTAGCGTTTAGATATTTATTAGATCATAGTAGAATACTAAAAAGGGTAAAATTTAATATATTAATAACTATTATTAGTAGCTAATTTAGGTTAAAATGCCGTAGTAATAGAGCTTTTATAAACTTTATATATAGTTCTTAAAAGGCCTCTTAAACCTTTCTAGGCTATAACTATAGTTTATACTATTTAATTAGTCCCTTTTTAGTTTTCTTCCTTACTGCCTTTAAGTTTTTTACTTTTTAGGCTAGGTTTTAGGAAGCCTCTATAATATAGTTAGATAGGTATTAGGTAATATCTAAGTAGTTATAAATAAAGCGCTTATAGAAATTAGTAAAGCCTAAAAATACTTAAACATCCTAGTAGCTCTTTAGCTTTAGCTACTCTTAGATTATCTATACCCGTACTAGGTCTGTAACTACGCCTATAAGCGTTCTAATATAACCTAGGAACTTAATCTGCTTAATATTAAAGATATACTTTAACACCTTAGCGTAGAGGCCCTAATTATTTAAATATTCTAGTACTTTGCGGATGCGTTATTTATACTAATTCTTATCTTTAAAGTAGATTAGGATATTATCTAAATAGATAATATATATACGGTTAACTAATCCCCTTAAGGCTCTATAAATATATAATTAAAATATTATAGGCGTATTAGCTAGCCTAAAAGGTATTACTAGATACTTAAAGTGGCCGTCTTAGGTCTTAAAAGCGGTCTTTTACTTATCCCCTTCTTTAATATAGAGCCTATAATAGGTGTTTTATAAATCTAGCTTTATAAAGATCTTTACCCTAAATAGTTAATCTAGTATTTTACTAACTAGTAGTAGTAGGTAATAGTTCTTAATTATAATCTTATTAAAACCGCGATAGTCTATATATAGCCTTATAGTTCTATCTAGTTTTAGGATAAAGAGAATTAGCGTACCTATTAGCGACTTATTAAGCTAGATCTACTCCTTTTCTAGTAACCTATTAAGGTACTTTTATATAATCTTAAGCTCTTTATAAAAGAGGTTATAGATAGAAAGGTTTAATAGTTATTTACCTTCTTTTAGATTAATTATATAATTATATTCTAAGTTTTACAGTAGGACTTTAGCTTATCTACCTAAAAATACCCTTAGTAAGCTCCTTAGGCCTAATAGAATATTTAATAAATTAGGGTCGCGTTTATCCTTTATATTATTATTAGGTAGCTTCTAGAGCTCCCTTAAAATACTTATAGGCAGTATTACGCGCTATAGTAGTTACTTATATATGGTAGCTAATAGAGGGTAGAGAATTCTTTAACGCAATATTTAAGGTATTATAGTATACTCTCTATATATTGCTTAAGCTAGAGTAACCTGTAATAATTAAAGTATCTTATAAGATCTTTAAGATCGCCACCTCTCTATAATATCTCTATAAGGTCTCTATTATAAAGAGGTTGTTGCCTATACTAGGCTTTATACCTA
>Ga0307515_10021199_pt1 | contig 11534 bp, 3 predicted proteins | sample 17_EM_MG_FD_194513 | JGI IMG/M metagenome (GOLD analysis project Ga0307515, IMG submission 194513) | Populus trichocarpa ectomycorrhiza microbial communities from riparian zone in the Pacific Northwest, United States - 17_EM | ecosystem: Host-associated > Plants > Roots > Unclassified | place... | reverse complement strand
GAACTAAAGCAATATATTAACCCCTAACCTCTTATACCTAAAGAATATTATAATCTAATTAATATATTTAAGAAACGATTTATAAACTAACTACCCCTATATTAAGATAAGTACGATTTTAAAATAGAATTTAAACCTAGTATAATACTAAAGTTTAGCCCGTTATATAGTATATCGCGAGAAGAGCCGCTTATAATATAATAATACTTTAAAGAGCACCTAGGGAAGGGATTTATTCGCCTTAGTTAATTACTATTTACCTTACTTATATTATTTATTAAAAAACCTAAAAGAGGCTTAAGGTTCTATATTAATTATTAAGCCCTAAATATAATTATAATTTAAAACCGATATCTAATTCCTCTACTTTAAGAAACGCTTAATTACTTAGTAAAAGTATAATACTTTATAAAGCTTAACGTAGTTACTACCTTTAATTAAATCTGTGTTTATAAAGGAGATAAGAAGTATATAGCTTTCCGTATATAATAGGGACTTTTTAAATACCTAGTAATACTATTTAGTGTAAAGAACGGTCCTAGTACGTTTTAGTAATATATTAATAATACGCTTTATAAATTCCTTAATATATTTATTACCGCGTATATTAATAATATCTTAATCTATTTATCTTTACTTTCTAAGTATTAGAAGTATATTTAAATGGGTTTTAAACGCCTATAAGACGCGGGCTTATAATATAATATTAAAAAATATAAGTTTTATATATCTAAAGTTATATACTTAGGCTTAATTATATCCTATAACGGAATTAAAATAAACCCTAAAAAATTCGCTATAATTATAAACTAGGAAAGTCTTAGTAGTGTATAAGATATTTAAAGATTTCTAAAATTTGCAAATTTCTACTATTAATTTATTAATCACTTCTTAAAAATTATTTAGCTATTAGAAAACTTAATAAGAAAAAATATAAGATTTAAATAGACTACTAAATGTAAATAAACTTTTAATAACCTAAAATATTGCTTTATAACTGCTTTAATTTTTACCTACTTTAATTTAGACCTTAAATATATTATTAAAACAGACTCGTCTAATTATATACTAGGAGGAGTGTTATTACAGTATAATAAGAACGGCGAGCTACGCCTAGTAGCCTTTCTCTTTTAAAAACTTACCTCTACTAAATTAAACTATAAGATATATAATAAGGAACTGCTTATAATTATTAGATACTTTAAATAATAGCGTCTAGAACTTAAAGGATTATTATTTTTAATACGCGTATTAATGGACTATAAAAACCTATAGTACTTTATAACTATAAAGTAATTAATATAATGCTAAATTTATTAGGCTAAATACCTTATTAGTAAAATGTTTATACCTTTTAACAGTACTAACAGCTCCTAATAGCTCCTAATAGGACTATTAGGAGCTCTAGGAGACACTTATACTTGGCATCCTATTAGAAACCTATTAGGAGGTCGCCCGGACTACCTGGACCTCTAGGACCTTTAGAGCTATTAGGACCACTAGGACCTTTAGGACTACTAGGACTACTAGGACTACTAGGACCACTAGAACAACTAGGGTAATTAGAACGATAAAAGAAATAAAATCATAGATTTTAAAATTAAGTATATTAGTAAAATACTAGTTTTTCTACTACTCTGAAATTATAAAAATACTTAAGTAGATATAGTATTTTAATATTTATAGTTAGCTAGAAAAAGTAAAAGTTAGCCTAACTATTTAATAATATTTAAGACTTTAATAACTCTCTGTATTTAAATAAGTTAAGACTATAAATATAAAAGGCCTGGCCTAACTACCAAAGTAATATAAATATTATTTTAGAATCGCGTGCGCTAGTATAAGTATAAAAAGCTTAGGTTTAGACCTGGTGATGTTATATAACGCTATAGGCTTTAGAAATCCTCCTTACTGCTTTACCAAAAAATAACCCTACTATAACCTTTTATAAACTATATAAACTTCTAAAATGCCTTATTATTATATATATACTAATTCTTACTAGCGTCGCTATTATACCAACTAGCCCCATTATCTGGTAAACCTAGGGTATTCTTAAAACCATCCTATATAAATTCGGAGTAGATAGGTATTTATACCCGCACTTTCTTTTAGCCTATTATAATTAAGTAAAAATCTAATATTTCCTCTTTGCCACCCTATACGCTCGCAATTTCCTAGACGGTTGTCTATATAGATACTTATAATTAGTATATAATTATAGGAAGAAGCTTAGAATTAAAGAAACCCAATACTGTACCAGGTTATTCCCCTTTAAAGCACTACCTCCAATTAGTCTAGGTCTAGGTAAGCTAGAAAAATAGGGCTGTATTAACAAGGTAGAGTAATCCGAATTAGCACCGCCGTACCGTATTTAAATAGCAGCCTTTAAGCTTTTAGTGTTCTTATTATCTAGATCCTTAAATAAATTATCTAAGATATTGCTATATGGATTCCGCTATAGTTCGGCGTTAGAGAACCGTTTATCTTTATTATTATTTAGTTATATCCTTATCTTCGCATCTTTAAATATACAAAACTTAATTGCGACCCGGTGATGTAGTGCCGTAGTATCCCATGTTATAAGTAGCTCCCTATAAATTACTTTATCCTTATTAGCAGTAAGATATAAGATATAGTAAATTTATCCTACTTTAAACCTCCTCGCTACTAATATACTTAATAGTCTCGTAGTTGCCAGGCAGGTACTCTTAGATACTATACCTTAAACTAACCGCGATAAAGTATATAGTTACGCTAGCAAGCTTATTAAAATATTTGGCGGAAGACTAGTATCAGGCTATCCCTATTAAACTATTTACCTAGAATATATCCGTATAGGCAGCGATGATTACTTTATAGTAGAATTATCTCTTACCAGCCTATTAATGTTAGTAAAGTAGCACAGTTTCTATTTATAATTAGGTAATATACAAAAGGGGGGCTACTTATAGAAGGTAATAGAAAGTAGTGGGGTTTATAGTAGGAAGAAGCAGAATTATTATATAAAAGTAGGTAAATTTGTGAGATAGAAAACAGTAAAAAGTTTAGGTAGAAAATAGAAGAAATTTAATATAAAGGGTGGCTAAATTTAGGGGGTAAAAAACGGCGGATCTCTATTATAGAGAAATATTAGGTATAGTAATAGAGGGGCGCATTTAAGAAGCATATACCTTTTCGGCTAGTTCGTATATAAAAGAGTAGTCTTTTAGTAACCTCTTTGCCTTTTTACCATTGTTACCAAAGCCTAGGCTATATACTTCCCTAATAATAGCCTAAAACTTACGGTTTACTTTAATTTTAAAGTCTCCTAACCTATCCTTTATCTATACGCATTTAGTTAGTACAACTTCCTAGTATATTAATATACTCTAAAAGTACCTTACGCGCGCTAACTTAATTAGGTTCACAATCTACTTATTTTTATTCCTCCCTTAATAGACTAGCTTAGGTTGCGGTCTATAATTCAATAATTAGCATCTCTAACGTAAAAGGAAATTAATCCACCTAGGGATCAACTTATAGGTTTAAGGATCCGCCCTTACCTATATATATTTTCGCAAGAAATATACTTACCGCTTAGTTAAGAACGGCTTTATAGGCATTCTTAACCTTCTGCTTTATACGGTATCCATAATAGTCCTATATAAAGCGCGCTCCAAAAAGATATTATGTTTATACTTATATACGCATCCCTTTCCAGTTAGTTTTATTTATATTAAATTCTACTAATCTGTTATAGGGAGGAGAGTTAGAACTACTATTAATATTATAAATAAGTACGGTATCTGGTGATTTAGGGCTTAATTAATAGGGGCGTAAGGCCAAAGCAAGTATTATACAAGGTAGTCGCTTAGGTTAAGTGCTTTTATACATAATACCTCTTCTAGGCGAGCTAAGTGGCTTTAGGTGGTGCTGTCTGTGTTTAATATTGTATAGCATTCCGGGTAAGCCTAGTATATTAGACCTTAGTCCTCTCCTATTATAATAAAGAGAGATAGGCTGCTAATTAAACCGCCTATTAGCATATAATTAGTAATTTAGATAAGCCCTATATATATAATTTTAAGGGTATCCTATTTATAAGACTTAGCTCAACGTCTATAGCCGGTTTATTAGTTAAATTAGATACAGTATAGTTTAAGAATAAAGTAATAGAGGATATATTCTTGGTTATATTATTAGGTAGGTACCTCTTACAGGTGCCTAGCACTGGTATTAATGTATTACTCTTATCTTGTAAGGTATTTTGGGTATTAGTATTGGTATATTATATATTAGCCACGTATATATTAATATGGTATCTAAGAAGCCTACTTAAAAGCGCGTCTGCGCCGCTTTATAAGAACCTTTACTATTCTCTTAGGGCGTATTATAGCTCTGTATATTATATAAGCTAATTAAATATACCTCCTAATAGAGCTTACAAGCCTATAGTAATCTCTATTCCTTTAGCCTAGTAACGTTATCTTCTTTTTACGCGACTAGTAGTATAGGGACTTTATAGTTTCTAGTTTCGTAGCATTATTTATAGGGTTAAGTAAATAGTCTAATAGCGGCAGGAAAAATACTATATTAGAAGCAATTGTTTATATAATAAGGGTTATTATTAGAGAGACGGATAAGTGTATAGGAGAAAATAGGGGTTATAGTGTGTTATTTATGGTCGGAATGCGGATAAGCTAAGCTATTCCTATTAAGCTACTATTAGAATCGTGTTAAACTAACACTGTAATTTATAACCTCGTCTACTCTTTCTAGCCTTTAGACTAATTTTCTTAATAATACGCCCAGGATTTAATACTGAGAGATATACTACATGTGGCACATAATTAACTATCTCAGAGATAACTATAAGGAAGACACGATTAACCACCATAAAGACGACTATAAGGAAGACACATACGCCAATACGCTAGAGATAAGTTGCCCTTACCCTACTTAAGCAATAGCTTATAAGTTATTTACTATTAATAAATACTAACCTAACCTAATTCCCCTCTTAATACCTTTATCTAATTCGGACTTTAATAGTATAAAGGAATAAGAAGTTATATATATTCAGACTAAGGCCCTACTTAACCCTAGAATAGAGGCAATAGTTAAGAATTATACTCTAAGTCCACTACTATTTACTACATCTACCTCCTATACCTAAACCCCTTATCCTACTCTGTCTTATAGTCCGCTATTATAGCAGTAGCTAGTATTATATACTTACTAAGCCTTCGGGACTATTATACTATAGGTATCTAATACTAAAAGCGAGTTAAATAGTATCCTATTTACGCAAGAAATTATAAACCTAGGCTCTATATTATATTAATTTATAACGCAGCTATAGATAGAAGATTTTATAATAGTGGATTCAGGTAAGACTTTAAGTCCGTAATTATATTGCCCTAAAACACAACTTTAAGCGTTATTGCAGTTGTAGATAAGCCTAGTTCTATTACCTTTATTATCACTAAAAACTAAAAGCCGGTTAAAAAAGCGTTTTAATAGTAATAGGGACCTAAGCGTTACGCCCTCTATACCAGCTTTTATTCCCTTTAAAGGGGATAAAAAGGGAGACCGTATTTCTAATAGTAAATACTTTAATCCCGCCGCCTTTACTACTAGCCTAAAGGCCATAGGTTATAGGTCTGTCTCTACTTATAACTTTATCCACCTAAGGCTCTCTAGCGCTTTAAGGGGGGGCAAACTCCCAATTTAATACCTTTTCTTTTTGCTAGTATCTTAATAGTTTTAGGTTAATTTAGAGGAGATAAACGCAGTATATCCGCTAGTACATTAGTAGTTAGTAGTGTTAAAATATCCTAATAAGGTTAAGTTAGCGTGTACGCTTTTAACAGTGGTAGTATATAGTAGCTTTATTACTCTAATATAGGTAGTGGATTCTTTAATATAGTTATTACTATATAAGTTAGTACGTGGGATTAACTCCAATCTAAAATTTATAGCGTACTTAGGTGATTTTATTTAATTGTAAAATTAATAAAATTTAGACTAAGCGTAAACGTATAATCTATAATAGTCTTCCATATCTGTTTACTAGTAACCTTTTACTAGTCTCCACTCCAGAAAACGTATATTAATATATTATAGTCCTTATTAAAGCCTACGTCCTGCTTTAAAGTATCCTTAAATGTTAAGAAGATAAGCTTATCCACAGAAATATTATCTATATTCTTTCCTTTAGGAAGCAGATCTCTTAGCCGCATATATATTAATACTTTAGTATCTAGGAATCGTTTAATGTATATTATTGTCGCCCTAAACGTCTTAACTACCTACTACCATTTTTCTATTATTCCATCTACGGTTAATTTAGCGATTAGGTCTTTAAGGCTCTTTTAAGAGTACTTTAAAGGTAAGGGCCCAGCATATTTATATTATATTTATCGCTTCTTATTATAGTTACAGCGCTAAGCAACTGCTTAAATATACCGCTCTTTGTCCGCGTCTATAAGATCCGTAAAAATAGAGTGGAATTGCGTATATAAGTGTGTTGTGGCTTTATAAAGTTCGTTCTTTTTTTACTTAGTATTTAGGGGCTTCTCTAGTAGACTAGACGCTTATATCGCATCCTTAACTGCATTATATATTGTTTTATATTACGTATTAGTAATACCCATCTTATTCTTAATCTATTAAACCAACTAAGATCTATTTCTTATATCGCGTCCTTGATAAAGCCGCTAGGATAAGCTATCGGAGTTTAATATAGGGCTAATAGCGGTATATAACGCGTACGCCAGAAAAGAAAGGGATTTCTATATTAGTAATACGTTATACCTATTATGGTTTAGTCGGCAATCCTATTTTCTAATATTAATAATTACAGTCTTATATAGACTGTTCCGTAGTTCTTAGAAATAGGCGCCAGCTCTAATACATTAAGTCGCGATAGTAGGCCGTATATATAAAGGGTGGTAGTCTAAGCTTATATAACCGAATATAGGAAATTAGATTAGATAGTCTTTTTGGCTATAAATAGCAGGCTATAATAAGGCAAATGGTTAAATTATAGTATAAATTAACAGTTACCTCTTTTATTAAAGGATATAGTATAATGCAATTACTATATATTTATAACAACTTAAAGAAACTAGTTAATACTAGTAGAAGGTAATAAAAAGGGCATCCCTATATTATATCTAAAGAGGAAGAGTATAATAGATTCTGCGGTATAGTAGAGGGCGGTAGATAATAGTAAAAAGGGAATTTAGTAGATTCTGCGGTGCGGTAGAGAATAGTAGAGGGTAATAAAAAGAGTATCCTTATATTACGTCTAAAGAAGTAAAATACAGTAAATTCTATAATGCGGTAGATGGGAGTGGAAAGTAGTAAAAAGAGTATCCTTATATTATGTCTAAAGAAGTAAAATATAGTAGATTCTGCGATGCGGTAGAAGGGAGTAAAGGATAGTAAAAAGGGCATCCCCGCGTCACGTCTAAAGAGGTAGAATTTAGTAGATTCTACACTGCGGTAAAGGACAGTAGAGGGTAGTAAAAAGAGTATCCCTATATTACGTCTAAAGAAGTAAAATATAGTAGATTCTATAATGCGGTAAAAGGGAGTAGAAGACGGCGGAAAGGGTATCCCTATATTACGTCTAAAGAGGTAAAGTATAGTGGATTCTATAGTACGGTAGAGGGTAATAGGAAGTAATAGAAAGCGCACTATCCCCTTATATCTAAAGATATAGAATATAATAGATTCTACGGTGCGGTAAATACTAGTAAAGAGTAATAGAAAGTAAAAAAAAAAATTTACCTTTAGGAATATAGAATATAGTGGATTTTGCGGTATAGTAGATGCTAGTAGAGAGTAATAAAAAGTAGATTATTCTTTTACCTCTAGGGATATAGAATATAGTAGATTCTATAGTATAGTTAATACTAGTAGAGAGTAGTAGAAAGTGTATTACCTTTTTACCTCTAAAGAAGTGGAATAAGGTAACTTTTACGGTATGCTAGATATAAGTAGAAAGTTATTAGATAAACTCCCTACCTAAATATAAAACTTTACTACTAAAACCATACCGCAAGTATAGAACCTCTAAACAACAGCCCTAAAATAGGAAGTAGTAATTTGCTAATAATAAGATAGATACTACTTCTTTATTTATACTTAGGCCTTATATATATATAGAAAGGATATATACCTAACTAAACCACCTAAACCTAAATACGACCTTTATAACTACCCTACCTACAGTAACTATACTATCGCTTAAATAATTATACTATTATTATTATAAAAGCTCTACTCTTCTATACGTTCTTTACCCTTATATCTCTTCTTATTAGCAGCCTTGGACTTTTTAACTATACGTTTATCTTTATAGAGTTTACTAATAAAATAAGCGGCGTTCTATTTGTTATTGATAATTAGTAGCTATATAACACTAATAATAAATTTGCGTAATATAGTCTTATTACTAAGGATGGCTTCTAATATTATATCCTTATTAACTATACAATTCGTAATTACCTTATAATCTTGCCCTAAGCGGTGGGCTCGCTTTATAGCTTGCACTTTATATATTAATAAGTACTGTAGTTTAAGAAGTATAATGCGTTTGCTATAGTATAAGGTATAGCCTATACTAATAGTTCCTATTATTTTAATAATAATGTCCGTTTCGGCTAAGACCAGACAAATAATCTTATTACTAAAAACGGTTATTATTTCTTAGTAGCTATAGATAATTTCCTACTAGTGCTTTGGCCTTTAATGGGACCCGTAAATAGTAACGTAAAACACTAGATAGAACTTTTACACCTATTTATATACAATTAGGGTGTATATAGAAAAACAAGATATAATAACAATCTTATCTTTTTTCTTCTTCTTACCGTCCTAGTCTATAGGGTTTTGGATAATTGCCTAGTTATTTATATATATTTTATTTAGAACTTTATTAAGGTAATAGAGCTTTGCGCTAATGTTATACAACATGTTAATATAACGTTTTATTAGTGAATTACTGCTGCTATTATCGAACCAGCTCTTTTCTTCTAAATTGTGCAAGTTCCAGCCTCTATTAAACTCCTTTTTAATCTTTATTAGACCTAGAAAGGAGCATATTATCTTATTTAGTATTATAATGCCTTAAAACGACCTATAGCCTATCCGGTAGGATAAAACTAGCTAGGATGTTTTCGTTCCCATTTTAACTTCTACTTTTTCCATTCTAACCGCAGTACTACTCTAAGATCGTTAATAAAGGCTTTAATATCCTTAATAACCTTATCTTATTAAACCGGGTTAGGTAGGACGCAGTTTAACTAATTATTATAGTTAAGTTTTGGCAGTTTAATAAGTGGCTTGCTATCTAAACTAAGGGAATTACTAGTTTAATAAATTATAATTACCTCTAGGACTAGACCGAATTTATTAACCTAAGCCTAAATATTTACTAACTCTAAAGCTAATATAATATAATCTCCACCCTTAGTAGTCTACTATCTCTAAAGTGCGTTAAACGCGAGCTAAATATTTCGTAGATTCTCTTCCAAATAAAGATTATAGGCTTTTTTAGTCTTATCGGAAGGGTTAATATTTATTTTCTAGTTTTATTATAGGAACCTAATATACGTGCCTAAGTTAGCTAGACCTTTTTTAAACGGAGTTCTGGGTATAGCCTACATTATTAGTTACCCGCGAAGCCTATAAAGAACGGTTCTATAAAAGTAAGACTTTTTATTCTTAATTAGATAAAGTTTATTAATAACTACTATCGCCTACAAGATATAATAAGTATTAGGTATTAGCCGCTCTAATATCTAAATATAGATTTTCTAATTTTTAGGTGGTTTAACCTTTTTTTTAACCGTTTCTTAATGCCCAATTATATTAAGGATCTAGCCCTTAATAGACCCGGACGTAGTTAGAATAATATATTACGTTTAGTTAGAGTGCCCTAAGTAGATATCCCTATTACCTTCTATAGTAGCAGCTTTTACAGTTTTTAGCTTTATTATATTTCTTCTATAACTAGATATAAGGGTACTTTTAGTCCCTTACTCGGCTACATCCGGCTGCCAAGGCTAGCCTTCGGCTAGGCCTTGGCCACCCCTTATAAGCTCCTTAGGCTTATAGCCTCCTTCCTCCCCTATTAGTTCGTCTCTGTACCTAGGCTATTGCCTACCCTTATTACCATATCGTCCTCTTCTATTGACTCCCTATGTGACTTATGCTCGGCTTGCCTGCTCCCTACCGTATACCCTAGCAATACTGCCTTACATTTAAACCGATCCTATACCCTTGCGGGTAGTAGCCTGTAGTAAGCCGAGGGCTGCGCCCTCGAGCAATTTTACGATCCTCCATTTTTACCTAGGATGATCGCGTTCACTGCGACACAGTAGGTACACCAGCAGACGCCTGGAGATCGCATCCGTATAACGGTGTTGGAATACGGATCAGGTCCTCTACCTTACCTAGGACGATCGCGTATGCTGCAGAGCAGCTACACCAGCAGACGCTGGCAGATCGCATCCGCTTACGGTAGTAGATACGGATCAGGAGACAAGGAAGACGGTAGCCACCTGGCCAAAGGCAAGGGGCTATCCGGATCGTACACGATCACCTGGCGATTGGTATACTTGTATACGATCGGCAGTGCGGCAGTGCAGCTTTGCCACGACGGCGACCCGAAGGCGATTCGATTGCTATCCGAAAGCTTTCTGGCAGGAGTTAAGGGGGATCCTACGCGATTAAGCTTGCAAACACTCTATGGCTAACCGCGGTTCACTCGCTACAGAGGTCCCACCAACAGAGATTGGAAGGTTGAACGTCCTTAAAGAGATACAGCTACCCTGGAGGCTATCCGATTGCGATTCAATGGCTATCCAAAGAACTGACGGCTAGTTTTCAAAGCTACAGCTACTACCATGCGCTTCCAGATCAAATGCAATCAAGGGCTACGGCCCAATCAGCCAAAGGGCTGCCGAGACTAAATCGAAAGCGATTGTCTCTTAGAGCTACGGCTCGTCTTAGGGCTACTGCCCAATCAGCCAAAGGGCTGCCGAGACTAAACCGTAGGCGGTTGTCTCTCATTAAGCTACGGCTTACCTCAAGAGCTTCGGCTCAGAGATCCTATGTGATCTCGCAAGCTACTGCTTGCTTCAAGAGCTACGGCTCATCGAGATAGTAGGTGGTCTCGCAAGCTACTGCTTGCCTTAAGAGCTACGGCTCTTAGATCGTTCGCGATCGCTCAAGGGCTACGGCCCGACCGGAGACTCTCCGGTTGTCAGCCTAAGGGCTGCCGAGACTTAATCGTACGCGATTGTCTCTTCTGAAGTTACAAGCTCAGCTTATGAGATCCTATTGCGGTTAAATGCCATCCTTAAGCTATAGCTACAGCTTCAAGAGCTACGGCTCGCCAAAGAGCTACGGCTCGTCTTAGAGCTACGGCTCGTCCTCGAGCTACGGCTCAAAGATCGTACGCGATCATCTTTCTGCAAGGCTTTGGTCGCTCCAAGAGCTCCAGCTTGCATCAAGAGCTACAGCTTGCCCAAGAGAAT
>Ga0307515_10021198_pt1 | contig 11534 bp, 9 predicted proteins | sample 17_EM_MG_FD_194513 | JGI IMG/M metagenome (GOLD analysis project Ga0307515, IMG submission 194513) | Populus trichocarpa ectomycorrhiza microbial communities from riparian zone in the Pacific Northwest, United States - 17_EM | ecosystem: Host-associated > Plants > Roots > Unclassified | place... | reverse complement strand
GGCCAAGGTGAACCGCCTGCTCGTGCGCAAGGCGATTGCCGAGTTCTCGCACGAGTTGCTGCTCGTGCCGCAGGCCGTGGGCGCCGCGCTGCGCCCCGGCTGGCAGCGTTATTCGCTCACGGCGGGGCAGGGCGTGGAGTACCGCTTTGACGCACAGACGATGCTGCTCCGTCATTGGCGCATCGACGCGGCATCGATCGGCCGCTTCGTGGACGACACCGCGCACGAGCTGGATGCACTCACCTTCGTGATCGACTTCAAGGAGGTGCTGGGCATCCGCCCCGAGCTGCTGCCTGTGTACCTGGACGAGATCAGCAGCACGCTCTACGGCGCGGCTTTCAAGCACCACAAGGAGAACCCGAGCAGCGACGCGCTGGCCGATGCGGACTTCCAGACCTTCGAGCACGCGATGATGGAAGGCCACCCCGGCTTCGTCGCGAACAACGGGCGCCTGGGCTTCGACGCCGAGGACTACTGCGCCTACGCGCCTGAGTCCGGTACCACCTTCCGCATCGTCTGGCTCGCCGTGCGGCGCAGCTGCGCCACCTTTGCGAGCCTGTCCACCCTGAGCTACGACGCACTGATCGCGCAAGAGATCGGCACCGCGGCGCGCACGCGCTTTGCCGCCGAACTGCAGCGCCTGGGCCTGAGCGAGGCGGACTACCTCTTCATGCCCACGCACCCGTGGCAATGGTTCAACAAGCTGTCGATCGCATTCGCCAGCCACGTCGCGCAGCGCGACATCGTGTGCCTGGGCTACAGCGAAGACCACTATCAGGCGCAGCAGTCGATCCGCACCTACTTCAACGTCGGCCACCAGAAGCGCCATTACGTGAAGACCTCGCTGGCGATTTTGAACATGGGCTTCATGCGCGGTCTGTCGCCGTACTACATGTCGGGCACGCCGGCCATCAACGAGTGGATCAACGCGCTCGTCGAGGGCGACGGTTATCTGCGCGAGCGGGGCTTCTCGATCCTGCGCGAGGTGGCGTCCATCGGCTTTCGCAACCGCTACTACGAGGCGGCCATCGCCACCGACAGCCCGTACAAGAAGATGCTCTCGTGCCTGTGGCGAGAAAGCCCGCTGGCTCGCGTGCAGCAGGGCGAGCGGCTGATGACCATGGCCGCGCTGCTGCATGTGGACCGCGATGGCCAGGCGCTCTTGCCGGTGCTGGTGAAGCGCTCGGGCCTGGGTGCGCAGGAATGGCTGCGCCGCTACCTGCGCGCCTACCTGTCGCCGCTGCTGCACTGCTTCTATGCGCATGACCTGGTGTTCATGCCGCACGGCGAGAACCTCATCCTGGTGTTGGACCAACACGTGCCTGTGCGCGCCATCATGAAGGACATCGCCGAGGAGTCGGCCATCCTCGACAAGAACGCGCAGCTGCCCGAGAACATCAAGCGCCTTGCGGTCGATGTGCCCGCCGACTACAAGCTGCTGGCCATCTTCATCGATGTGTTCGACGGGTTCTTCCGCTTCCTGAGCCAGACCTTGGTGGACAGCGACACCTGCGACGAAACCACGTTCTGGCGCCTGGTGGCCGAGTGCGTGACCGACTACCAGGACGCGCACCCGCAATACCGCGCCAAGTTCGAGGAACACGACATGTTCGCTCCCGAGTTCCTGCACTCGTGCCTGAACCGGCTGCAGCTCGCCAACAACCAGCAGATGGTGAACATCGCGGACCCGGCATCGAGCCTGAAGATGGCCGGCCACCTGACCAACCCGATCGCGGCGTTTCGCCCGGCGCACAGCGCGGCGCGGGTGCGCGCCGTCGCACCGGTCGTGTGAGCGAGGCATTGCGCGCGCTGGTGGCCGAAGCCGCGCGCGTGGTGCCGGGTCTGGAAGGCCACGTCGCGACCAGCGACGCGGCTGCGCCCTGGCATGCAGGCACCGGGCTTTCAGCCGTGCAGCACTTCTGGGCGTCCCGCTACCCCGAGGCCGGGCCGCACTACGCGGCGCTGCGCGGCTGGGGGTTGCTGGTCTGGCAGCCGATCTACGTGGCGGTGATTGCGGCGCATCTGGGCGACGCCCAGCCGGACCTCGATTGCTTGTCGCTCGTCGTGGACGAAGGTGAGGTCAGCGGCTATCGGTTCGGCACGCACGAGCCGCTGCGCAGCGATGAGGCCGGGCGAATGCGCTTCGGCGCCATGCAGATCGCCGCCGGCATCGAACGCTTGCTGCCGGCGTGGCAGGCGCATGCGCCGTTGCATGCCAAGGCGGCACGGCGCACCTGCGCGGACTGCGCTCTCGCCGCCTTGCTCGCGGTGCGGCGGCAGCGGCAATGGTCGTCGGCGTACACGCGTGAGCTGGGCGCGCAATGGCTGGCCGCACTGGGCCTGTCTGGCGAGAGCGGCTTTCTTGCGTACCGCGCGGCGTCGGGCACCGAGGCGATGGCGCTAGAGCACAAGGTTTGCTGCCTGCACTTTCGCCGCCGCGATGCCGAGCGCTGCAACACCTGCCCGAAACGGCCGCTGGCCGAACGGATCGAACGATTGAAGGATGCAGCGATGGATGAGGTGAAGAGCGAGAGCTGACCCGCACGAGCAGGGACGCTTCCGCGCTTCACTCTGCTCACGTCATGCACGAGGCGGGCAGGGCGGTATTCATGCACGCAGTGCAGCGCGGCAGCGCTCGAGCGCCTCACGAATCAGGGTGTTCACGGTCGCGGCCGACAGGCCGAGTTCGGCACCGATCTCGCGCTGCGTGCGGCCTTCGAGCCGGTACAGGTTGAACACACGGCGCAGGCGTTCGGGCAGCTCGGCCAGTGCCCGTGCCATGAGCGCGAGCTCCTGCCGGTCGATGGCCATGGCCTCCGGTGTGTGCGCCGCCGGCGCCGCCACGTGCGCGCCGCTGTCTTCGCACTCGAAGAGCTCCGACTCGAGCGCGCTGCGGCGGTACCGGTCGATCGCCAGGTTGCGCACCAGGCGGTGCACGTACGAGAGCGGATGCGCCACCGCCCCCTGCGCGCATGCCGTCTCCTTGGCGCGCAAGTAGGCGTCCTGCACCAGGTCCTCGGCGAGATGTGCATCGCCGAGGATGCGCTGCGCCGCGCGCCGCAGTTGCGCGCGGTGCTTGGCGAAGACCTCGCCGAGTTCGTCTTGCGACTTCAGTAGGTCCATTTCAGCGAGATCGCCCCGTTGCGCGGTGCACCGTAGAAGCTCTGGTTGGGCCACATCAGGCTGTTCAGGTAGCGCTTGTCTGTCACGTTCTCGACCTTGGCCGTGAGGCTGAGCTGGGGTGTGAACTCGTAGGTGGCCGCGAGGTCGAGCAGCGCATACGAGGCCTGGGCTGTCTTCACCGCGCCGTCCGTGCGCTCGTAGTCGCTCTGCCACTTGACGCTCGTGCCGACCTTGAGAGCCCTCAGCGCGGGCACTCTGTAGCTTGTAGTCAGCCGCAATGTCTTGCGCGGCACGTAGGTGCGCACCGCGCTGCCGTCCGACCCCTCGATGCGCATCTGCGTGTAGCCGCCGTTCAGCTCCCAGCCGGGGGCCAGCATGCCGCCGATGTCGAGTTCGAAGCCGGTGGAGGTGGCGTCGATGCCACGGTAATAGGTGCGGCCGGCCACGGCGTCGAAGCCGGCTTGCTCGGCCGTGTTGTCCTGCTTCACACGGAACAACGCAAACGAACCGTTGAGGCGGCGGTCCATCCATTCTCCCTTCACACCGAGCTCCGTGTTGCTACCCTTGATGGGACCCAGCACGTTGCCGGCCTGGTCGAGCTGGTACTGGGGGTTGTAGATGCCGCCGTGGCTCGCATACAGAGAGTGGTTGCCATCGAGCGCAAAGGTGGCACCGACATAAGGCGTCGCCTTGGTCGAGCGGTAGTCGTGCGAGACGAGATATTGCAAGCCGCTGCTGCTCGATCGTGTGACGTTGGCGCCGGTGACGAGCTTCAAGGCGTCGGTGACGTTGAAGCGCGAGACCGCATACAGCGTGGTGCGGCGGTTCTCGAAATCAGCCGAGCCGGTGATGCCGGTGTCGAAGGCCGGCCGGGGAGCATTGCCGTTGAGCATGTCGCCCTCGGTGAGTGCGTCCGAACCATCGTCGGTCGAGCGCAATGCGTTCTCGCTCTTGCCCCAGTTGGCGCCGAGCACCAGTTCGTGGCGCCGGCCACCGAGCGTGAAGGGGCCGGTGACGCTTGCGTCGGCGATCCACTGAGTCTCCTTGCTGCCGTACTTCGAGGGCCAGCTCGTGAGGCCGGCGCCTGTGGTGGCGTCGGGCTGGCCGATCACGAAGAACAGCTCGGAGTCCGACTCCAGCACGCGCCGCGTGAGCACGGCCTTGGCGCGCCACTCGCCGCCCAGTCGCTGGTTCAGCTCGGCAAAGGTCTGCGTGTCGTCGGAGTCCCAGTACGTCCAGCTCGGCGCGGAGTTGGCCGAGGTGGGGTAGTTCGTCGGTGTGCCGTTGCTGTAGAACAAGGGCAGCGCACCCCACATCACGCCGTTGGGGCGGTTGTGCTGCTCCGAGTGGCCGAGGGTGAGCGTGCTGCCCGGCGCGAGGTCGATGTCGACGATGCCGGAGAACACGTGTTTCTCGAGCGAGTAGCGGTCGAGGTAGGAGTCGCCCTTCTGCGCGGCGGCGGTGAAGCGGCCGCGCACGGTGCCGGCTTCGTTGAGGGCACCCGACACGTCGGCATCCAGGCGGCGCGTGTTCCACGAGCCGAAGCTCAGCGCGGCACTGGCTGCAAATTCAGCGGTCGGCCGCTTGCGCACGAAGTTGACGGTGGCCGACGGGTTGCCGGTGGACGACATCAACCCGTTCGCGCCGCGCAGCACCTCCACGCGGTCGTACAGCGCGGTGTCGAGGTTGCCGATCTGGTCGCCGGTAGCGAAGGGCAGCCCGATGCCGTCGATCTGGAAGTTCGACACCTCGAAGCCGCGCACCGAGAAGTAGGTGCGGTCGGGCTCGACACGCTCCACGTTCACACCGGTCACGCCGGCGAGCACGTCGTTGACGTTGTTCAGCGAGAAGTCGTCGATCAGCGTGCGCGGCACCACGCTGATCGACTGCGGTGTTTCACGCAGCGTGAGGTCGAGCTTGGTCGCGGTGCTGGTCGAGTGCGTGGTGTAGCTGCCGGTGCCCTCGGTGGCACGGTCGGGGTTGGCCTTCACCTTCACTGCCGGCAGCACGGTGTCGGTGGGCGGCTCGGCACCGGCCTCCGGAGCTGCGCGCGCATGCAGCGCTACGAAGAGCGGCGCGGCCAGCGCAATGGGGCGAAAGACGGAGCGGGCGCGGCGGCGCGAAGCGGATGACACGGAGAGACCTCCTCGGGGTTGCGATTGGAATGCGGTGGAAGGGGCTGAGGAAGACTCAGCCCGTGCGATGTGGTGACAACGGCATGAGTTGCCGCGGGGCATGGCGCACGTGTGCGCCGGCCTCATTGAGGAGGGTGGTGCACCTCGGCCGTGGCAGCGCTTTCGCGTGCACGGCGGCATGACGGATTGGAAGCGCGGCCGAAGCCAGCGCGGGATTGCGCAGCACGATGCTGTCGTCCTTTCAAAGGATGCACGGTGCTGGCGAATCGCTGGCGGATGCGGGAACGGTGGGCTTGCTGGTTGTCGCTGGACCGGGGTCCAGAACGCGATTCCGGCTCACGCCGGTGGCCCTGCAAACGCCTCACTCACGAAGATTGTAGATAAGAGTCATTCTTATTTGCAACCCATGGCCCACAGCGCTTGGGGTGAAGCTGTGTGAAGCGTCGCCGCAGCCATTCGCGGGCTTTCACGGCGCTGTCACGTGTGCTCAAGATGATGCGGGCGCATGTCGATCGACGGAAATCTCAGTTCGCAAAACGTGCATGCAGCGCCAGCATGGCGGGCCATGTCTGCTGCCGTTCTCGTCGCCTCTTGCACTCCTGCGCGTGCGCTCGTTGCCCGCTTTCTTCGCCCCGATGACATCCCGGCCTTGCTGCGGCTCGAGCACCGTCAATGGACTGAAGGGCAGGCGGCCGATGCGGCCGAGCTGCTGCGCCGCATCAAGGCCTATCCCAGCTTGTGCGTCGGTGCGTTCTGCCGTGCCACGGGAGAAGCGCTCGCCTCGCTCTTCATGAAGCCTGTGCGGCGCGAACAGATTGCGCGAGCTCGCAGCTGGAAAGATTGCGCCCGCAGTGTTGACGCCGATGCCGATGCGCCGCGCACACGCAGTCTCTTCGGTATCAGCCTGACCAGCGTCGACCCCAAGGCCGCATGGATCCTGATTGGCTTCTTCTGGCCGTGCGCGCTCAAGCAGGGCTGGTGCGACATCTACCTCGGCTCTCCGATTCCCGGCTTGAAGCGCGCGCTGCAGTGGGAGCACCAGCTCGCGGTCGAGCACTACGCGCGAGCGCGGCGTGGCGGGTTGCCGCAAGACCCGCAGTTGCGCTACTACCACCGCAGAGGCTTTCGCGAGATCGTGGCGGTGCGGCCGGGCTACTTCCCCCATGAAGCGTCACTCGACTACGGTGTGGTGTTGCGCGGGCGGATTCCACTCGCGCGCCTGTGGCCGCTGTGGCGCCGCCTGCCGCTGCCGCTGCTGCAGCGCATGTCTCGCTTCATCACGGCGTTGATATGACTACAGCGGGGCTGGGCATCGGCGGTGTGCACCGCGCGGCGCCGTGGAACGGCAATGCATTCCGCACGCGTCTGTTCGACGCGCTGTCGCTCTTGCTGCCCTGCGGTGAAGCCTTCGTGATCCAGGCCGTGTCGGACTGGCTGGCGGCGTCGCCTCAGGCCGAGGCTGGCCTGCGCTCGCAGGCCGAGCGTTTCGTGCGTGAAGAGATGTCCCATCAGCGCGCACATCGGCGCTACAACGACGGGCTTGCGCGCACTGGCGTGCCGTCGCAGGCGCTGGAGCAACGCATCGAGTCGGCCGTGCGTGAACTGGCTCCGCTGGACCTGCGAACACGACTGGCCTTGTCGGCCGCGTTCGAGCACCTGACCGCCTTGCTGTCGGCCGAGGTGCTGCGCGGCCCGGTGTGGCTGACTGCCTCGCCATGCCGCGAGAGCCGGCTGTGGCGCTGGCATTGCGAAGAGGAACTCGCCCATCGGCACGTCACCACCGATCTGCTGCGCGCCAGCCGGGTGGGCTACCTGCGGCGCGTCGGCAGCCTGGCGCTCGCCACGTGCTACCTCGGCATCGACGTGGCGCGGCTGGTGTTCGCCTTGTGCGCTCACGACGTGCGCTGTGGCGCGGTGAGCCGTGGCCGCTTGCTGCTGCAAGCCTGCGGGCTGGCGTGGCGCGCCTGTCCCGGTGTGGCGCGCATGGCTGCGGCCTGGCTCGCCTACCTGCTGCCTGCGCACCGCTGAGCAGCCGTTGCTTCGCCGGCCGCGCTGGCGTTTCGCGTGGGGCAGGGCTTCATGCCGTGTGAACGCCGATCCTTCGTCCGTATTTGCATCACTGGATGAACGGAGCCGATCGCCATGCCATCTCATGCGCACTTCTTTGCCGAGCCCGGGTTCTCAGCACCCACGGCGAAACCGACCGAACGGATGGCGCCCCTGCTGACGCGCCATTCGCTGCTGTACCCGCCGATTGCTGGCGCAGACAGCGCGCTGCCAACCGATGGCTTGAACGCACTCAACGCCGGCATGGGCACGGTGTGGAAGCCCGCGAGCGGTTCGCTCAACAGCGAAGACACGCTGCTGACCGCGCGCTACCTCGCGGTGCAGGCGCTGCAGTTCAGGCTCGAACAACAGCTGCTGGGCCGCGGTGTGCTCTTCAGTCCCGAGGTGGACCTCTTCCTCCACGGGCGGTTCGACCATGCCTATGTCGACGCGCGCACCTACCGCCGGCTGATGATCGATGCCACCGCTGACTTGCTGGGCGAGCCCGAAGCCTTGCCGGTGTTCTTCGACCTGCGCAGCGAGCGCCTCGTCGTCGACACCTCGCGCTTCTTCGAGGCGGGCACGGCACGGCCGACGTCTGCTGCGTATCACGGCATCGTGGTGATGACGGAGTCGCCCCGCTTCGTGGCCTATGTGAAACAGCGCTCGGCGTTGATCGGCCCCGATCTGCTCGAGTCCGAGATCAGCTTGGTGAGCAAGACTTTGCAGGCGGAATCGCGCTGTGTCGCTCGCTATGTGCTGACCGAGCCCGGGCTCGAACTCACGCGCCCGGCCGAACAGCTTGCACGCTACGTGGGTGCCAAGGTCGTGGTGCGTGCCCTGTTGACTGGTTCGGTCAACGAGACGCAGGCCACGCTCTCGGCCTTCGTGGCGCTGTGGCAGCAGGGGCTGTGGGCCTCGGAAAAAGCGGCCTTCACTTTCTCCTGACCTCTTCGCAACTTCGCAATTCCTCATGTCGTTTCGCGCAGCGCATGAGGTCAGAGTTTCACGCGCTTAGTCTGGAAATGCGGGCGCCAACTTGACGGCTGTCAAGGCGCACGTCGCCACATCAACTGTCCCCACCTCTAGGAGTCCCTATGTCATTCAACAACAACATCGGTTCCGGCCCGAATATCAACCTGATAGATTTCGACTCACACGGGCCGGCACCCGATGTGTCCACATCCACGCCCCACCCCAGCAAGCAACAGGTTCCCGACGGCATTTCCACTCGCACTTCGGAACACGCCAGTCTGCCGCCGCGCAGCAACAACCTCAACCTGCAGGATCTTGGCTCTGACATCCGCAAGGAAGGGGGGAATGCAGCTTCCACCGACGGCAAGTCCGCCATCAACGACATGGCCGCGATGAACAGAATGAACATGGAGTTCCAGATCGCCACGGGCATTCAAGCCATGAACAAGAGCATGGTCGAAGCCATGGCCAAGACCATCAAGGATGCTGGCGCCAAGGTCGCGCAACTGGCTGGTTGACACTTCTCCGCAGCTTCCTCGAGAAGGCCCGCGCCGTCTGCTGACGGTGCGGGCCTTCTTGCATTCGGACGCCGAATTCGGCGTGGGCGATTGCCGCCCCGTTCCATCACATTGATGAGGAACGAAGAGAGGATTGGTGAGGATTTCGCTGAAAGCTTGTGAGCCACTTCCAAGCCCTCAAAACCTAGCATGAGCCTCATCGGCAAACGCCAACTATTTGGCACTTACGGAGAGATCATGCTTCTACTCGCTTTGACATCGCTGCGGGCCCTCCAGGCTCACCACGACCTGGCCCGGCTCGTTCTGGATGGCGACTTTTCCAGCGCCCTGCGCCTGGGATGCGACCGAATCGAGCGCGCCGCCGGTGCGGCGGACACGGTGCAGCAGCGCGCGCTGCTGGGCCAGCTGCTCGGCCGCGTGATGCTGGCCTGTGGCCGCGAAGAAGAAGCCGAGGAGCTGTTCCAGCGCCAGCTGAAGATCTACGAGAGCGTGTCGCGGCACACGGTGCGCTGGCATGGTTCGCTCGACCAGGGCGCGCTGCTGCTGCACCTGAACCGCCCGGCACGCGCCGTGGAATGCTTCAACGCGGTGGCCGACGATCGCCGCGCTCCTGTCGACGTGCGCATCGAAGCCATGGTCGGCTCGGCGGTGGCGATGCATCGCCATGGCGACTGCCGCGCGGCGTTGCAGGCACTGGACGTGGCGCGTGACCTGAGCGGCTCGCTCCCCGACGGCCGCATCGGCCAGCTGGTGGACTGCATCGCTCTCGAATTCGCCATGCTCCACCACGAGCGGGCGAGTGAAGCGCTGGACGACCACGCGCTGAGCGCCGTGTACAGCGAGAGTGCGGGCGAACTCGCGTCGAACGACGTGCTGATGCAGCAGCTCAGGGCTGCGGCGAATGCCTTCGGCACCTCTGCACCGCTGGTTGCACTGCGCATGTGCTACCTGCAGAAGTTGATGGCCAAGGACTGCACCGGTGCGGCCGCCATCGCCCATGTCAACGACGGCTTGTCGTGGTTGCGCGACCGCCGCGCCGCGGGCTTCGAGGTGCCGATCCGCATCGAGGCGGCCATGATGCTCATCGCCCGTGGCGCGCTGCGCGGAGCCGCGGACTTGCTGGCCCAGCTCACCTTCAACGAACAGCAGGTGCACCGCAGCCGCTACGCGCAGGAGCTGCAGTACTGCCTCGCCAAGATGCACCAGCACCAGGGGCGGCACGCCGATGCGCTGCGCCTCTACCGGCACCACACGCAGCAAGTCGTGCAAGCCCTCAAGGGCAACGCTGCACCGGGCAGGACGCCTAACTTCCTGCAGCAGGCCCAGGAGGCCGGGCAGGGCGATGCGGCCCGCGGGCGCCTGCCGCTGCGCTACCGCCGCGCCTATCAGTACGTGATGGACCACCTCAGCGACGAGCACCTGTCGGTACGCCAGATCGCCGCCCATGTCGGCGTAACGGAACGGGCGCTCCAGCTCGCCTTCCGTGCCCACCTGGGCATGACGCCGGCCGAGCTGATCCGCACACGGCGCATGGAACGCATCCAGGGTGAGCTGCGCGAGCATGGCGGCCGCGAGGGCGTGCTGGAAGTGGCGTCGCGCTGGGGCATCACGAACCGCTCCACGCTGGTCCACAACTACCGCACCCAGTTCGACGAGACACCGACGCAGACGCTGCGCGGTGGCGCCGACCTCTGGACCATCAAGCAGTAACGGGTAGTGCCATGAACGCTTCGTCAGTCAAACCGGCCCTGAGCGCATTGGCATTGCAAGCAGTCGCCCAGCCGATACTGCGTTTGAAGTTTCTTCTGTCCCAGCACCTCAAGCGCAAGAGCGCGAGCGGCCCCGTCCGCAGCGGGCGCCACCGGCCCGGCAGGTCATACGCGATCCCTTCGCCACGCGTGCGTCGCATGCGGCATGAGCTCAGCGAGCTGCTCGACCGCTACCCTCCGTCGCGTTTGGCCTTGCGGCACCTGGCTCACCTGGAGCTGGCCCTCCAGCGCGGGGATGCGGCTTTCGGAATGCTGTCTGCCGGCGCACTCGACCAGGCGCTCACGCAGCTCGAGTCGCTGGTCACCGACTGGACGCCGCCCGGCATCTCGGGCCTGCGGGCCAGGCTGGTCGTTGCCATCATGGGCCGCGAATCCGTCGGCCCCGATGCCAGCGGGTTCCGTGCGCTGTCGCAGTTCTATGAAGAGAAGGGGCTCGAGGTTGAAGAGGTCAGCGATTCGGTCTTCATGGAGATCGACGAATCGTGGACACGCACCGCGGCCAAGGCAGCCCAAAGCGCACCGGCGTGACACTGCACCGGCAGGGCGTTCGGTGCGCCGTTCTCACGGCATCTTCGTTGGCAGCAGCGGTGTGAGAGGCAGCGCGGGGTTGAAAGGCTGCGTGTCCGCGGCAGCGGCGTAGATGGCAGCCAGTTCGGCGCGGTAGGCCGGCATCTCGCACTGGATGGTGCGCGCGTAGCGCTGCTGGGCTTCGTGCGCGGCAGCGAATTGCCCGGTGGCGAACTTGAAGCGCGCATCCACCGCCATGCCGGCAGGATGCTCGGTGAGCCACGGGTCGAGGTCGCGCAGCAGCCGCTGGGCGGCGCGCACGTTGCCGCTTTCCAGCTGCAACCAGGCCGCGTCCAGGCAGGCGTGGGCGCGCCACAGGCCCATCGGTGCGGTGTCGGCGGCCTCGGTCAGCAGGGCGAGCGCCGCTTCGGTGTCGCACCGCAGATGGGCTTGCTGGGCTT
>Ga0307515_10021197_pt1 | contig 11534 bp, 5 predicted proteins | sample 17_EM_MG_FD_194513 | JGI IMG/M metagenome (GOLD analysis project Ga0307515, IMG submission 194513) | Populus trichocarpa ectomycorrhiza microbial communities from riparian zone in the Pacific Northwest, United States - 17_EM | ecosystem: Host-associated > Plants > Roots > Unclassified | place... | reverse complement strand
CCAGTCCATGACACTCTCGATAACTCCCAGCCCATCAACTATTCTAAGTTAGTTAGCCTATTCCTTTAAGGACCGGCCCATTTAAAAAGAAAAAGAAAAAGAAAAAGAAAAAGAAAAACACTATCTTCTTCCCCTCCAGGCTCCAGCAAAGTAAAACAAGCAGAGTAGAGTGGCCAAGCGAAGTGTTCCCTTCCCTTCCCTTGTTTTCGCCATGCCTCCATTTCCATCTTCTCTTCATATATTCCACCCGAGCCTGAACCATTACCTAAAACCTAACTTCTTTTCTCTCAGTTACTTCTCTATTTCAGCCCCTAAATTTCCTCTCTCCAGCCAATTGATTCCGTTTAACCCTAGAACTCTCTCTTCTGTAGCAACTGCACTTTCCCCATCGGATAATGGCAGTGGAGGCGGAGGAGAAAGGTCGGCCGCGCTGGCTGGTCCGCCGGTACTCGAAAATTCAGTGCAGAAAATTGATGTCAATCCTCCTAAAGGTACCAGAGATTTCCCTCCAGAAGAAATGCGCCTCCGCAGCTGGCTCTTTCACAATTTCAGAGAGGTCAGACCTCTGTCTATATTATAAATAAAATATATCTATCTCCATGTAATACTTACTAATTTAACATGCTTTTGTTGGTTTTTAGGTGTCGCGACTGTTTGGGTTCGAGGAGGTTGATTATCCGGTGTTAGAATCGGAGGCACTGTTTATAAGGAAAGCTGGAGAGGAAATCAGAGACCAGGTGTGTGTGTGTGTGTGTATTTCGTTTTTTTTTAACAATTGTATTGTTTAATAGACTGCAACTTAACTTAAAGAAGCTATCAAGTGCTTAATTAAGTGGCAGGTTCTGGTATTTTAAATTGTAGTACTTCGCGTAATGATAATGCTGTCAAATTTTGTTCCAAAGTTATTAACTTTTATTAAATTTATGGATTCCTTGTCAAATGCAATCAATAAATGTTTTCATCGTTAGGCATTAACTTAATTTGGAAATGGGGGTAGGGGTTCTTGAAGCGCATCTAATGCAATACAGTGGACTGGCCAAAAAAGAAGATAATTGATGATGAATATGTACAGATTTCAATCCTGTCATTCTTGCACTACATTGCCTCTTTTTTTTTTGAGTACTTAACTGTGGGTCTTCTAGAGTTTCTCTTCGTGCCAAAATTAAAACTCACAAGTCTCTCAACAGGAATATGCCATACTTTTTTTGTGGTGGCATATGTTTATTTTCTGGTGTGGGGTTGTTCTTTCTTATTTGACAATGAGTAATGCAACTCCACCTGAAACATCTTGCAACGGTTTTATATTTAAATCACATCACTTTTTTTTCACTTTCTTTGTGCAGTTATATTGTTTTGAAGATCGTGGAAATCGTCGTGTTGCACTAAGGCCTGAGCTTACTCCCTCTTTGGCAAGGCTAGTAATACAGAAAGGGTACTTGAAATCGGAGTCCTCCTGTTTTTGCATTTGAATAGCGCATATCCCTTTTTACGTGTTCCTTTATCCCAATTTGATTGTCCTTGACAAAAACCTTTAGGTTCATTTATTTATTTTCTTATGATTTTGTATCCAGGTACGGATGCAGATTTGATCCCCATGTTTTTTTTGGTCCAGAAAATCGCTATCCCTCCCATTGAAATGGTTTGCCATTGGACAGTGCTGGCGATATGAGAGAATGACTAGGGGGCGGCGTCGTGAGCACTATCAATGGAATATGGATATCATTGGCGTCCCTGAAGTCACGGTAAGTGCTTCTGAATTAGCTTGACATCCAAAAAGTGTTTCCAGAATTTATAGTTTTTGTAGTTCCGAATCCTTTCCTCCCCCTCTCTATCTCAAACAAATGTATACATGTATAAGCACATAGACACATGGTTTTGAAACATCCTCATATATTATTGTTGAGACAGCTTTTATAAAGCTTTCAAGATGGATGACACGAGGTATAAGCTTTATAGCCTGCTCTATCTTTAGTGATAAGGTTTACTTCAAACAGTTGTTTTCAATTAGTCTTCAAGTCAAGTTAATTTTGTGCTCAATTGTTCTATTTTTATCTGTGTATCGTGTAGGCTGAAGCAGAGCTCATTTCCTCCATTGTTACATTTTTTAAGCAAATTGGAATCTCAGCATCAGATGTGGGATTCAAGGTTAATAGTCGAAAGGTAGTTACTTATTATTACTTTTTTTTGGGTGAACATGGACTACCACCGGAGTTCTTTTGTGATTAACAAATGATACTGTAATTTTGTGCTTTATGAATTGCACTTATTGAGTGCTTTTAATTCTGCAAGTGTTCATCAGTTGAGATCTTCACTTTCTGCTCTAGGAATTATTCTTATCAAGTGCTTTTAATCCAATAATTCTGCACATTTCTTTCATTAATTGATTTTTTTTGCTGTCTGCTTTAGGAATTGTTCTGAAAGTTATGATTGATTCATTCAACTGCATGGAAGGACACATACATCAGTGTGTTTAATGGTGTTATTAATCTGTGAATTAGACAAATTCAGAGTCTGTTAATCCTTGATACTAAATGAGCAAATATCTAGAGACATAATAAGCAACTAATGATATTGCTTAATGACAATGACAGTTTGTCCTTTTGTTGTTACTTTAGACAGAAAGTAATTGTATGCTGCATTCATTCCAGCACCGTGGGAAGTATATAATTAATCATTACATTGTGCATATCTTGAAAGGAATAATTTTTTCATGATGCTTCAATGTGATTGTTTATCCTGCATAACAGGTATATGAATGTCATTATTTGACTTCCAATATCATTATCTGCATGCAATTTGTAGCACCATTGTTAATATTTTGAGTGTTTTCTTCTTCATTGCAGGTTTTGCAGGAAATATTAAGGTCCTATTCCCTATCAGAAAATTTGTTTGCCAAGGTTTGCGTTATCATAGACAAGGTTGGTTACCTTCTTTTCTTTTCGCTTGGATTTATATGCATAAAGGTTGATTGCTTGAGGTTTCATATTATGTGGTGTGATTTATCCCCTTTCACTGTTTTGTTAGTCATCATGACTGATATGTTGTCATAATTTTAACTCATAGCAGTCATTGATTGCATTTTACAAATTAAATTTGTATTGGTTTCGTATATTGATGCCTTTATGCAGTTGGATGTGCACTTTTTCAATGTGATGCATCAGTTTTTCTCCTATTGGACCATGTTAATGGTGCTGATAATATTGATACAGATCGAGAAGATTCCAATTGATGAAATTAAGAAAGAATTGAACTCTGTTGGGATGCCACAAGAGGGTGTTAACAAGCTACTTGAAGTCCTTTCCATAAAATCATTGTCTGAGTTGGAAGGTCAGTTTCAACATGTTGCTGGAGAAGCTACTCTTTATTTAGTTTTTTTTGCTAAACATTCTTAGGGTATCCTCTGGCATATGGTAACTGTTGAATGCTTAACAAGGACAAATGATAACCAAAAATATTTTCTTAAGGATATTGATGAAATTCCTAATTATAGCCTTAAACACCCTGTAAAAAAATGGTAAAAACAGAAGCCAGATACAAAAAGTCATTGTTTTTAGAGTTCAGATATGATAAGGATGCTGGGATACTTTGCACCATTCATCATATCCTCTTTATTTAGATCCTTGTCCCATGGTTTGCTTTTTTCCTTAAAATTTCCCTGGAAATAGAGATTCAAAGATTTCACAATATTTATTTTCAAGGGGCAGAAAGTGGCTGCAAGACATGGTGCCCAAGTAGCATGTTAGGCTGCACTGTATTGCTTTTTAAACAATGTGAAATGAAAATCATATGTATCTTTTAGATTTACTAGTTGAAAAGTTTATTCTGAATTGGTTGATGTTTAGTTCTTGAGACTGAAGTGATCTCTCAAGATAAATGCAGGTCATGAATCTTTCTTAGCTTCTGATTATGTACTTTAATTATTGTGGGAGTATAGAGATACTTGGAGGTGCAGGGGAAGCAATTGCAGATCTTAAACAGCTGTTCTCACTTGCTGAAAAGTTTGGTTATTCTGAGTGGATTCAGTTTGATGCATCAGTGGTCCGTGGCCTTGCCTACTACACTGGAATTGTGTTTGAGGTTAGAATTGTGATATCTTTCCCTTTTTGGCTTTACAATATATGGCAGCAGACCAAGACTTGCATGGTATAAAAAAATTTAATGAGCAGCAATTGATGAAACACTGCATACTATACAAGTTAATGTGTCCTGCTCATCCTATATCCAATGAAAACTTAGTAAATCCCATATCTTTGGAAAATGACAATGTGGCCAATAGAGTCTTGGCCACATGCCAAAAACTTTGCACAGATATTCAATGATTGATACTGTTCCTTTTAGTGGATACTGGGCAACTTGACCACAAAGTATACCCATTTTTCCATGTTGTTTTACACAGATATCTAAAATGAAAAGCTCTTTTCTTAGGGTTTTGATAGAGCAGGAAAGTTGAGAGCCATTTGTGGTGGTGGGCGATATGATCGGTTACTCTCTACTTTTGGTGGTGATGACCTTCCAGCTTGTGGCTTTGGCTTTGGGGATGCTGTAATAATTGAAGTAAGTTGGTAGTTTTGTCTCCTTTTTTTGGCTATGTTAAGAATTTTGATGAAATGAATTAGGCCTTGTTAAATTCTATATTGCTTCATGTGTTTAATTTAAGCATGATGTGCTTCCCATCATCCAAAAAAATTTTACCTAACCGAAGATTTCTATTTTGGGATAAACCAGTAACTCATAAAATAGCTTCTACCATGGTCAGTTGGCTTTATCTGTGTTTGTAAGCTAATGTCCAAGGATTTATGGAGAACTGAAAGGATGTTTTCATCTTCTGTATGCCTGAAACTGCTTAGATTTCTTTGTTTGTTATGGAATCAAGTAAATGAACTTAATGAACTTGTACTTTTAATTGTGGGACTACCTAAAAGTTATGTGATCTATTTGTATCTTTGTTCTTAGGGCTATCTAGAGGAAACAAAATAACAACCATCAGAACCTCTAATGAATGTTCACTTACCAAGCTTCTCGAAACATGGCCATGTGAAACTCATTCCTCAGTTTATCCATCAGTTTTGGAGTGGTAGGCACTAGAGAGGTGTTATGCTGTTCCCATAATCCTCCATAATATCATCAACCCCCCCCAAATCTGGCATCTCTACTGGGAGTGAGCGTTTTGAGTCTGATGTGTAGCAAAAACACTTTCCTTCTTGATAGTTTAAACTTGACTAATATGCAATCATTATGATTTATGAAGAAATGAACTCTTTCTTTCTTCTTGTTTTTCAAATGGTGTTTCAATTTCTTTTATATCATTTTATGTCCTTTTGTTATCGTTGATTGGTTTCCTTGCTTTTATTTATTCTAGCAATGCTTACCCAAGTATCTACTTTTTTTGGATGGTGATGGTTCACAGCTACTCAAGGAGAAGGGTATCTTACCAGAATTGATCCCCCAAGTAGAGAACATTGTGTGCGCTCTTGATCATGATCTCCAAGGAGCAGCTGCGACAGTTGCTACCATGCTTAGAGAGAAAGGCCAAAGTGTTGATTTAGTCTTGGAAAGCAAACCTCTTAAATGGTATCAAATTCGATTTCTTAGGGGATATCTTTTCTAGCTTTCTATGTGTTATTTGCTAATAGATTCTATTGATTTTCAGGGTTTTCAAGCGGGCAGCACGTATAAATGCACAAAGGCTTATATTGGTGGGGAATACAGAATGGAAAAAGGGTATGGTTAGTGTAAAAATCCTCTCTTCTGGGGAACAATCTGAGATTAAAATCGATGAGCTAGAGTGACAAAAGGAAGAATGGATTTTTTGATGGTTTCTATTTACTATTTATATGATTTTTTTCCTTTTACCAACTTGTTTACTTGTCTAGATTTTTAGGTATAGTTTAATAAAAAATTCTTCACTTCACATCTTCATAAAACTATTTTCTTACTGATCACTGTCATTTTCCCTTTGAAACATTATAATGACATGTGGATTCTTTAGTTTTTAATCTGCCTCGCATGCCTCTACACCAGTACGCAGATTAGTTATCGTGTTCTGGCTGACAAAGTTGTATCAATGCATCAATCAGATTAGAATAGATCTTCCCCTTTTTGACTGACAGGAAAAAAGGGGAATGCAAGTACTTTTGAGTTGATAATGTTTATAAACACAAATAAAACAGATGAAAGGTCTCTCTACTTGAGCAACATGAGGGATACTGGGATTATCACGCAAAACAAGTGCATTCCACTGCATTACCGTGCACGCGCGCACATACACTTTCTTTTACCGCATTACCCTGAACTTGTACACTTCCTTTTACTTTGTTACAACCGATCTAGTGGCAGCTAAATTTGTGTACATTGATGGTGCCTGTTCAGCCATGGTGCTGAAAGGCCTATTCTACATGTATGTATCTCTGGTTGTGGCCTGCTGTCTTCAAGCACTAATTTGTTACAAATGTCCCCACATACCAAATCCCATTATGAAGAAAGCTCCTGCTTGAAGTAATAGATATATGAAGAAATGATCTTTCCCAAAATGTAGGTCGTAGATTGCACAGTTCAACATAAACATCCCCATTATCAGCTCCAAGACATGAATCCTGTGTAGCATGAAAAGATGAAACGGAAATGTGAAATTCATTTGATATTAGTAGTCGTACTTCATGTTCTTAGACTGCCATACTTTCTAATTTAGCAATTCTATTTGTCACCTGTTTGCTGAAATGAGTTTTGAAGCGTAATGAAATAAACAGTTTGCTTTGTCTAATGCGTTGTTCTGTATTTGCTGTTCTATCTACATGGTTGGGGTTTATTGTAATGCTTTGGTCTATGGTGATATGCTGTTTTGGTGAAGTGTTTAATGAATACCTTATTCTGTGCTCCATGAAAAAAAAACAAGGACCAAGTAAAATTACCTGTTTCCTATGCTAGATCGAACTTTCTTGGATGCTTTAAAAGCATAGAACTTGCTTGGATGCTTTAAAAGTGTTCTTTTGCCTCACGGTGTTCCCAAGCTTCTCAGTCACAACCCATTCATTGACACAGTTTGCTTCTAGGAGTCCTATAATTGCTGCTTTAGTTCTACGTAGGGACATTACATTTTCAAACAGGATCCAGAAGACGAGCAGATGAAGTGACCTGCTCCATTGTAGAGATTGTAGCTGTAGACTACCCGTCAATGTCAATAAAAAGAAAAAGAAAAATGAAGGTGAAAACTTTTGATTGCTGTAATTAGGTTACCTTGGAGTGCAGGCAGCGTTTAGAATGGTAATGGTGGCTGGAATGTAAATAGCTTTAGGCATTGTGAGTTTTATTTCTGGAACCAAGACACTTGCAGGTATAACCACGCAGTAAAAGAAGAAAGTGACTCAGTGTGCTACTATCTTCCTCACAAAGAAGAAAGCATAGATGCCATGAATTCTCTTGAAGATTGACACCCTCTTGTGTGGAACAAAATATTATGGAAATTTCTCTAGGAAAGAATCATTCATTGTAATTAACCCCGCAGGAGGATCAGGGTGGGACATTTAACCTCACTCCACATAGGATTATCTCTTTGGTCATCTTCCTGAACAGATTAGCCGGGCCACATGAACGGCGGGGTTGCTGGTAACGATATGCCTTCAGTGTACTAGGAAGTTCATTTCTCACCTGCAAAGGTAAAACAGAAAATGGAAGATCGGGTTGGCAGTTTACAGTTCCTTGAAACTTGAGAATCTCGAATACAATTACTGTAGTTATCTCTGCGATAGGGACCTCACTGTCAAGTTCCCCACGAAGACAAATTTCCAGCCCTTAATTAAGGCTAGCCCTGACTGCTAGGTGATGTCTTCCACTGTGGTTCGATATTTCCATCCACCTGCATCATTTATGGCCTGGATCGCCATGAACCAGTTAATAATTTTTTTTGTTTTCTTGACATGTTTTCTTGAACTTTACCTTTATCTTATCAATAAACACTATCTTTATCATCATTACTGTTATTATTTATGATATCATTATTAATATTTTCATTATCAAAATAAAAATTACAAATTGGTGGAGGATACTAATCCACATTTATTTCATAAAAAATAAGATGATCAAAATCTTCACAATACTCATATTAAATAAAAAGCTGCCTTTTTTATTCATGTGTCTTAAACAAGTTTTCAAAACTAGCTATAGATTCGTGAGTATTTTTCTGCATTAATATTTCAAAACCAACTAAACATGTCATTAATAAGAGAATAATTTTTAAAAAGATTTAAAATTTCAATATCATAATTTGATAGGTTAAGATTGAGATAGAGTGTATTTTAATGCATAAAATAATGTTTAATTATAATTAAAATATTTTTTCCTTCTTCAAATCAATAAATCTCGATTAACTACTATACTAAAAAAGCTGGGATTTCCTCACCTTCTTCATTATTTATATAAATAGTAAATGAAAGTGAAATCTTTTTTTTTTCTTTCGATTGAATGTATTTTAGCATTTTCTTTTAATTTTATATTTTAATAATTTTTTGATTTTAAACTGGTTGTCATAATTTGTTTCGCTTTATTTTCTATGAGATATAGTCTCAAACAAAAATTCTAACATTTGGTTAGTACTGAATTTTGCAAGGATTTATTTTTTTTATTATATTATTAAATAAAAAATAGTTTAAAAAATAAAGTTTTTAAACCCAATAGAATTCATAATTCAGGTTTCACGTTTGGCGAGTTAAGTTACAAAGTTTGGATCGATCTAATATATTTTGATCTCAATATTAAACAAAAAGATGTCATTCTAATTTTTCTTTAAAAAAAAACAAACCACACCTTAACTGGTCATCCGATTTGTCTTTGGACCCACCAAGGTTACTGGGTCATGTAGGAGCATCTCTCATGCATGTTAATTTTAAACATGGGTTAATATATCGTTTGGTAATAAAATTAGTTGTAATTTTTATGCATAGACCCTACCATTATTTGCGTTGAAAACTCTATTTTGTTGAAGCAGAAATTGCATGCTGCTTGTTGCGTTCCTGTAACACAGCCTCTCTCCCACACAATAGAGAGTGAATTAATTCAATCTCCACTGCTGTTCACGAAGTGAACACTTGAAAGTGTTTTCACTGTTCATGTAAATAGTGGAAACACTCTCTACTGTTCCGGCTAGACCAAGTATACTCCAAAGCTAAATACATTTAAACTGTGTTGATTGATGATCCTCCTCCATTAGCTTCTTTACTAACGTTCCTCGTTCATCCAATGGAGAATTATTTCTTTCTCGTCTTGGCCTTTTATTTTCTAATTCTATTTTCATTAATAAAATTTGACAGAGATTGTTTAAAAACAAAATAATACTTCAATTCTTTAGAAAACTAAAGTCAGAAAAGAAAAATTAGAAAGCTTTGTTTAAATATAATATTTCTATATCCAAAAAAAAAAAACTAGTTTTTCAGTTTTTCAAATTTATAATGAGTTTGAAAAACATATTTTAGAAGTTTTATATAGTTTTCCTTACAAGTTTCTATTGTTTTCTAAATAAAAAAACATGGATAATAAATTCTTTTGTTTTTTATAAGAGCACTTTTTTACCAAATAAAATATTAGTTTTCTTACATTTTCATATTTAATTAGTGCAGAATTTTATTTTTATTATGGATCTATTTTTTGAGTTAACAATATGATTTCTTATAATAATCTTTAACTTGAATAAAATAAAAATTATATTCAATTTCTTATTGTAAAAGAAAAAACTAAAACTAAAAAAGGAATAAAAAATGCTATTAATGAACAAACCCTTGATTTCTAGACCACCCCATCCAAGGTTTGAGTCACAGTTTAGATGGATTAACTCGAATTAATTAAAATAATATTTTTTTAAAAAAAAAACCAATTTTTTTCTTGGAAAATCAAATTGGATATTGATTTAGTTATGAGTTAACTTTCCGAGTTAACGGTACTAATCAGAGTGAACTCCACGTTAGTTATTTTCTTTACATCAGACCAGGATGAAGTGGTGGGTCAGCTGGCTCTCAAGCTGGGCCACAGAATGAATTTTAATTATATATTTAACCAAATAATATTGGCAGGTATAATAGTTTCCATCATTGAATTGCCATCTCTTTACCATACCAGATTTTGACGACGAAATTGTGGCATACAAGACAAGACTAGACTTGTGAACAGCAGAGCTCCATTCCATGGGCACCTTCTTCTTTTCTTTTTCTTTTTTCACCTTTGGATTTCTAGAGTATTTATTAGTGTGTTAGTTGTTATTTTTAAAGTATTTTTTATTTTAAAAATATTTTTATTTTATTTTTTAAAATTTATTTTTAATACCAGCACATCAAAACGATTTAATAACACTAAAATAAATAATTTAAAACAGGTTAAAACCCAATGCTAAACACTCATCACTGTAGTTCGCTGCAATTGATGCTAGCATGGGATACAAACATTAAGTGGGTCCCATCTCCAACATTATAAGGTTTTAAAAAAAAGGGCGAAGGTGAACTCTTGATTCACATGCCAAGCCTAGATTTCTTCATTGGAATCCTGCTGGGGAGTGCGGTTCAAATAAAAATTATGTAAAATTCATGTTTTTTTTGTTTAAAAATAATTATTTTTAATATTTTTAAATTATTTTGATTTATTGATATTAAAAATAAAATTTTAAAAATAAAAAATATTATTTTAATATATTTATAAATAAAAAATATTTTAAAAATCAATCACTACCCTACTGTCATCAACTTATTATAAAAAAATGGAATAATTGAATTAAAATCCTCGTGTCCTACTTTCAATTATGGTTTCTCCAGGGGGTGAAAAAAGAAAGAAAGAGAAAGGCACCAACTTTGAAAAGGAGGAGTACCCTTTTGTACTTTACTCTTTTCGTGAAGCTGAAGCTTCCTACTAGACGATCGAATTTGCTTGAATGGGATCATGATCTTGTTCTGTCTTTACATGAACAATTAATTCATAATCAATACTTAAAGATCCAAAACTAAACACCCTTTTCCTTTCCTTTTTTTTATTTATTTGTTGCGTTCTTGAAAATTATATAGTACATTTTAAAAATATTTTTTTAAAAATTTGATTTTTTTTTTAAATATTTTCACTTTAAATTAATTGTTTTTAGCATCGTTTTGATGTGTTAATATAAAAAATAATTTTTTAAGAATAAAAAATATTATTTTGATGTATTTTTTAGTGAAAAATATTTTAAAAAACAACCGCTATCACTTTTCAAACACAGACTTAAGTAGTGTCAAAAAACCATCTCAACCTAAAAGTTTAAACTGTTAGGTTAGGTTCCAAGATATGATCTATATTATTTTCTAACACAGCCCTCTTTCAATTGAAAGTTTTTTGAGCTTGAAACTTGCGCAAGACTGCATTATCTTATGCTTAATTTTTATTAAATAAATGAGGATATCGAGATTCGAATTCCTAATCGCTTGGTTATCAAGACTATGATATCGTATTAAAGAATCGTCTCAACTTTATAGCTTAAAATATTAAATAAAATTATAAAATATAATTTATAAAACAAGAAATTATGG
>Ga0307515_10021196_pt1 | contig 11534 bp, 12 predicted proteins | sample 17_EM_MG_FD_194513 | JGI IMG/M metagenome (GOLD analysis project Ga0307515, IMG submission 194513) | Populus trichocarpa ectomycorrhiza microbial communities from riparian zone in the Pacific Northwest, United States - 17_EM | ecosystem: Host-associated > Plants > Roots > Unclassified | place... | reverse complement strand
AGTCGCTGAACTTCCTTGATAATTGCCCTGATGTACGGTAGCTGTTTCTCGTCTTCAGCGCTTGGCCAGGTCTGCCTGCCGATGACCTTGTCGAGCTCCTCGTGTGCACGTCGCTGCACATCCGGATGTGACGCAATGAATGCAAGGAACCACAGAATAAGGCCGACTGTCTACAACAGGAACAAATCAGTGGACTTGCGTAGACTTGTAGTCCTTTAAGCCAGAAACTCACCGAATGTACCCCACCCACTGTGAATGCTACAGTGAGCATGCAAATATCCTCCCAGTCCAATCCCTCTTTTTGTTGTTCGAGTAACAAGGTCTTTGCTAAGCAATCCTCGACGCTTTGATTGGAATCCAGCCGTTCCTTCACACGTAGAATCATCGGACTGTACACATCGATGAGTGCGTCATGTGTCTTGCGAGCTCGCGTCCGTGTACTGGTCGGAAGCCACTGTAATGGTTTGATAAAGTCAACCGAGTTTGAGAATACCCCTGTTGAAAAGAAGATGAGAGTCCTTGTACCATGAAATACGGTGGAAAAGGGCCTTACCCGTGAGATCCATAAACTCTAAACCAATTTCCATAGCTTTGGTGACGAGGGGATCTTGTGCAGAATCGATTCGTGTACCAAACATAATACGAAGCATGTTGCTAGCCATTCTCAGTCAATTTATTCTCTACTGATCTGAAACGTGATACTAACTTGAGCACGAAGCGTGTGGCGTATTGACTGGGGTTGACAGGCATGGATCCACCTCCGGCATCGAGAAATAGCGACTGAACGAGGTTAGACGCCTCGTAGTCAAGGGCAAACAGGCGTGCTCCCACTGCCTTGGGATTGAGGCATTGTAAGGCAAGCCTGCGATGCTTCCGCCTGGTGCCGTTTTAGCTTAAATCCAACACAATCAAAGCTACTATCTACTTACCATGTATCTCCATACGGAGTAGACGTGATACCCCGACCATGCAAGATCGTTTGGCTTTTGATGAAGTACTCTTTGCGGCTTGAGAATATCTTTCCATTCTTCACGAGAAGGTCATGAGCAACTTTTGGGTCCGATATCACTATGAAGAGCTGATCTCCCATGAAGAGCGAGAAGAGTGGGCCATACGTCTGAGCCCATCGATGCAGGGCTCTCTCTGGATATTTCCCTAGAAAGGCATAGCGCAACAAGGGTCCAGGGGGTATGGCGTAACCGTTCCTATCGACTATGTTGCTGCGAACACAGAAGGACACACAGCAGGTGAGGATGACGACAAGGAGAGCATAAAATAGCTTGGGCGAGTATAAGTCCTGATCCAGTATATGGTCAGTAGGAGAAAAGATAACCAGCATAGCATGGTAGGATTACCTGGACCGTCACTGACAATGGGATGAAAGCAAATTGGGATGTGGGCATGGCTCTGGGATCGGGAGGAAGTCTGAAGTGATGTCTGGATTGCCTGGCAGCTACCAGGGCTTATATAGGAAAGCCGCTGAAGGTTATATGAGGCGAGACGCGCCGGTGCAGCCAGAGACGCAGGCAAACAGACCGGAAAAGCGTAGACCTGCATCGCCATAGCCAGGGTCAAGCAGGGTACCGGAGCAGTTGCACAGTGTGAAGTCGGAATTTGGACTGCTCTCTCCCATTCCCACTATGTTCCTATGGCCAATCTGCCTTCGTATCGCATTCGATTCATATGACGCGCTCTTCGCAAGGAACAATAACCACTTGGATCAAGAACACCTGACGTGACATTCTCTTATAAGCGACGCCGATTCCCCCTATTCGTCGATCCTGGTGTATTTGTGGTGCGAGGCATTGACCGGACTCTGGAAATTAACTTCGTGGGAAGCCCATATATATTACCAGCCTAAGTGACCTGAAGCCGACCCGGTAGCGCTCTCGTCCACAACCTGCACAAAGCCTCGAGATTTAGGAATACACCAGCTGAAATCGCAAATGGCTCACATGAAGCAGGTACTGGAATTAGTCGTGATTTTGTTGTGTGGCAGTATTCATATTATCTAGCCATTTGTAACTTCCATTTGCAGGCGTCTGGCCATTTCTGCACTCTCCCTTCCTGTATCCTGGTCCGGGTTTAGAAAGGTGGAGCTGGATGGGACGTACAGTGATTGCGGATTTGTCAAGCCATTCACAGAGAGCCGTCCACGTTCGGTTGACTCCGAGATGAGCGGTCCACCTGAGAGGAGTATCCTCTCAAATTAAGGTAGCCAATGGCCAAAGTTAGAAACTGTATGACTTTAGTGTGTGTTCCCTGTCCAGACCTCCCGCCTAGAATGATTCCCTGGGTCAATTAAGGAGGTGTACTTCTCAGGTTCTGCCTCTGGCGCTTCAACTGCGCTGGTGGCCTTACTCTCGGCGATAGACATATTGAGTGTGAAGGACCTTTAGGCTATCCCCCTCTCGGAATCGTAACTAGTACGCCTAGAGGTGGAGAGGATTCGGTACAATGCATACCGTACAGATAGGATCCTCCGATTGCCCCTGGAGGGAGGGTGCAGGTGACCAAGACGATCGGACCAATCGCGGGGTCGGCTCTCTGAGTGACTCCTCGCACTTCCATCGGCCTTGGGGTGTGTTGTATAAACCCTAAACCAGGTAACCATAAGCTGAGACGGGTGCGCGCCACGGCTAAGAGGCGGGCTTCCAGTTCCCCTGCCAGCATCTTATCGTTACATGCCCCATGCCCAAGCTCCGATGGAGCACCCCGACCGCTCCTTCCCCATCTGAACCACTTAACCGCAACGCATCGTGATCGATTGCTCGCAATTACGGCAATGCAAAGAATCGGCCCGCTCGTGACCGCCGTTTTTCGGCCCGCTCTAGGTCACCGCATAAATAGAGTTGCCTTGCACCTGTTTTTCTATTGTAAAGCGCGCAGGTACGATTGGGGAAATAAAAAAACCCCCCCCGAGTTGTCCGTGTCAATAATAATATGCAATGATATGCGAGATAAATGCCTCCGCACATGTTTCTAACTCAATCGAGTGACACTCTAACTGAAATACACGCATTGGCACGAAGGAACGATTTCCATCAGAACCCCGAGTTTCATCCCATCCACCCGTCGTCCGTCGGTCATATGTGCATCACATCATCACATCACCATCACTCCATCAACCCCTACTTGTCCACAATCAAAAAGAAAAGAGGTGACACGAGGAGAACCGGGTTGTCAGATTATATATTCTGTAAGGAACAGAAATCTGAGGTGAGAGAGAGAGAGAGAGACGAATATATATATAATATATCAGTGGATAACGCCCATTTGGGGGAGGGGAGAAATGAGAGGAGAGGAGAGGAATGATTTACCAGGCTTAATTGCGACGCAAGTCAATGACCTGTGACGATCAGCCGTGGGAGCAGGAACCGGTATGCGGATAGCGCCATTGGTGAAATATTGCGTATGGTATCGGTTTGGGGCATGCGTTTCATTTCGGTTTCCACCACATGTCGTGTGCGTGCGCGCATCTCTGAAACTGATCGCGGTCCGTGCCTTCTCCATGACGATCAGATCGAGAACTGGAATCTATCATACGTACCAAATTAGACAAGACGTGTTATACTGCAGAAGCCAGAAGCGCCGTCAATCTCTCATAGACGCCACAAACACAAAGGAATGAAGGAGAAAAGTCCATCTGTGGTCCATTGGATTACGTTTATTGCACAAACAGTAAAAGTCCATCTTAGCTAAGGCCAAATATTCGTGAATTGGGAACAGCACAGAGACAAGGCCTGAGGGAAGGGGAACAGAGTTTGGTTGAAAGTCACCAGAAAGTTGGGTATCTAATCGAAAAACACAATCACAGACATCATCACATATCACCAATGGGTCGTTTCCATCTTAAAAAAAGTCCTTGTTTGTTGTTGCCATCCGACCAAGCAACATTCCCCAACCGACCAAGCCCACGCCCGCGGCCTCAAGCAAATGTTGTCAACAAGAATCTTTCACAAATGTTTTGCGGAAAGAGACAAAGACACAGTAGGTAGGTAGGTAGGTAGGTAATGACCGCGTGTAAAGGAATGTACGCTTGAGGTTTAGGGCGATATAGGTGACTCGCATTGGCGAGGTACGTATACGGAAGACGGACCATTGTTCACGTTTTGGGGGCAGGGGGAGGGAGGACAAGGTCAACTTGAATCGGATGGATGAGGGTCGATCGATAACCATGAGAGACCAGGGAGCATAGATACGGAGTAAGGAAAAGTGGATAAAACCAAAACCAGAGAAAACATAGAGTTTTCGGTCACTCTGAGACGTTAGAGGTAGGGTAGGTGGGGAGGGAGCTAGTAGAGGATTACGACACGGTGTGGCGGGCCGTGCATGGCTGTGAGGGTGCGAACGACGAGAGGAATTTCGGTGACAGCGGCGAAACCTTGTTGAATAAGTTGCCCATGGTGGAGGGGAGGAGGGTAAGGTTGAAAGCAAGACTTGCAAGTAGACTCATCGGTGGTTATCGTAACGAGGGGGTGCGGGTTAAGGTTGTAGGGCGCACAAAAGGCAGAGCATGACATATCCAGGCGAGCGTGAACAGGACACAGGTTGGTTAAGTGGTTGGTTGATGAACATAAGGATGAGGAGTTGCACGATTTGCGGGACGGAGAAGCTCTAAGAAGACGACAAACGAGCGCGTGCTCGTGGCATTACTCGTCTCGTCTCACTGCGACTTATCCCCCTCCTCATCCGTGACAACCTTTACACCACGTTCCGAGCCAACGCTCCTTATATCCCGCCCCTCACCAGCAAGCTCGCTCTTCAACAGCTGCTGCTCCGTCTGGACCCCGTTATTTTCAGGGGACTCGCCCTCCTCCTGCGGTCTGTCCGTGAAATCAGGTCTGCGTAATGCCTTGCGGAACGCATCGGCCATGTACGCCGCTTCGTTGGTTGAGATCATCGGGTCCGCGGCTGTACCCTTCGAGTGGACGCTCGATATATCGTGATGAATCGAAGGCGGCGAGCGGACGAGCGTTGGAAGGGCGGCTTGGTGACCAGTGTAGCTAGATTCGTGGGTGATGGGCGACGATGGATCCGCAGCGGCAGTGGCCATCATGGGTGAGTCACTCCCCATCGAGTTTCTCCTATCGTCCATGCGCTGTTTCCTCCGCAGATATCGTTGAAGCACAAACACGAGCGACAGTATACATGTGAGCGTCACCACACCGAGTACGACGACGAGGGCGATTGCCCATGCCGGGAAGTCGTTCCCTCCGTTTGACTGTGTAGGGTTGTTCTGGAGCGCCTTTGACAAGGACGCAGCGGCATCCTCTGATGCGAGGGATCGCGAGGCAGAGTTCATGGATGCCGACTCCATGGATGCGCTCGAGGAGGAGATGGCGTAGTTGGGCAGGGCAGTTTGGACGACAGTGAAGGTCGGTTGGTGTACCTCACCGCCATTAAGCACCGTGCCTGAAGGTACAATGACCCAGTAGAAGGTCCAGTTTCGCGGCTGACCCGTCCATAGGTCAACCGCGCGATTGTCCCACCAGGTGTCGTTGACCAAGAGCTTGAGCGCGCCAGATTGTCGGGTGGCGGTCCATATACCCTTCACCTGGTCCGAGTCTGCATTTCGGAGGTAGAGGTCGACCATGCCATCGCCGTCGTTGGAGAAGAATAGCGTATACTGTGTGTTCCCTAAAATGAATGAGAAACAAGACGTCAGTGAGTCAGTCGTTTGATAGACGGGACAGCGGGAGGAAGCCAAGTGCCGCGTGCAGGGTAGGAAAGAATAACAGAATAAACTGGGCAAAAATCCAGTGACATGGCCATGGAGAAGTGCGCCCGTGGGCATGGTTCGATCACTCTGGTAGAGCGTGAGTATACGCGCGCCTCAGATTGCTCTGAATAGCACCGGCGGTTAGGTTCGTCTACTTGCCGAGTAGAGGGCCCACGCCGACATGCGCAACCGTCATCGCGTAGGGAGATGAACCCCCAAATAGAAGCATGAAGCGCCAAATCTGATTCGGCACATCTGACCAAGCCGAAATCCCGCCAAAGCTTCGGAGGTCAGAAGTCAGATCTTATGACCGAGGTGTCCAGAAGCCTGGGAGGAAAACACTCCAACACTCATAGTGTAGCAGTGCAAGTCGAGATGGGAGATGGAGATAGGAGTGAGGCGCCCATTGACAGGCTGTGCGGGTAGATCGGTGCTCGCGTCGAGCGTCGAGAGGGGAGTAAGCTAGCATAGTTCGGGTGTTCGATAAGGCACTGAGGTGAAGGGGGTGGTAGAAGAGTGCCTTGATGCTGAATTAGCTTGACCTGGGTGGACTCGTGAGATGTCCAGATTTGGTCGGGTCGGGGGCTGGTCGGGGTCAACGAGGAATGTATGGGGGAAGCATATGGGACACTGGTGGTCGTGTGGTAGCGTAGGTCGGGGCCACACGCAAACGGAGGAACCAGCGGCCGGCCGGAGAGTGAAACTGATTCCGAAAGGCAAACGAAAGGCAAACAAGCGAAGGGTTGCACTAGGAGAGGGAGAGGAGAGGGGGAGATACTCACAGATTACCCTAGTATATTCGTTCTGACGTGCGACGGTCTGGTTGGTTGGATAGCAGGTCATCATCCCGGGGTCGACGAACATGCAATTTGGATCTTTTCGTTCCATCACCGACGATCAGCCTCTGAAAATGCGAGAAAAAAATAGGAGAGGAGACATACAGTTCTCATCATCCGGACTCTGGCGACGGGCGAGACCATCTGGTGGCTGGGGGGCGAGTGGGGCAAAAGGGGCAAAGGGGGCAAGGGTGGGTGTGGGGGTGAGTTGGTGTTGGTGGAGCCTTGGCATTATTGAGAGTGGGCTAATAAGAGGATACGAGTCTCCTAATGGTGTTGGCGTGTTCGCGAGAGTGCTCTGAGGAGGGCTGTTGAGTGACTTGTCTGGTTTGCATGCGACTGCGATGGCACACACGGCACACACGGCACCACACAGGGCAGCGGGGGCGAAGCCTGCACAACAGCTGCAGGACCAAGCGAGCAGTCGACACGGACGACGGCGAGCTGCGGCGAACGGACGGCCAGCGGGGACAACACGAAACTGGGGGTGGTCAAGTTGGTCGGGCCTAGCTTTCGCAGCGGATCCACCGACGTCAGCGACAGCCCTTGTCTCCTTTGTCAATTCAGTCACAGAGGCTGGTCCAGTGCTCTAGTCGTACTGCCGAGTAGTCTCCAGTCTCCCAGTACACTATGTTACTGTTATTTATATCACTATACTATAAATTATACTAATTATACTAATTATCTATTCCCGTTCCCGTTACCACAACGATAACTGCTTCCGCACCGCGCGCCTCTCCCCGAGCCTCCCGTGCTCCTTCCCGCGTCTACTTGCATCTGCCTAGTGCATCTACTCTCTGTTCTCCATGTCCCCAGCCAAGCGCTCCTGTCATCTGTTGTCACCTTCCCTGGATCATGACATGACAACAGGCAAGGCCCAAACCAATCCAGCTCAAGAATGATAACCCTACCCCAGCCACAGGACCTACTTGATTAATTGGTAGCAAATATAATATCCCAGCATTTTCGCCCTTCAGCCCTTCTTGTCCATCCCTCATCCCTGCATTGACGCACTGGCACTGACACTCGCTAGGCTGTGTGTACAACCCCACCAGACAGCTCACTAATAAGACGCCACCCATAGTAAAGCACCTCGAGTCTCCGACGCGTTACACCTGCCATGCAAGCGCACCCTCCTTCAGGTTCACGGCGACCCCAAATCACACATGAGGAACGCGACTCTTATCATGACTGTCACCCACAGGGAGAGGAAAGGAGAGAGAGAGGATCGGACCAAAAAAAGGAAACCGAGGGCCATAGAGCGAATCAAAAGAGGAAAAAAAAACACATAAAAAATAATAAGGAATAGCACAAGTGCAAAGCCACCACCACGCACAAACACACACGCACACCAACAACGGACTCGCCAAGACCACGCAGCTACCGTAACAGCCGCTCGTGGATTTCAGCAGCTTTCAACCGCGCACGCAGGTACTCCAGCCGCTTCTCATACCGAGCCTCAACATCTGCGCGTTTCCTCCTAACCTCCTCGATATCGCTCTCCACCTGCCTCTGCAGGCTTTCCACCGTCCTCACTGAGCCCCCTCCACTGGACCCGGCGCCAGAGCCCAGTTTGGTGATCTGGGTCTGGCTGCCCCAATGTGCGAGGGGCAAGTGCGGGCTGCTCCGTGACGGCATCGGCATCAGATTCGGCGACACAGGGTACGCTTGCGAGTACGTGTGTGCGGGTGAGACTGTGAGACTGGACGGGTGCGAAGTCGTGGTGAGTGGCGTCGGTGGGAGGGACATGAGTGTCGGTACGTGCCGCGGCGCAGACGCGCGCGAGACGGTGTACGCGGGATGTGATGAGGGGAGGGGCGGCTGCACAGCTGGAGTCGTTGGGGTCACGGGAGTCGGAGTTGGGAGTGGTGGTAGTGGCGGAGGCCGCCTCAAAAAGTTCAAGCTGCCCTTCCGCCCAAGTTTACTCCCAAACACACCGCTCCTCCTCTTCACCGCCCCTCCGCCCGCGGCTGCACCATCCGAACGTACCCTGGGCCCACCACCACTGGCGTAATACCGACTGCCGCCACCCTGCACGACCGTCCACGTCCTCTCGTCCTCGCCTTCCACCGTCCGCCCAGGGCCGGCGACGCCCGCCTTGACAAGCCGCGACACTTCGAGTCCACGGAACATATCCCCGACACGGTGCATCTCCTCTTCTATGTTCACAATCTCCGTCCGAATTTCCGCGGCGGTCCAGTCGTCAGGCACGTTTCGTCCTGCGGCGTCTTCATCGCTCCCCTGACCCCCTCCCCCGCCGTGCGCATGCCGCCGATGGTAGCTGCTTGGTGGACCGCGTGTCGAGCGCGTATTCGATCGCGAGAGGCCCGCACCGACGCTCGACAACGGGTCGTGCACGAACGTGCTTCCAGGTGCCGCCGTGCTCCTTCCCGTGCGGCGCGAGGAGATGCTCCTTCCATCGAACAGCACGTTCCCGCTGCCTGCGCCAGACCCAAAGCTCCCGATGCTCGCTTTGTGCACGAGCGTCCGCAGTGGCACGACGCCCTTATCGAACGCGCCCGACGCCCGTCCCGAGGCGATGGACCCCGCACCCCCGCCTGAGGTTGTGCTTGGGTGGTGCATATGTGATGACACTGAGGGCGCCCGTCGGAACAGCGAGGTTACAGCTGTGGTTACACTTGAGGCCCTTGAGTGAGTAGAGCGTATGGAGCGTGAGGACTTCGAGACAGTGAAGTTGGAGTCGCCCTTTGGGAGGGTGGGGCTGGTCGCTTGTGATGGGTCGGTTTGTTTCGAGGGTGCTGCTGCGTCTGGGATGGTTTGTGTCAGTCAGTCGAAGAAGAACAAATATAAGATCACATACCATTGAGGTTGCGCGTGCTTGGTAAAGGCATCTTCACCATCCCTGGTTCGGTGGGTATCTGGCCCGCGAGAGGTCCAAACCGCTGGAAAAGGTCCTGTCGTAGTAATCGGTACGCATTATCACTGAAAACATGCGAGTCGTCAGGGAAAGCTTGTGTAGTAGAGAAGGAAAGGACCCACTCGAGTAAACCGTCCGCATTCGCTGCAGCGAGGGCTTCTAGTTGCTGTCCCAGTGTCGCGCTGTGCTTGTGAAAGACATTGTCAGTCTCGAGTAGCACCGCAGAGAGGGGGTCCAAGAATCAACTTCGACCCGGTCGGCGTGTTTTTATCACGACAGAGGTAGGCTCGGGTGTCGTACATCATAGTAAGAGTAGGCCAATTGGAAATACCCCGCTTTTGCAAACCCGTATCGGAGAGAAGCCAGCGCGAGGAGTGACGTGACTGCCTTCAGAAGAGCCTGAAGGGAATTCAGACCAAAAAATGGCAAATTGAGCCGATCGCCTGCCAGTGCTCGAGTGATAATTGGGGTCATGGAGATATGTGGCGTGTCACCATTGTTGAACACCTTGCATAAGGGCAACAAGAGCCACCACTGGGCCCAGAGAATGCCAATGGCAAGGAGCAGCCCAAGCCATGAGCAAGGGACACAAAGACACTGTAAAGCCACTAAATCAAGTGATATTGTAACGATTTAAAGGGTAGTTGAAGTTGCGCACTCAGCTACCTCGCGACGCGCCGACCATAGCATAAATCCTCGAGCCAACAGCTCACATCCGATATCCATCCGAGCACAACTGCGGAGATACAGCAGCACTTGTGCTGCCCTAGCCTCTGGTCAACACCCAAAGAATGAAAATCCATACAATGTGGCTACCACCCAATGAGGCTCCGGAAAAGCCCGCTAGGGAACACCACCCGGTGTGCGAAACCGGGGGCCCCTTCACAGAAGAGAAGAGAAGTATCGATCCGCAACCTCAAGCGTTTCAAAAGTTTCTCTAGAATTTTGGGGACGAGAAGGGAGGGGAGGGGGTGAGGAAACGGGGTACGGACGTGACGGTATCAGTAGGACCCCTCTCGGCTGCGCGCTGGAAGATCTGTTCACGGCTGGGACCCGAGGAGACGTTGTACGAGTAGACGGACGCGCTGTTGTTGGTTTCGAGTGCGAGGGTGGAGCGCGAGGTGGAGACTGCCGGGGAGAGGGGTGGAGGACCTGACCATGTCCCGTAGTTGCCTTGGCCGAGTGCACCTGTCAGGCTTTCCTGGTGTCGGAGCTCCGAGCTATAGCCGTAGCCGTTGGCTGTGCCATGGGCCTGGTTCTGGAGCTGGTTTGCCTGAGGTGGGTGTATTTGAACGTCCTTGGGCTTTCGTGAAAACTGGAAGAGACGTCCGGTCAGCATAACGAGTCGTGGAGTGGTCGAAGCCAGCAACGTCAAGCGCCCTCTGCTCGCGAGCTGAGCCACCGGCTGGGTGGTGGCCCCGACGTTTCGACGTCGAGAACACTCTCTCGCTCTCGGGTTAGATAAAAATACCATTAACGGTAGGACTCACCCACTTGGATTTGACGGTGCCTGCACCCTCGCTCCCACTCGTGTTGGAACCGCTGAGGCCGTAGGTGATGGTGCTCAACGCAGCCCTCTCGCTCGCAGCACCGTGCTTTTCGATCCACCGACTGGCAAAGAAGCCCATAGTGGTTGCAGTAGTAGTCGATAGGTCAATAGTGAACGAGTGTTGCGCTGCAGGTTGTAATCTTATAATACAAGTGGTCGAGTCCAAGTCGGAGGTCGAAGTCGTATGTGCTGACAAACGGCTTGCCATTCTCGGTAACTTGGGGCGCACCCCTATTTTTCAAAATATTTTAGCAAACTGGTAAACTAGCTATCCTATAATGGGTCGATCGAGCTGCGTCTTGTGTTTCGGGTCTGTCGACCAAACAAGTCAAGCCTCTATATTACTTATGCATTATGCATTGCATGCCAGCCATCCATCCAGACGTCCATCCATCCAAACACCATGCGAAACGTTATTCACCAGCCCTATATCATCATTATCGTGTCCCTATTGCCTCTGTCAAGTGGCCCCACCGCCGTCGCTTCCGGGTAATTCTAGTACTCTGACGGGTCTTCTCCCTCATAATCTGGCATCTCGGCATGATCGTC
>Ga0307515_10021195_pt1 | contig 11535 bp, 4 predicted proteins | sample 17_EM_MG_FD_194513 | JGI IMG/M metagenome (GOLD analysis project Ga0307515, IMG submission 194513) | Populus trichocarpa ectomycorrhiza microbial communities from riparian zone in the Pacific Northwest, United States - 17_EM | ecosystem: Host-associated > Plants > Roots > Unclassified | place... | reverse complement strand
TGAAAAAAAACCAGTCAGCAGATTTAAGAAAAAAATAACTTAAGAAAAAATTGTTGTAATCCAACTTACCATAAACTTATGAGCTTGCCTATCCACGACCTGTTGCACCCCTTTTCAACAATCCTCAATAAGAATAATAATATCTTCTCTTTATCATCTAAACAAATTAAGGCATAAAAAAGGTAATAACATTCTCAATATATCATATTAAAAAAAAACAATTCAACAATACCTCTCCTATGTAGGAGACTAATTAAAATTTTATTACCTGTAAAAATAACCACAAAAACAAACCAACAAACATCTATATCCCTCATGATTTTCTCATTCTATACTCTATATGCATCCCAACAAACTAAGAGACACCCACATTCTATATGGAATATTTAATTTTTCAAATAAATGTTAACCCCAACACCTGAAAAGAAATAAGAAACTAAAAAACAAGTATCTTGTTGAACCATATTTTTCATTCAAACTTTATTCTAAAAAACAATTTCCTTAGCAAGCATCATTGCTTAGAAAACCATGAATTATTCCCCAAAATGTTTTTTTTACTTAAACTAAATCCCATTACACTTTGTTTCCCTTAAAAGTGGCAAGTAGGTTGAATGTCAAAACTCTGAAACTAAGGATTCAAAAATGTCTAAGTAGTGTTCTAAGAAGTAAAAACCTTAAATCAAAACTAAAAAAGAAACACTAGCACCATGCAACATTGGATTAATTCCAACAGACCTTTGGGAATATTAACATCAAATATTAACCAATAAAGACATGGTTAGGCATCATTCCAACAAACAAGAAACTAAAAATGGCACAAAAAAGATTTTAAGCCATATAAACCAAACAATGGGATAAAAAAGGAAAAGTAGGAGATTGACATGGTATGGAGGCATAAAGGATGAGGGCTTGCATGGTATTGAGGATGGAGAAAGAGAGAGGAGGGGTAGAGAATGAGAGGGAAGATAAAGAGAAAAGAAAGGAAGAAGATTTAGAGAGAGAGAGAAGAAGAAAAAAATAATGAAAAAAACACTGTAATGAAATGTTATTAGGGATTAGGGTTTTTTAATTGGGCTTTTTATTGATAAATCCATCGATGGACCATTATATATTTATTAGTTTTTAAATTCCATTGGTAATTAAAACTTAAAATTTTCAATTACACCCAAATTCTCCAAACCCCCACCAAACAAAAAAACCTTTAATAAAGTTTCATTTTGTTGCTAATTTTGTCCGTAATAGTCATTGGCAAGGTCATGCAAATTTTTTTCAACTCTCTGGAACTTTCTGAAAGATTTAGTATATCAATGATTCCATTTGTAATTGTCAGTGAAAAAGTCATGTAATTCTTTATTGGCTCTTTAGAACTTTTTGAGGGACTTAGTCCATCAATGATTTTGTTTATAATGGTCAATGCTAGAGCCCTGTAATTTTTTTCCATCTCTCTAGAACTCTTTGAGAGACTTAGTTTGTTAATAAGTCTGTTAGCATTTACATTTCATTGGTAATTAAAACAAAATTTTTTACAAGTGTTATTGTTTTCCATATCTATCCATTTATGTTCATAATAATAAAACCACAACAATAAATGTTTCATCAATGTTAATAACAATTTATTGTAAAGGAATAAACATAGAGATTATATTAAAATCAATTAATTTCATTACACATTGATGTTTTACCATTTAATCAAAATTTTCCTTTTCTTCTTCAAGTTCATCATCGTCATGTCATCATAATCTTCTTCATTGAATTGATGCTTGTCAATATCATCATTTTCATTAACTTTTGTATATCCACTGGTCTCAATACATTATTTAACTCCTCAACGTCAACATTAATAAAAATATTCGCAGCACACAGAAAAATTTGAATTTTCTTCTAATTTGTTAAACGAGGCAACTCGTTATGCATCAATTAACTCATCAATTTGAAAGACATCGTCTCTTGTAGTTACTTCATCGTTACCTTATTGAACAACTTGGGCAAGATTACTCAGTTTGTTTTTCACTACGGATAACCAATCAACTTTAGAATGATCGTTTTTAAACGAAGGAGTGTATATGTAATAACCTTGTTGACATTTATTTGCAAAAACAAAAACATCATCGATGTTACAAAGTCTAACCTTCGTATTAATTTCAACTAAACCATGGTGGAGATTTACTACGATTCCTCTATCGATGGTATCATACTAATAGCATTTGAATAAAAAAAGATTTTATTAAGCTTATGATGATATTGCAGTTCAATCACCTCTTCTAACTTCCTATAATAATCAACTTCAAGCTCATTAGAAGTTGATCTCGTAACACAAACTTTATTATTATAGGTCTTTCTACCTTGACCATACTCTTTAGTATATTATTACCGATGAATTTACTGACGGGTATTAGCGACGAGCATATTTTCTCGGTAATTATATCTATAATAATGACACGTCATTTTATTTTCATTCCTTCATTTCCAATTGTTATTCTCTCGGTATTCACCCACGAAAAGATTTCGTCGATGTATACCGAGAGGAAATAGCGAGAAAATATTATGTTGGTACATGTCAATGTAATTTACCAACATGTTTTTTTCTGTCGGTATTTCTATTTGTATTTGACAAGAATTCTTTTGACAGTGCAAGGAGAAGAGAACATCCATCATGTGTTATGATGAGGTTATGGGTGCGTCTGGGTTCCTAGATATGGATGCAAACATAAAGTGTTTTAACCATGGAGAATTTTCTCCCAGCTCTCTCTAGAAAACATTGACATAGCCAGATTATACCCTATTCCCTGTGATATGCTTAATAAAAGGTAATCATCAGGCACTGTGAACTTGGTTCCGGGCTAAATGATTGGCTTAATCTTGTTGCATAATTACGCTACATTCGACGCGTGCATGATGATCTGGAAAAGGAATATAATTAACGAACTAATTCGATTTGGATTTACCTGCTTTACACAAGTATCAAATCTGATGATAATTATTATACAAAACGCAGCAGGGAATGTATAAAAGGTATGACGTCCCGTAAACCACGGTTAAGAGTGATTGGTTAGAACAATTGTCAATGATTCTCTTACAATATTATTTGCTTAATTAATTAATATAAAGCATACGTACTTTAGCGCCGTATGAGATCTTTGAGACTCTGTTGATCTGTCATTGGATCAACTCTTCAAAAACATCTCCTCTTTGTATCTTTTTTCTTTATCTTTTCCAGAGGCAAGGAACGTCCAGCCATTAATTTTAGGTTTAAATTACAGGATTCTCGGGTGATTAATTACCAATTAACTAAGCTGAAAGAGAATGGCATCTTTACAAGTTAGGTCACTGCAACTGGCCGGGTCTTCTTCAAGTTTGTCAAGGGAAACACGAACTACTTAATTGAATAACAATATTGTCGACGTCTCCCAGGTATTTATTCGTATGCAACACTCAAAAATATATAACCTTTTAATTAAGTTAAAGCTTGCCTAGCCCTAGTGATCATAAATCAAATCGAAGAGTTCACATATATATCCTGCTACAGGTACGACCGTACGAGGTTAATTTGAGAGGGGCTTATTGCAAGAATCAATAATTAAGAATGATTTCGTACAGTTTGAGATTAAGAACTCAAAATCTGCAAACGCTTCAAAGTGTTTTGCAAGACGGCTTTTCTCAAACCTTATTGGTATGTCCCCACTGATCAGATTTCTAGAGCATCGATCCAAGAGTTCCAGTTAATTAATAACGTCTACTAACACAATTAACTAGAAACTTTTAAAAAAAAATAAAACACAAACTAGAAATGAAAGAATTATCAAATTACTTGTGTAAAATCTTACTAAAAAGAGGAGAATATTTTTGTTATTGTGTTCTCTTTAACCCAAAGCCCCTATATAATATAGTGAGATCCATGCATGTTTTTTTTTTATTATTTTTTTTTTCTTAAAGAGAAACATGCCTTTTGAACCATACCACTACTAGAAAGTTGCTAAACGCCAATGAAATATTATTTCATTATGTTAGCATTTATGTTCTATATCTATCGACATATTAATTCTGATAGAATTGTCAATGGATTTGATCAGCTTATTGTCGAGTGTTTGATGTTCATCTGCAATTTTGTTGGCGAAGTAAAATGCTGACTAGTACGTGTTCGTCGACAAATATATTGGTATAATAATTATCGATGAATATTTTTCATAGTTGATCCATTGGTCAGGTTGCCAAGATAAAAAAATCCACAACGTTTTTTAATTCTCCGACAAAATTGGTTTGGATATCGTTGATGAAATCACTAATAGAATACTGATTTTTGTCGGTGCTTTTATCGGTATGTCATTAATTTATTTGTTTTTGCATGTTTACTTGTAATAATCCCAATTGCATTTTCTTAAACTTAAAATCACAACAATAACAAACAACAAATTGAACAATAGAATTTTATAATATTAATTTAACAATTAATATCAATATTCCATACAAATATCTTAATTACAATATTACAAAAACTCCTAGCAAGATGGAGGTGGAGGAGAAGAAAAAGATCTTGAACTAGGAGGTCCAAGATGTCCAAGAGGGGGAGGATAATGCATATATCTCTATCTATGCATGTATTTTCTCCCAATTCTTCCTATCTTTCTTTTCTTCCAGATTAGATTTCAGAATAGACAATCACAATCGTTTCTCAACTTGTTCTTTAATCATTAACGGCTGCTGATGGCTAGCTTGCTTGGATTGGATATGTTATGTATTTTAATAAATTAATTTCCCACTTGTATATAAAAGTGATAAGGTTTTCATTATAGTCGATCAGTTCCTTGAAACTTTTTTAAATTTTCTATTGAATTTAAGATCTGTTTTAGCAAAAATATTCTACATCTAACCCGGAAAAAAAAATCGGCATACCGGAATTCTCTAAACTAACTTGTAGCCTTTTCCCTCCATACAAAATCATTTGTAGAAGCCATACATACAACTTGTACGAATTATTGATTGGACTTTACTGATTTATGACGTTATCTTTCTTTTTCTCTGATACAGTACATCTAGAAAATATATTTAATCAATACAAAACCATATAATCACATCATTAATTAATACTTAATACATGCACTTAGAAATACACATTGAATTTACACTTCAAAATTAATTCTAACATAATGCGTATTGTGTGTGGTGAAGAAATTAATCTACAAGTATCCAGAAAAGCAACAGATTTCATGGACATAAACATTCAAATCAGTATATATGAGAACGTCAGCTCTCAGACACATCAAATAAAAAACGCCTTTAATTAACGTTAAGATTATGCAAGATCATTTTAATAACTGAGCTGCCTTAATTAATCAACTATATATCTATCTATCTTTACATGTGTGTGTGGGTACCGATGATTTTACCATTTTTTGCTGCTTGCAGAATGTTTATTTGCCCGATACAGGTTTCCAAAGCTTAAGTTGTTGCGGAATCAAGTTTCTTAAAGAACTAAAATTGGATTTTCATTTGAGAGTAATGATGCATGAGAGCAAACTCGGACTCCAGCCAAAATTTTAATCTCCAAACCCACAAAAGCATGGAAAATCACTCTAACAAACCATGGATAAAGGCCAAAAATCTTGTACGCATGCCATTTACAGTAGAAGACAAGATTGAGCAGAGCACCGGAAGAGATAGGATAAAGATGTGAAGGAGATAAAAAGGGAAAGTATTTGGATTGGAGGGTTAGAGATTTAGAATTACAAGACACATTGGTAATAGTAATTGAATAAATGTATGTGGTTAGGGTTGTATTGGGAGGCATCAAAAGATAATGCTTCATGTGGAATATCTTTTTCTCTCTCTCTTTCCTTGAGTCATGCTATTGTATTATCATATTGGAGACCACATTTATTCCATACGTGATGCAAACTCTCTTTATGGTTCTATATAAAGGCCCTAACATGCCACCACTTCTACACACAGCAAAGCAAACATAGCAAGGTTCCAGTACTCGTTTACGGAACAATATAGTTTGGGTCATATATACTAGTATAATAGGGTTTTTGTTGAGTTGTCTGCTGCAAGCGACTACACGGGTTGTGCTTACAGCCTGAAGAATCGAGGGTTTTAAGGGTAAGGGAGGTGACAGAAGAGAGTGAGCACACAGGGTACTTTCTTGCATGACATCCATGCTTGAAACTTTGCGTGCTCACTCTCTATCTGTCACCCCACCACCATCTCTCTCTCTTTCTCCTCCCCTTTCCCTGTCTGTATGTTGTGTTTCTTAATACTTAGTGTCTGCACATGATATTATGCTGAGTTAATTGATTTTCTTGCAAATATGATCAAGGAAATCAAGCATCATAAGTGTGGAAACAGGCTCTCATTTAGATTGTTTCCTTCCATTGGCTATTTGTAGATCCATGTTCTTATATTTTCATTGTAATTATTGCTAGCTTCATTGGTTAGTGTTCAAACACATAAATCGTTACTTTTGTACCCATAAGGTCAGAATTAATAACTTGCCATTTTATTCTACTTTGATGCATAAAAGTAGAACACTGGCCTTGTTCTTGGTTGTATTTGGTTGCAACTGACAATTGACATTAACTAATAGATAGTGGTATTTCAGTTGAATTACCTTGGTGTTTTTTTTTTCTTCTCAGCTTATGTTGGCATGAGAGCCAATTGTGAATCGGAATGATACTCTTGAAGACACGCGTTAGAGAGGTAGGGTTGCGTTTCATCCCTTTAGCCAGTCCACTTGGGATCCGGCCAACAATTCTTTCAGTAGGATACTTTAGATCTGGCTGTTCATCATACTTGTAATAGCATATATATATATGATCTCTTTCTGATACATGCATATCCTTTGATTATAGTGATGATCCTTCTTATTGGCCTAGTAAAGAAATAAATAAATCATCTGTGCTTAACTTAGGCTTTATTAAATATAAAGCCAGGACAATCTAGTGCTACAGGAAAGTTTGACATGAGTCACGTGATGTTCCCTCAAAACAGAAGCTGAAAGTGCAATTTAAAACCCCCACTGGAAATATCTAGGTAGGTTTTATAATAAGATATTTGAGCTCATGAAATGCCTTTAATCATCTTTGGAAACTAGAAAACACTCTTGTTGACATTGATGATCTTGTTGCCAAATTTTCCTAGATGGTCCTTAGCTGACGTCTTTAGGCAAGCGAATTCTGTAGCAGACTCTGGCCAAGCAAGGAGAATGGAGGAGTAGTGATTTTGTGGTCTGGTTTATGTCAAAGAATCAGTTCAACTCAAAAAATTAATCTATGTAAGGCCTTATTAATGGTTTACTGCAGAAAATTATGCAGTTTTGATCAATTCAATGCCTGCAGGTTTTGGTCATGTTTTCTGATTTGTTTCGAGGCACTGCAGATCCTTGTTTAATGGTGTTCAGGTGTTCATGTGCGCTACTTGTTTGAGGATCCTCCTTTGGTTTGCTGCTTCTCTTAAATAAGGGTGTGGTCTTTTATAGTCTTAGAGAGTTTAGGCGTGAGCATCTTGCTCAGCGCATATGTTTTTTGAACTTTTTTTTCAGCTAGATCGATCGATCTTTATCGAGCAGCTCTCCTCTCTCTTTGTTCCTGTTCTGTTGTGCCTTTTTTTTTTAAAAAAAAGACCACTCATGTAATTATTTCCTTGTATTTTGCCTCGAGTTTATGATATTCTATGATTAGGAATAGCTATGATATATCATGTGATAGCAAGCATGTTGAGATACTAGTTGAAATCCTAGTCTAAAATAGGATTTTTTTAAAAGAAAAAAGGGATATGTTTAGAATCTTTATTTAACTAGTTAATTAAAATATTTATTGTATCATGCACTAATACAAGCTGAACTTACTTCTAAATCATAACCTGTATAAGTGAAATGCTTCTCACTAGCCTGTGACCAAGAAGAAAGACGAAACAAAGTTATAGAGAAGCATATTTTTGCATTAGGTTGAACCTCATTAAAAACTAAGTCATTTCTAGCTAGCCAAATACTTCAATCAATGCCAAAAGATATAGGAGTTGTGTCTTTTTCTGAAATTCAATTATGTCAATTAAAGAAGAACAATTCTTGACTGTAAAGTTACCATCTGGATATAGATTCCATATCTTTCTGTCATTTCTATCTTGTAGTGCATGGAGTAGTCGATGATAGTAATTGATGTAGAGCTTCACACTGCTGAAATTCATAAACATGTAAAGGAGTTCTCCACTTTAAATCCCATGTTCATTCTCCATTTATCCAAACTTCCATATCTGATACTGTTGCTGCTGGTGTGCATGTAAGCATGAATAGTCTCGGAAAAGAAAGCTTGATGATTGTATTTCCTGCCCATTTGTCATTCCACAATGAAACATTCTTTCCATTCTGAACTACAAAGCTGATACAATTTCGCATGGACTTAGCAATTTCCTGATCTCCTGGTTTTATGACTGAGACTATACTTCTTACAAACAATCTTTTTCCATTAGTCTTGAGTTGGACTACATAACCCTCGTAACCACTTAAAAAGCAGTGTCTTATTCTTACTCAATAAAGAGCCAATACTCAATCCTCCTTTTGTTTTTCTTTAATCACAGCCTTCCATTGAACCTTACAAATCTTCATTTGTTGTGCAACGCCAGCCGAAAGAGATCGTCGTTGGATTGCGCATGCCGTTAAAATGTTGTAAACACCCTTAGACATTAAGGAAATAAACATAAAATTAAGAGGTAATAAAGCAAGTACAGTGCTCTTTATCATGCATATCCTTCCTGTCATGCTAAGCATCTTACCCTTCCATATTGAATCATGTTTACAAATAGCAGAATGATCTATACCTGTAATGTGAGGTTCATCAAGGTTGATTCCAAATACCAAACTTTTATGAAAGTTGATCTTTAATTCAGAACACAATTCAAACCATCTAAGAATCTGCTTAACTGCTTGCAGTGATTGTAAACTGACCGGCATAAACACAAGAGTGCCACTACAAATGAGTGATACATTCTCTATTTCACATCTGAATACCATTGAAAAGTCCAGTAATTGAACCCTTTGAAAAAGAACTGAAAGTCCTTTTACAGCTGTGTCGAATAACAGAGGTGATAAAGGATCACCCTGTCGAATTCCACAACTAACTTTGAATTCCTTTGACGGAGATCCATTAATCAAAATAGGCAATTATGAGGTATGAGGTAGAGAGACATTCATTAAAAAAAAAACTCTTCTCCATTTATTACTGAACCCCATATACCCCATAATTTCATCTAAATAAATCCTATAAAATGGTGTCAAATGCTTTATGGAAGTCTACTATAAAAACCAAACATGTTTTACCATCAATCTTCAAGTTATGAACCATCTCATTAGCTATATATCAAGAAACCATCAACAATCTGTCATTCTAAAATTAATGATGTCTGGTTGTCACTAATTAAGTCTTGGATAACATACCAGAGTTTGTTAGAGAGGATCTTTAACACAATTTTATAAATCCCATGAATCATTTTGATCAGCCTATAGTCGGAGAAGAGCTTTGGTAATTTTGTTTTTGGTATTAAGTGACATATGCCAAATTAATACCTTTAAGCATCTTGCTGATGTAAAAAACTCATTTACCAAGTAAAAAAGGTTCATAAAAGGTCGGGTTTAATCTCTAGCTTATCATTATGAATAAACTAACTACAAAAACTTTTCTCCACCTATGAGATATGCTACAAGGAAATGATTTGAGTTGCCTTTTTTTTGTAAAAAAGAGATTGAGACTGCAGAGCATATCTTTTTTTAATGCGAGATGATATGGCAGTGCATGGTTATTGGTGGTGACTTGGTTAGGACAAGAATGGATTTTACCCATCTTTAGATGGTTTTTACTTGCATGAAATAATACTGGAATCTATGGGGAAAAAAGGTGTTTTTTTGTTTGTTTTTTGGAATATTTTGGCTCGTTTAGGATGCTCGCAATAATTTAATCTTTAATAACGTGTAAACCAACTGGAATAGTATATATTACTTAATTTTTCATAGAGTAGCAGGTTTGAGCAAAATGTGATAGGAGTTTATGGAATATTGGGATAGGCTTACTAAGATCACAAAGCAAGATTGCATAATGAATCATTATATTTTTTTTACTAGCTGGTTAAGTTATTTTTAGACTTAGAGGCCGTTTGTTTGCGTGGTTGCTTCTGCGTTTGAAGCAACCACAACAAACATGCTGTTTGGTAATATCCAAAACGTTATTTAATGACCGGTGGGGTCCATGTCAATTCACGTTTTGAACGTGAAATTGGCGAAGCAGCTCCTGGCTGCTTTTTTAACTTTTGTCTTCACGTGCACAGTGCAATTCATTGCACTGTGCACGTAAACAGTGCAAGTGAATTGCACTGTTCACGGGAACAGTGCAATTCACTTGCACTGTTCGAGTGACTTTTTTTTTTTTTTTAGTGTGTATAGTTTTTATATATTTATTTTTAAAAAAACTAGTTTTGCATTGTCATGTACATAATATTTTTTTTCTCGAAAAACTAGTATCGAACGAATTAAATTCACTCGCACTGTAATATCAAATTAATTTTATTCCTGATAATATTTTATCTAATTTTATTGCACGCTCAAAAAATTATAGAAACTATAGTTCTTGTCGAATGAATTTTGTACGTAATGGAATTGTAGATGGTTTAATGGCATAATAAAAAATATTTTATATAAAATATTATTTATTTCATGAAGTAATAGTAATAGTTAAATCTACAATATTTAAATTAAAAATCATTAATTTTAATATATATTTTTTAAATTTATTTTATAACTTTAATTTCAAAAGCATTATTAACCAAACACATTAAATTACTTTTTATTCAACCTCAATTTCAACCACAGTTTTAACCAAACACCTATTTTTTCAAACCAACCTCAATTAAAAGTACTTTTTATAAAATAACTTTTTTTAAACCACAACCACAACAGCTACCGCAATACCAAACACACTCTTACTAAGTCGACAGAGTCATGTTAAGGCAACTCTTATGTTATTTAATTTTAAACCCTTGCTAAGCAAGAAGTTGAGTCAGAAGATTTTGTTGTTGTCAATTTCATCATTTTTTAATGATTAATTGGATTGTCTTTGGATCGGTCAAGTCAATGAAATTATGTTAGATCAACTCTTACCAAGTTTAATTTTAAACTTGAGTTAAGCAAGAAGTTGAATTGGAAGATTTCAAGATTAACCTATCGAGTTGAATAATAATATCAAATAATTCTCTATGACTTTAATATTTTTCTTACGGTCAAAAAACAAAAACAAATAAACTAGATTTTTATGAAATCAATATTGTTTTTTGCATATTATTAAAGGAAAAATAGTATTATCGTTGAAATATAATTAAATGAGTAAATTAAATATACATATTATATAAAAACAAAACAATACAAATATAAAATATACTTTTTTGTATTTTGTATTGTCTTATTCCTAGTCAACCAAACAAGGTTTTGTTTCCAATATTATTACCAAACATAACTCCATCTTTGTTCTCTCTTCATCGTTTCATTTTATCTTTTTTTTT
>Ga0307515_10021194_pt1 | contig 11535 bp, 7 predicted proteins | sample 17_EM_MG_FD_194513 | JGI IMG/M metagenome (GOLD analysis project Ga0307515, IMG submission 194513) | Populus trichocarpa ectomycorrhiza microbial communities from riparian zone in the Pacific Northwest, United States - 17_EM | ecosystem: Host-associated > Plants > Roots > Unclassified | place... | reverse complement strand
GGGCAATACCCTGAGTCCGCCCCGGTAATAAGAATAAGATGCTTATTGTTTTTATTATTTTAGTTACTCACTGGATCCCTTCGGGATCCAGTTCGTAACAAAAGAGCACTAAAAAGCAAACTAGTCAAGGACACCTGGTCTAACTGCCTAAACAACGAAGAAGGCCTGCTCAACGACTGGCACATAAGAAGGGGGGTTTTAGTGGGTATTTCGTGGATATCCCCCCCCGGGGACGTCAGGCAGGATAGCTTCCTAGCACACGAGGAGCCCCACACGAGGCCGCTTGCAGCTGGTGCATAAAAGCATTTCCTCCCAGTGTCCTCTTCCGATCTAGCAGGGTGAAACTCCCGGCATCACCAGTGCCTGCCACTACACCAAAAAAAAAAAAAAGAGATCTGGATGCTGACACTTATCAGAAGTTCAAGTGTGCTGAGGGATTCTGAGTTCTTGATCAAACATTCACACAAAAAAATATGGGTAGACTGCAACTGAATTGTAATACCTATCTATCACTCAAACAGACAGCTCAAAAGGGTAGAGACAGTGGCTTGGCACAGAGGAAGAGACAAGAGGTCCTATCCTGAAAGGTCCCTTGGTTGGACACCTCAATATTCAGGTCTCTTGGGAATCTTCCTGTGAGCACCAAGTATGGGTAGAAGAGGTCTACTCTGAGCAAAGGGTTTCTCAGAGGTGGAGGAGGGGATAGTTCTCTTCTGCAAGAGAAGGGTCTCTTAGGTAATAGTACCCAAATGTTAGGGGGAGGTCTCTCTCCCTTAGAAGTGCAGGTGAGTTTATTATATATCATAGCACACAGGAATCCTGCAGAGTGTTCCAGAGTTCCGTGGCCTTCCTTGAACTTCCATCACATTCCACAGGGTTCCATGACTATATCTATTCTAAGTCCAATCCTTCCAGAATCTTCCATGACTTTCCACAATGTTCCATAACCTTCCACAAGGTTCCGTGGGCTTCCATGAGATTCCATGAGATTCTATGGTGCCCCCCGACCTTCCATGATGTTCCATGAGCTTCTATGACTAAGTAAAGGGTTCTTTGAGCATCAGAAACAGTTGCTAGATATGTATTAGTGCATTCTGGAGCTATGTTGACTTGAGTATGTGTTTTGTTCATGATCAGCCATGTCTATTCAATATCCTACAAATATCAGGACATGCATTCACCATGTGTGACACCAGAGTTTCCAGAAATCAAATAAACAAATGAACATACCTCAGAAACTCACCAGAGTTCTGGGTTGTGTTAGAACCATGGAACAGATTCTAACAGGGTGGGACCACCCAGGCAGTCATCCAGAAGGAGGGGATGCTGGGGGAGCCATTTCCCATACCTGATCATCTTCCCAGAAATATTTTGATGGGAGGAGGAAGCCCAGGTGAGCCCAGGGATGGTGCATGATGGGTGTTTCCCACAATTGCAACACCTTGGGACCCCCTGATCAGGTGGGGATATCCCCAATCACTCTGGGGAAGCCCCTACCCAAAAGGGATGGGGCATGGGAATATGCTGGGGGCAAGGAGTATTACTCTGTGCCCCAGCCACAGTTTAGAAATAGTTTTACCTTTCACAGGGTTATTTTTTTACTCTTATTGATGTTTTTACCATAAGGGTAATACTTTTCTGATAAGGACTCCTGTTACCATTCAGACAGAGATGTGGCACCATTGGTAGTATTGCGCTGCCACTGCTGATCAGGTTCAGCATCTCAGCTGCAACCATTCCCACCAGGGGCAATCACTCTGATTTGTCATTAGTCCCACATATCATCACACTTCAGTGTACAAGTGAAATTTTACATTGCATAAAATACAGTAAGGGTCTCACCAATAAGTGGATCGATGGCTGTTTGACTGGATGGGTACCCGTAATATTTGTCGGAGATCATTGATGACACGGCGGATGTCATCCCCTGGACCATCGTAACCATCATCACGCCGCTTCTCTAAAGACAAAATAACCTGTTCAACCCTAGTACCCAGAACCCCCTTCCGGCCGCCTTCAGAGAAGAAGGATAGTTCCCTGAACTGTTTCATGACCTCTGCGAGTGGTTTCAACAGATCAGCGGTGGGGTCCATCGGAGGGCGTCCTGGGACCACTGCCCACTCGTCTTCCAAGACCTTTTCTAGGAATTTTTCGACGTCCAAATCGCCGCGCCATAGTTCGCCAACGTTGGTGAGGATTTGAAGCGCATGTCAGGGTGCTCACAATTCAGAAAGAAATGCACAGATGGCTTCCCTGCATTATCACTGACCAGGTTCGTCGCTCTGGTTTGTCATGAGTCCCACATATTATCGCAATTTATATAAATGCACAAGTGAAATTATACATTGCATAACATACAATGAGGATGACGATCTCACCAATAACCAGTGATCCGACGACTGCTTGACTGCACGGGCTCCCGTAATATTGCCAGGAGATCATCGATGATACCACGAATATCATTCTCTAGACCACTGTAACCACCTTCGCGCCGTTCCTCCAAACGCGGAATAACGAGTTCAACCCTACCCAGAACTGCCCTCTGGTCGCATTCAGAGAAGAAGGATAGTTCCTTGAACTGTTTCGTGACCTCCGCGAGTGGACCCAGTAGATCAACGGTGAGCTCCGTCAGAAGGCGTCCAGGGACCGCTGCCCACTCCTCTTCCAGGGCCTTCTCTAGGGATTTATCGACGTCGGAATCACCGCTCCTCGGGAGAAGTAGTTCGCCAACGTTAGTGAGGATGCGAAGCGCATGCACCGGTCCTTCGCGATGCAAAGGCAGCCAAATGCCCATCTCTCTCCTAAGGTAGGCGTGCCAGAACCTGTCCTCCGACAGGATTTCCATCATCTCGAGGAACGAACATTGGTGATCGGAACGGGAGGTTTCAACTGCGACGCTGTGGAGTTTTTTTGGGAAGTCGAGACGCTCAAGAGTCTTGCGTAAATCCGGTGACTTGAGCCATCCGTCTTGCGCAGCCAGTACGACGTCGTAGGCCGCTTTCCTAACACGAAAGGGCTTATCCCCCTTGGTCTTCCCCTGGTTCTCCCCCTGGTTCTCCACCTTGGTCTCTCCCTGGTTCTTCCCTTTGTTCTCCTCAGATTTCTCCATCGCTTTGGATAAGGTCTCGAGAAACTCATCCTTAGGAAGGTAAGATCGCAATCCAGGAATGTCTCCGGTCGCGGTAAGACCCCCATACACGGCATTGTCCTGCCAACCACCCTTCTGTTCGCTACAAGTCTTGACATTCCGCAGAACCAAGTCGAAAAGGGTATATTGTGGGGTGGTGTCTTCCGGTCTCATGGTCCCTCCGGGAGACAGCGGGTCTGCTTCGCCTTGTTGGATACAGTCGATATCTTGCCCCGGGCCGGGTGGAATTTCCGGGTCTACCGCGGCGTCATCTTCCTTCCTGAACGCGCTGAGCCTAAGCAAAGTGGTGAACAGCTCATCATCCATCTTTCCCCAGGCAGCCCTCTCCAGAAGGTCGTTGATCCACGCGGCGTCGACGAGTAGGAATGATGTCTTTTCGACAAGAGTAACGAGGATTTCCAGTGCAGTCTTTGCATAGCTGTGTCGACGACCTTTTGTCAAGGCAATCGCATGAATATGTTCAACCACCAATTTGAAGGTCGGAGCAAAGTAATCACTACCCCCAGTCAGTCCCACCGTCGACGCACAAGGGGGCGGCACACACCTTTTGTCGACTCGGACCAAGTCCTCTGGATGCAAAGGGAAGTCCATCGTCGCTCCCGCACAGAGAATGCAGTTCGTGACAGTTGCAGGGGTCAACGCCCAGGATTTCTCCAACACCTCGATCAGTTCGTTCAAGGTCTGTAGGCGATTCGGCCGAAACATAATGGCGGAATCCGTGTCTCCACAGAACCAGTAGGGGGCAATGTAGGACAAGAATCGCGCCGACTTCACAGGTTCTGATTCTGAGCGGTCTTCGATGTGAAGAAGGTATTCGAACAGGTTGTCTCTATTCCATTCGCCGTTGTGTTGGCGAAGGAAAAGATCAGGAGGGAGGCCAGAAGGAAGTTCCTCTATCTCGGCCCCGGCCTCGAGGCGCTTCCAGGTGTTCCAGATGAGCTGCGTGTGGTAGAGGACGTAGTAAGCGGCAGCGGACTGCAGAGCCCTGAGACGAGTGGACTCGGACACTCGGAGACACTCCACATACATGTCGCGGAGTCGGATCAAGGCGGTGGAGGAGTGAGGGCGAGACGGCCACTGGAACTCGGAGAATACGGCGGCGACGGCTGCGGTAACTGAGAAGTCAGTGGAATTCTCTAACAACCAGGAGCCTGCGGAGGCGGCAATGTCCTTCGGTATGGGGGAAGTGAAAAGTGGTCGGTCCCTCCAGAATGCACGGTTGGAAAGCGTCATTGGGTAGTCGGTGCTGGACGTGTCTCCGTCAGGAGGGGGTGGGGGGGTTGTTCCGCCTGAGAAGATCTTGAACACACGTCCAAAGGAATTGGTCAGGTGGCCGTGCTCCGTCAGCCGTTCGATCAAGGGTAGGAATGAAGTAATCCTCCGCTTCCACCAACGCTGCGAACGAAATGGGGCTGTGAGTACCTTCGCCAAACGCAGAACCTCCGGAAGTAGAACGGATAGAGGTGTGTGGAATGGGCAATCCACCCAGAGCATCGCAGCCACGGTAATGCAAACGTAAAAGCCGAAGCCGAAGGAAGTGGCCACCAAAACCACTTCCGCGACAGAGACGTCCAGATCCCAGAGATAGACGGAAAGTGCAGCGCCGAAAAGGAATAAAGCAAACTGCAACATGACGGGTACAAAATCCAAGATCAGGCGCAATCCCCACTTCTGGTGCCCCAACAGCTTGGCCTGCCGTTCCTTTCCTCGATCGACGATATTACCCCAGGTCGTGACCTGAGTATAATACAGGATCCACTGTTTCCCCAACACGGAGACAAAGGCCACGAGCAACGTAAGGGACAGACTGGCGAAGAGGATGGACTGAGCTCTGACGATACTGATCGGGGTGTTCGAGATGGGTGCCAGGGGATCGGTCCCACCAAATGAGGTGTTCTGCTGCAGTATTCGGAGGAGCAGGACGTTTGTCAGGTTGACGGGGTTTGGTTGGAATGCGGGAATGATTTGGATAATGAATGCGGAAGTAGCGGCCGAGAACAAACCCGCCTAATACAGGGGAAGACCCGTTGAGGTGAATATGGCGTGCAAGAGACATAAACGCGCTTACAAAGAGCAGGGAGGTGTCCAGGTCCCCGATGTACTTTGAGATCAGGTCGCCGTCGTATTCGTCAACAACCTTCTTGTAGACAGTCCAAAAGTTTGTCGTTGGGTCAGTCTTAATCTTTGCTGGCTTCATGTTTGCAATCGCTCTCTCGAACCTAAAGCGGAACGGAACTAATTCAGATCAAATAAGAAACTCGGAGAAAGACTTACTGGACAAGCCGCTTCTCCTCGCCTTTACGAAACGCTAAAAGTTCTGTCTGGAAGGTGGTGGTGATCCTACCACAGCGTCAGGTTAACACGTGCCACCCCGAGGGTTGGGTGTGAACGTACTGGGACATTCTCGTATCGTTGGCTTTCCTCAGCTCCGTAACGCTCTCATTAAGTGCACCTGCGACGAGCCTACCACACTCAGATACGGGTGGGCGACTGATATACACCGTACGAACCTTGCCAGTAGCGCTACATCATCCTCTCTGCTCGAATGTCCACCAGTGGTCGCAAGCTGGGGTGCTGGTGAACAATTAAGTAGCGGCTCGAGTAAAAGAAAAGAAGAAAAAATCGTGCAAACGTGCCTATGTGTCCTTCAGCAGATGCAGAATTGGTGGGTTGGTTGTCGGTCATCGTGCCATGACCTTCGATCGAGGTCGGGCTTTCGTTAACAGGAGTCAGGGCATATCCCTCCGCCTTCAGACTAGCTGAGGTTGTCAAGACCTTGAGAGATCCCATGGCGATATCGGAGAAGATAGAGGAAGGGGGGATAGACTTGAGACACTTTCTCAGCGAAGTCCACTATTCCACAAGGGGAGCGAATAAAGAATGTCGGAAAAATCCCTGGGAAATTATTAGACAAGCGTGGTATTATTATTATTATTATTATTATTATTATTATTATTATTATTATTATTATTATTATTATTATTATTATTATTATTATTATTATTATATGTTATAACGAATTATAACGGAATTATAAGAGATTGGGTGACAGTCCCCAGGACTAAGGATATATATATCCGTTGTAGAAGGGTGCCACTAGCCGAGGTCTATTACTCAGTATCTGAGAACTTCCCCCTCGTGTGGACCGACAAGAACGGAGAATCGAGCGTCGAGGTGACACCAGCATGTGGTGTGGCTGAAGTACTAGTGAGTTCGCCACCCTTCCCGCCCTCCGTAGTTTTGGGGGCTGGCTGGGATTCGAGCGAAAAGGCTAAGGCGGCGGATTCCAGATGCGCGGTTTGGAGATAATATCCACGCCCCGACGCAACGGTCGGGGTCCCGACAGTTCCCTTAAAAGGCTATCGATATTCATCTAGACTCGTGTGTAGCACTGTTTAGTCCTGGGGACTGTCACCCATTGTAATCAAAGTGTACGATCATAGTCGATTATAACTTGCGCGCGGTTTTTCAGACATTTGGGCCTCGAAAAAGCCTCTCGGTCCACAGTGGCTATGCCTCGTGCCTGGGGAAACCAGGTTCTCCCGGGACGGGATGGTGCTTCCGTTCCTCGAACCACAAAGGAGCGGGGAAGATCCACAACTGTGTCCGAAACGTTCTTTGCCCCTCAAAAACCCTGAAACACGACGATCGAACCGCTTAGTTATCGGTTGGTTTACTGATGAACCTCACTGGCAGCTTCCGACTCCCCTGACGCGACGAGCGTTCAATACATGTAGCCCTCCCTTTATTTATTTAGTCACGTCTTGCTCTTGCATTAGGTAGCTGTTGTAGGGTATATATGTAACTGCTGAAGCAAAAAAAAAAAAAAGGAGCTCAGTGGAGGATTGATGGGGTCCTCGATCGGGGACGGACCTTCGTTGGCAGTCAAAACATCTTCCGATCCGTCTTCGGACTGGCCGAGGTTCTGACTGTTGCATCCTTAGTGCCGGTAGCCATTGGTACGGGGATCCGAATGAAAACACGTTCAGCACTCATGCGCTCGTTGGTGTATGTAGCGCTACCAAACTGGTTATCAAAATTCAATTCAGTTTTTGGGACTAACACCGGCTAGTTTCGTCAAAAAAATCCTTGCTTAAGCTCGGGTAGCACTACCCGAGTGGTCAGCCTTGCTGACGATACTGGCAGTACAAGTCAGGCATGCGGGTTTGCCACACGTTCGTGTTTGGATTCCATAAGTGCATGCATTCCATTAAGACACCGCGTTTCCAGTTCATCCGCTCTACCCCATAATGCATAGAGGCTGACAGCGCTAAAGCTACAGCACAGCGAAGATCCCCGATGATCATGGTGGACGTTGGGACGGCGGATAACCCACCGTTCAATATTGTATAACGGGTGAACAGGGAAATACCCCTTCTCCCACCCGCCGAGTTTTCCTGAGGTTTGGTGACTAGCACAGACCAGGGCTGACCTACAGGATCTTGCTTACCATTCGGACAGAGACGACCATCAGTAGTGGTACACTGCCACTGCTCGTCAGGTTTGGCACCTCAGTCGCCACCATCGCCATCAGAGGCGGTCGCTCTGATTTGTCATGAGTTCCATATATCATTGCACTTCAAGTGTACGGGTAAAATTTTACATTGCATAAAATATGGTAAGGGTCTCACCAATAAGTGGATCGACGGCTGTTTGACTGCATGGGAACCCGTAATGTTTGTCGGAGATCATCGATGATACGACGGGTATCATTCCCTGGACCATCGTAACCATCATCACGCCGCTTCTCTAAAGACGAAATAACCTGTTCAACCCTACCCAGAACCCCCTTCCGGCCGCCTTCAGTGAAGAATGATAGTGCCCTGAACTGCTTCGTGACCTCTGCGAGTGGTTCCAACAGATCAGCGGTGAGCTCCATCGGAGGGCGTCCTGGGACCGCTGCCCATTCATCTTCCAGGACCTTTTCTAGGGATTTGTCGACGTCCAAATCGCCGCGCCGGAGTTCGCCAACGTTGGTGAGGATTTGAAGCGCATGCCTGGGTCCTTCGCGATGCAAAGGCAACCAGATGTCCATCTCTCTCCTGAGGTAGGGGTGCCAATACTTGTCCTCCGACAGTATTTCCATCATCTCGAGGAACGAACGTTGGTGATCGGAACGGAAGGTTTCGGTCACGACGCTGTGGAGATTTTTGGGGAAGTCGATGCGCTCGAGGGTCTCACGTAGAGCCGGTGACTTGAGCAATCCATCTCGCGCGGCCAGCACGAGGTCGTATGCCGCTTTCCTAACGCGAAACGGTCTCTCCCCTTTCATTCCCTCTCCCTTCTCCATCGCTCCGGACAATGTCTCGAGGAACTCAGCCTGGGGGAGGTAAAATCGCAGTCCAGGAATATCTCTGATCGCTGTGAGACCCCCATACACGGCATCGTCTTGCCAACCATCCTTCTGTGCGCTACAATTCTCAACGTTCCGTAGAATCAGGTCCAGAAGGGCAGATTCTGGGGTGGGATCTTCCGGTCTCACGGTCCCTCCGGGAGACGGTGGGTCCGCTTCGCCTCGTTGGATGTGATCGTAATCTTGTGTGAATGGAATTTCCGAGTCTATCGCGGCGTCGTCTTCCTTCCTGAGCGCACTTAACCTGAGCAAAGCGGTGAACGGTTCATCGTCCATCTTTCCCCAGGCAGCCCTCTTCAGAAGGTCGTTAATCCACGCGGCATCGACGAATGGAAATGATGTCTTCCTGACAAGAGTAACGAGGATTTCCAGTGCGGTCCTGACATAGCGGCGTCGACGACCATTTGCCAAGGCAATCCCATGAATATGATCAACCACCAATTTGAAGGTCGGAGCAAAGTAATCACTACCCTCAGTCAGTCCCGCCGTCAACGCACAAGGGGAACAGCACACACCTTTTGTCGACTCGAACCAAGTCCTCCGGATGCAAAGGGAAGTCCATCGCCGCTCCTGCACAGAGAATGCAGTTCGTGACAGTCGAGGGGGTCAACGCCTGGTATTCTTCCAACACCTCGATGAGTTCGTTCAAGGTCTGTAGGCGACTCGGCCGAAACCTAATGGCGGAGTCGGCATCTCCACAGAACCAGTAGGGGGCGATGTAGGACAGGAATCGCGCCGACTCCACAGGTTCTGATTCTGAGCGGTCTTCGATGTGAAGAAGGTATTCGAACAGGTCGTCTCCACCCCATTTGTCGTCGTGTTGAAGGAAAAGATCAGGGGGGAGATCAGAATGAGGTTTCTCTATCTCGGCCCCGGCCTCGAGGCTCTTCCAGGTGCTCCAGATGAGCTGGGTGTGGTAGAGGACGTAGTAAGCGGCAGCAGACTGGAGAGCCTTGAGATGGATGATCTTCTCATGTTCGGGTGCTCGGAAACACTCCATATACACGTCACGGAGTCGAATTAAGGTGGTGGCGGAGTGAGGGTGAGACGGCCACTGGAACTCGGAGAATACGGCGGCGACGGCTGCGGCAGCTGAGAAGTCGGTGGAGTTCTCTAACAACCAGGACCCTGCGGAGGCGGCAATGTCCTTCGGAATGGGGGAAGTGAAAAGTGGCCGGTCCCTCCAGAATGCGCGGTTGGAAAGCGTCATTGGGTAGTCGGTGCTGGCTGTGTCTGCGTCAGGAGGGGCTTGGGAGATCGTTCCACTGGCGAAGAGCTTGAACACACGTCCAAGGGAGTTGGTCAAGCGATCGTGCTCTGTCAAGGGTTCGATCAAGGGTAGGAATATAGCGATCCTCCGCTTCCACCAACGCCCTGAATGAAGAGGAACTACTGGTACCTTCGCCAAACGTAGAGCCTGCGGAAGTAGAACAGATAGAGGTGTGTGGAACGGACAATCTGGCCAGAACGTCACAGCCACGGTGATGCAGACGTAAAAGGCGAAGCCGAAGGAAGTGATCACCAAAACCACTCCCCCGACAGAGACGTCCATATCCCAGAGATAAACGGAAAGTGCAGCGCCGAAAAGGAAGAGAGAAAACTGCAACATGACGGGTACAAAATCCAGGATCAGGCGCAATCCCCACTTCCGGTGTCCCAATAGCTTGACCTGCCGTTGCTTTCCTCGATCGACGATATTTTCCCAGGTCATGACCCGAGTGTAATACATGATCCACTGCTTCCCCAACACGGAGACAAAGGCCACGAACAATGTGAGGGACAGACTGGCGAATAGGATGGACTGGGCTCTGACGATACTGATCGGGGTGTTCGAGACAGGTGCCAGGGGGTTGGTTCCACCGAATGAGGTGTTCTGCTGCAGTATTCGGAGGAGCAGGACGTTTGTCAGGTCGATGGGGTTTGGTTGGAGTGCAGGAATGATTTGGACAATGAATGCGGAAGTCACGGCCGAGAACAAACCTGCCTAATACAGGGGAAGACCCGTTGCAGCGGATAAGGTGTACAAGAGACGTAAACGTGCTTACAAAGAGCAGGGAGTTGTCCAGATCCCCGATATACTTGGAGACGATGTCACCGTCGTATTCGTCAGCAACTTTCTTATAGGCGGTCCAAAAGTTTGTCGTCGGGTCGGTCTTCATCTTCGTCGGGTTCAAGTTTGCAACTGCTTTCTCAAACCTGAGGTGGAACAGGGTTGATTCAGACCAAACGGGGCCCGTTGGGGGCTTTGAGAAAGACTGACTGGACAAGCCGCCTCTCCTCGCCTTCACGAAACGCTGAAAGTTCGTTCTGAAAGGTTTTCCTCAGCTCCGTAACGCTCTCATTAAGTGCACCTGCGACGAGCCTACGATATTCAGATACGGGTAAACGACAAATGTGCTAATATCGTACGAACCTTGCCAATAGCGCTGCATCATCCTCTCTGTTCGAATGTCCACCTATGGTCGCAGACCGTGGTGCTGGTGAATAACTAAGCAGTGGCTCGAGCAAAAGAAGAAAAAATCGTGCAAACGTGCCTCTGTGTCCTTCGGCCGACGGAGGATCGATGGGTTGGTCGTCGGTCACCGTGCCATGACCTTCGGTTAAGGTCGGACTTTCGTTAATAGGAGCCAAAACATCTTCCTCAGCCTTCGGACTAGCCGAGGTTGTATCTGTAGCACTGGCGGTCATTTGTGTGGCGGTTCAAGTGAAATCGAGGAAGGGGGGGATAGACTTGAGACACTTTCTCAGCGAAGCCCACTTTTAAGCTGGGGTCCCGCGGGGAAAGCACGCTGGAGGCACAAGTTGGTCATGCAACTTTGCCACGTGCCTGGTTGCCTGTCAACGCGGACCGCTAGTGTGCACAATGTGTATGGTTCGCGAGCGAGAAGCCACGGAGCGATCGGTCCCCCATCAGCAAATCGTGGAAAGTCCGGCAATCGATTATAATCCGGTAAAAGCGTTATAACCGGCCATCAGCCTTACGATTCCTCAACCGAGGATTATAACGCCTTATGAGGGAATACATTGGCCTATT
>Ga0307515_10021193_pt1 | contig 11535 bp, 8 predicted proteins | sample 17_EM_MG_FD_194513 | JGI IMG/M metagenome (GOLD analysis project Ga0307515, IMG submission 194513) | Populus trichocarpa ectomycorrhiza microbial communities from riparian zone in the Pacific Northwest, United States - 17_EM | ecosystem: Host-associated > Plants > Roots > Unclassified | place... | reverse complement strand
CGCCACAGTCGAGGGTAACCCAGAGCGATGCTACGCCAACGTCTGCATACCCCAGCCATTCGGGTGGGGGTTCTGGGGTTCGGAGTCAAGCTCCAAGTATATTCGAACCATTCCTGTGCTTCTTCGTCTGCACAGAGCTCGAAAATCTGTAAGAGTATCTCCTCAGGTAGGCGGCGAAGGGGGTGAAGAACGCCATTCTGCTTGTTTGTGATGCTCCGCCGAGCAATACTGACCATGCCAGAGAAGGAAGCAATTGTTTCGGTAATTTGGGCGCAGAGCATATCGGTGCTGTAGGACTCCCGAGCGACCATCTCGAAGAAGTTCGGCAGTTGACCAAAAGCTGCTTCAATTGTTGATTTCAGAAGGTTGAATGCGTGGTTGATTGCCGAAAAACTATCGAGAGTGGCTGTTGTGCTGTCAAAGAGGGAGTGAAGGAAATCTCTCTTCGTTTCCATCTCCAAGAGCGCCTTGGAGAGTACATCTAGCCAATGAAAACTCTCCCGTTGTACTGTTGCGCGCAGCCTATTGAGATATTCCATATGTTTGAGGGTTTCCTGGAGCATCGTGGCTTTGCTTGACAGTCGTTGATGTTCCGCGTCGGTCTCCATTCGCCAGTTTTCAATTGATAGGACTAAGCTCTCTTGTCGATCAATCAGCTTCATTATTGCCCTCGATTCTGGTTCACTGGGGGCTGCATTGGGTTGTTTTGGTGGCCACATTTCCCTGTTGAAACAATCAAGACTCAAAATAAAGTAAATTTACATTCATAAAGCATACGTAAGCACGGTTATTGTCCTCGGCAGCGTATCCAACCACCTTGCGAAATTGTGTGAGGATGGGTGAGGATTCAAGCTGGTTGATCGATCGACCATCAGGCTCCTCATTGAGACTACACATAGGGTCTACACACAGGGTCTATAGGTGACTCGTTTAACAGAACTTGCCCATCTCCCTCCTGAGCCAGCTGGAGTTCAACGTAGGTCGGTGAATTCGATCAGCTGAGAGGCATGAATGAAGCGATTCGATGCTTCGTTTCTGGGAAGCAAAATAAATGAAGACGAGGTCGTGTGTATAAGCTGAATAATCTGACTTCGTTCTGGAAGCAAAATCGCAGGGAGAAAGGGTAAAGGGATATTAGATGGGGACCGATACTCATGCTCTGTCGCCGGGACGTGCGGAATAACCCAATGCTCGTGACTCCATAGATTGAAATTGTCAGAGGGAATAAGAGGAGATCTAACCGCTTAGTAAGACCACTTCGTAAATTAAACGATCTGATCTACCATGGACGACAGAGCCACTGCTACATACACGCTGGCTATTTCTTATGTACCAGCAACTACTGTGTCAGGGCATCGACTGACCTAGCCAGCTAGTTGGATTGCCTGCGGCTAACACAGCTCCTTCCTGATATCTAGGCGAATATTGAGGCAATCTTGAAAAGTGATCTTGAAACTTTCGCCGCTCGGGGCTGGACTTGCGTGTATCTCATGAAGTTGTTGGTGGATTGCCTCCCCATCCCCTTGATAGTCACAGATTATGACGTTTTGAACTGTCTTCGGCATAGAGCACTTGAGGTCACCATCGTCTCCATCACTATTAACCGCACGACAAAGAGCTTGAAGTGCAGGCTCTGTCATAGCACCGTGCAATGAGAGTGTGTCAAGATGAGTGAAGATGTTGATGAATGTATGGAGAGCCTCCCTATCTACGCCGCACGTCCCAAAGATGCCTAGATGTGTGATGTGTCTGCTCATCTCTGTGGGTATTGAAGGATATCTGGACGCAAGGTGTTCCGAACCAATGTTTGCGATTTCAAAGAGGTGCAACTCCGGAAGCCGGAGACCTTCGACCAATGCTTGCTCAAGAAAAGCAAGACCAGTCCCATCGACTCCAAAGGTTCGGAGTTGAGAATGAATGTTGGGTTGCGGTGGATTGATGACTGGCGCGCTGGAAAGGCGAGCACCCTTCGCATCGAGAATAACAAGTTGAGGTAGGGAGCAAAGGAGTGCATTAATCAAGAGGGTGGGGTGCCGCCCAGATAACACCAAATGCGTCACAGTGCTGATCGGACTGGCAAACGTGGGGGAGATGCAAAAGCTGGTAATGTGCGAGGTGTTGGAGAGGAGCGAGAGCGGAATTTCCCTCGATATTGCCGTGTTCGCAGGAGCTTGGCCCAGCCAGAGATGTTTTGGTGAAGGAAGCACAGGTGGCAAAGGTCGACCAGCATCGAGAATGCAGAGGCGCCACACCTCTAACGTAGTTATATCTACGTCCGGAGGGAATTTGAACTGGGCAGGGATAGTTAATTCAAGATGTACCCCCTGACAAAGCTGAAGCGCGCGTCGGAAGTGACCGATACCTATATCAATAGAGTGTTCGGTAGTGGAGTAGCCATTGTAAGTCCGACGTATGACGAATGCTGGTGCTAAAACACGGCGCCACAGTCGAGGGCAACTCAGAGCGATGTTACGCCAACGTCTACATACTCCAGCCATTCGGGTGGGGGATTTGGGGTTCGGAGCTAAGCTCCAGCCGTATTCGAACCATTTCTGTGCTTCTTCGTCTGCACAGCGCTCGAAAATCTGTACGAGTATCTCCTCAGGTAGCCGGCGAAGGGGGTGAAAAACACCATTCTGCTTGTTTTTAATGCTTTGACGAGCAATACTGGCCATGCCAGAAAGGGAAGAAATCGCGTCAGTGATCTGGGCGCAGAGCATTTCGGTGCTATAGGACTCCTGAGCGACCACGGCGAAGAAGTTTGGCAGTTGAGCAAAAGCGGTTTCAATTGTTGATTTCAGAAGGGTGATTGCGTCGCTGACTGCCGTCAAACTATCGAGAGTGGCTGTCGTGCCGTCGAAGAGGGAGCGAAGAAATTCTCGCTTCGTTTCCATATCCAAGAGTACCTTGGAGAGCGTATCCAGCTGATGAAAACACTCATATTGTACTGTTCTGCCCAGTCCATTGAGATATTCCATATGTTTGAGGGTTTCCTGGAGCATCGTGGCTTTAGATGACAGTCGTTGGTGTTCCGCGTCGTTCTCTATTCGCAAATTTTCAATTGATGAAACTAGGCTCTCTTGTTCTTCAAGTAGCTTCATCAGTGCCCTCGATTCTGGTTTACTGGGGGCCGCATTAGGTTGTTTTGGTGGCCAGATATCCCTATCGAAACAATCAAGACCCAAAAGAGTGTAAATTTATATTCACAAACATACATAGGCATGGTTATTGTTCTCGATAGCGTCTCCAACTACCTTGCAAAACTGCGTGAGGACATGTGGGGGTTCAAGCTGGTTAGAAGATCGATCGTCAGGCTCATTATTGAGACTACATATAGGGCCTATATATAGGGCCTATAGGTGATCCGTGCAACGGAATCTGCACATCCCCCCTCCTGAGCCAGCTGGAGTTCAAGGTAGGTCAGTGAATTCGATCGGCTAAGAGGCATAAAGCGATTCGATGCTTCATTTCTGGGAAGCAAAAGAATAAAGATGGGGTCGCCTGTATATGCTTAATCATTGGACTTTGTTCTGGATACAAAATCGCAGGGAGAAAGGGTCAAGAGTTATTAGATGGGGACGTTCTGTCGCCGGGACGTGCGGAATACCCCAACACTCGTGACTCTATAGGCTCACCATTGTCAGAAGGAATAAGAGGAGATCTAACCGCTTAATAGGACCACTTCGTAAACGATCTTATCTACCGTGGACGACAGAGTCACTGCTACAAACACATTGAATATTTCTCGTGTTCCAGCAACTACTGTGTCAAGGCATCAAGGCAACTTGGCCTAGCCAGTTTGTTGGATTGCTTGCAACGAACACAGCTCCTTCCTGATATCTGGGTGAATATTGAGGCAATCTTGAAAAACGATCTTGATACTTTCCCCGCTCGGGGCTGGACTTGCGTGTATCTCATGAAGTTGTTGGTGGATTTCCGCCCCATCCCCTTGATAGTCGCAGATTATGATGCTTTGAACTGTCCTTGGCATAGAGCACTTGAGGTCATCACCGTCTCCATCGCTATTAGCTGCACGACAAAGAGCCTGAAGTGCGGGCTCTGTCACAGCGCCGTGCAATGAGAGTGTGTCAAGATGAGGGAAGATGTCGATGAATGTATGGAGTGACTCCCCATCTACGTCGCATGTCCCAAAGACACCTAGATGGGTGATGTGCTTGCTCATATGAGTGGGTATCGAAGGATATTCGGACGCAAGGTGTTCCGAACCAATGTTTGCGATTTCAAAGAGACGCAACTTCGGGAGTCGGAGACCTCCGATCAGTGCATGATCAAGAAATGCAAGACCAGTACCGTCGGCCCCAATGGTTCGGAGTTGAGAATGAATATTGGGTTGTACTGAATTGAAGTCTGGCATGTCGGAAAGGCGAGCATCCTTCGCATCGAGAATAACAAGCTGAGGTAGGGAGAAAAGGAAAGCATCAAGAGGGAGGTTGTGGTGCTGCCCACATAGCACCAAATGCGTTACAGTGCTGATCGGACTGGCAAACGTGGGGGAGATGCCAAAGCTGGTGATGTGCGATGTGTTGGAGAGGAGCGAGAGCGGAATTTCTCTCGATATTGCTGTGTACGCAGCTTGGCCCAGCCAGAGATGTTTTGGTGAAGGAAGCACAGGTGGCCAAAAGTCACTCACATCGAGAATACTGAGGCGTTGCACTTCCAACGTAGTGATATCTACATCTGGAGGAAATGCGAGCTGGTGAGGGATAGTCAATTCAAGATTTACCCCCTTGCAAAGCTGAAGCCCGCGTTGGAAGTGGTCAATACCACTCTCAGTAATGTAAGTTCCACGGTCAATCGTCCAACGACTGACGAATGCTGGTGCTAAGACACGGCGCCACAGTCGCGGGCAACCCAGAGCGATGCTACGCCAACGCCTACATACTCCAGCCATTCGGGTGGGGGATTTGGGGTTCGGGGCAAAGTCCCAATTACATTCGAACCATTCCTGTGCTTCTTCGTCTGCACAGCGCTCGAAGATCTGTAAGAGTATCTCCTCAGGTAGCCGGCGAAGGGGGTGAAGAACACCATTCTGCTGGTATGCAATGCTTCGCCGAGCAATACTGGCCATGCCAGAAAAGGAAGCAATCACGTTGGTAATTTGGGCGCAGAGCATCTCGGTGCTATAGGACTCCCGAGCGACCACGGCAAAGAAGTTCGGCAGTTGACCAAAAGCAGTTTCGATTGTTGATTTCAGAAGGGTGATTGCATTGTTGACCGCCGTCAAACTATCAATAGTGGCTGTCGTGCCGTCGAAGAGGGGGCGAAGGAAATCCCTTTTCGTTTCCATATCAAGGAGCGCTTTGGAGAGCGTATCCAGCTGATGAAAACACTCGGATTGTACTGTTCTGCCCAGCCCATTGAGATATTCCATATGCTTGAGGGTTTCCTGGAGCATCGTGGCTTTAGATGACAGTCGTTGGTGTTCCGCGTTTCTCCCTACTCGCAATCTTTCAATTGATAAAGCTAAGCTCTCTTGTTCTTCAAGTAGCTCCATCATTGCCCTCGATTCTTCTTTGGTGGGGGCCGCATTAGGTTGTTTTGGTGGCCAGATATCCCTATTGAAACAATCAAGACACAAAGAAGCGTGAATTTGCATTGAAAAATCATACATAAGCACGGTTATTGTTCTCGATGGTGTCTCCAACTACCTTGCCAAGCTGTGCGAAGACGTGTGAGGGTTCAAGCTGGTTGGAATATCGTCAAGCTCCTCATTGAGACTACATATAGGGCTCAATTACAGGGCCCATAGATAGGGTTTATAGGTGATTCATTCTCAACCAGCTGGTCGCCTGTATGAGCAGAATAATCCGACTCCATTCTGGATACAAAAATCGAAGGGAGAAATGGTTTGAGGGATATTAGACGAGGACAACACGAATGCCTTGCGGACATAAGAATCGCAGGGAGAAAAGGGTTAAGAGATACTGGACGAGGACACGACCGTACTCTTACCTCTTCATTCCGTTTTTCGCTTCTTCTTCTTTCCCTTTTTGCTCTCTGCATGCAGTTCAGTGCAATCACCGTGCATATCCGCCTTTTCCATGGCATCCTTTCTCTTTCTCTTTCGTTTCTTATCCTTGGCTACTACAATTCCGTCTACTGATGTTGTTCCCTCCGTCACGTCTTGCGCCTCGGAATCTGATTTGGGAATGGGAATGGGAATGGGAATGGGAATGGGAGCTGGCTGGACGGTGGATGGAGCCGTGACGGCGACCTGCTGACGAGCTCTCATCTTCGCCGCGAAGTACTCGGCCACTGACGTTGTAGAAGTGCGAATGTGGTCGTCGGGGCATTGCGGTGCGGAGTTAGGGGGGTTAGTGTGGTTCAGGGGTGTAGGTGCGGGAGAAGGCGAGTCCGCTGGAGTATCAAGAGCTGCTTGTGTTTGATCTTGAGACGGGGCTTCTGATAGAATGGCAATCGCAGACTGGGACTGAGATTGGGATAGGGATATCCCCAAAATTTCTGTGAGAGCAGCAGCATTCGACGGTGATGTTGCTAACTGTTTCGACGCCCGGAATTTAGCTCGATGGCTAAATAGGATAAGGAAAATAGGAATAGAAATAGAAATAGAAATGAGGTCAGTCAGTTCGTCTCCAAGTCCCAGCGGTAGTAAAATAGCCAACATACGCTAATCTTCTTGAGGGCTTTGTTGTGGTTGATGACGGCGGCACTGGTTGTGGTAGTGACGATGATAGTACGGTCGATGGTGTATCCGTATCCGTGATTGCAGAAAAGGAGCGACGACCAATGTCACCCCATCGTTTTCAATATTTGCCTTTGCTTTCGCCTTCGCCTTAGCGGCAGCCTTCTCCTTCCGCCTTTGTTTTCGCTCTTTCCTTAATCGTTTCCGTTCTTTCTCATCCTCATCAACCTCCTGGATGGAGACGTCAGTCGCGGCCTTTCCATCCATCACCTTACTCACCCCTGCACCTTCTCCCCCAACCACCCCTGCACCCGCACGAACAAAACCATCAGGGACCATCGAAACCACCCTTACCCTCTCCTCGTCCTCGTCCTCGTCATTGCTCTCGTCACCTCCAGCGGCAGTAGTAGTGTTCAACCTCTTGAGCATCAACTCATATATAGTCCCTATTTTGTTTCCAGGGTACGTCTCCGTGATTGTTATTACCACCACCACCACCGATACCCAATAAATTGAGTATTTTCCCGATGGAAATGTGCGAGAGCGACCTTGGCCCAAGACTCCCAAGCCAGAGCCCGACCCGGCCGTCCATCCGAACTTTTCGAGGTATTGTTAGCTAAATCGTGAGTTGTCTACAGACAAACGAGGTTCCCTGTCAGTTTAAAGAATTTCTCGGGCTCGAATGTGCTGGTTTGTGGATTTTGGGGGTTTAAGGTTGGACGGGGGGTATCAGAAACAGACCGTACCGTTTGCCCATGCCAGATTACGAAGGTCTGCACCTATCCTTTGTTTCGTCTTGCGTTCAGAAAGACCCATCGAAATAAAAATTTCGGGTTAGGATTTGATTGGGAAGTGGAAGCGCAAAAAACCCCAAAAAGGATGGACAGCCAGTGGTTTCTACAACTGCTTTGGTGTATGTAGTGACCAAAGACCCACTTTAGGCGGTTAAGCCGGTCAGAGCGGTAGCAAAGCAGGTCAAAATACGATCGGAACCTTATTCATTAGCTTTGGTCCTTTGGTCAACACACGAATCTTGGTCGAACCTGATTTCTCTTTATTCTGGGGTATGAGAAGCGACATACAAGACGAGGACTAAAGCCGCACGATATGGTACAAGAAATCATAGCCTAAAGGAAACAAATGGACAACGACGTTTCCCGAACCTTTCAGCACGAAAACTATACAAAAAGCAAGCAAATCCACTGTCAAATACCAGTCTGGTCAAGTCTGGTCAATTTATGGACACGAGCTCTTTCTCTTTCTCTTTCTCCTCTGGCTGGTCCCCCAGGTGCCCCTGAATCGGATGGATTCGTTGTAACACAGATGGGGTGACAGAGCGAGCTCGAAGAGCGTATATAGGCGTCGCATTGCCCTCCTCGGTCTTGCTCTTACCTTGAACTCCAGCTGGCCCAGGAGGGAGATGGGCAGATTCTATTAAACGAGCCACCTATAGACCCTATAAATGAGCCCTGTAGATGAGCCCTATATGTAGTTTCAATGAGGAGCCTGACGAACTTCCAACCCGCTTGAACCCTCATACGTCCTCGCACAGCTTCGCGAGGTAGTTGGAGACGCTATCGAGAACAATAACCGTGCTCATGTATGTTCTGTCGATGGAAAATCACGCTTCTTTGGGTCTTGATTGTTCCGATAGGGAAATTTGGCCACCAACACAACCTAATGCAGCCCCCAGCAAAGAAGAATCGAGGGTACTGATGGAGCTACTTGAAGAACAAGAGAGCCTAGTCTCATCAATTGAAAAATTGCGAATAGGGAGAGACGTGGAACACCAACGACTGTCCTCTAAAGCCATGATGCTCCAGGAATCCCTCAAGCATATGGAATATCTCAATGGGCTGGGCAGAGCAGTACAATCTGAGTGTTCTCGTCAGCTGGATACGCTCTCCAAGGCGCTCTTTGATATGGAAACGAAGAGAGATTTCCTTCACTCCCTCTTTGACAGCACAACAGCCACTCTCGATAGTTTTTCGGCAATCAACCACGCATTCAACCTTCTGAAATCAACAATTGAAACCGCTTTTGATCAACTGCCGAACTTCTTCGCGATGGTCGCTCGGGAGTCCTACAGCACCGATATGCTCTGCACCCAAATTACCGAAACAATTACTTCCTTCTCTGGCATGGCCAGTATTGCTCGGCGGAGCATCACAAACAAGCAGAATGGTGTTCTTCACCCCCTTCGCCGGCTACCTGAGGAGATACTCTTAGAGATTTTTGAGCGCTGTGCAGATGAAGAAGTACAGGAATGGTTCAAATACGATTACTCGGCTCCGAACCCCAAATTCCCCACCCAAATGGCCGGAGTATGTAGACGTTGGCGTAGCATCGCTCTGAGTTGCCCTCGACTGTGGCGCCGTATCTTAGCACCAGCATACGTCATACGTGGCATTCCTAACCTTTGCCTTGTTGAGAGGGGTACTGACCACTTCCGACGCGGGCTTCAACTTTGCAAGGGGGTAAATCTTGAATTGACTATCCCTGACTGGTTCACATTCCCTCCGGATGTAGATATCACTACGTTGGAAGTGCAACGCCTCAGTATTCTCGATGGGAGTCGAACTTGGCCACCTGTGCTTCCTTCACCAAAACATCTCTGGCTGGGCCAAGCCCCTACGAACACCGCAATATCGAGGGAGATTCCGCTCTCGGTCCTCTCCAAAGCATCGCACATTACCAGCTTTGGCATCTCCCCCACGTTTGCCAGTCCGATCAGCACTGTGACGCAATTGGTGCTATCTGGGCGGGCAGCACTCCGCCCTCCCTCTTAATGCTCTCCTTTTCTCCCTACCTCAGCTTGTTATTATCAATGCGAAGGAGGCCCGCCTTTCCAACACTCCATCCATCAATCCACCACAACCTTGCATTCATTCTCAACTCCGAACCTTTGGAGTCGGTGGGACTGGTCTTGCATTTCTTGAGCAAGCATTAGTCGAGGGTCTCCGACTTCCGAAGGTGCGTCTCTTTGAAGTCGCACACATTGGTTCGGAACACCTTGCGTCCAAATATCCTTCGATACACACTCATATGAGCAGGCACATCACCCGTCTAGGCATCTTTGGAACATGCGACGTAGATGGGGAGGCTCTCCATACATTCATCGACATCTTCACTCATCTTCACACACTCTCATTGCATGGTGCTACGACGGAGCCTGCACTTCACGCTCTTTGTCGTGCGGCTAATAGTGATGGAGACGATGGTGGCCTCAAGTGCTCTATGCCAAAGACAGTTCAAAGCGTCATAATCTGCGACTATCAAGGGGATGGGGCGGCAATCCACCAACAACTTCATGAGATACACGCAAGTCCAGCCCTGAGCGGCGAAAGTATCAAGATCGTTTTTCAGGATTGCCTCAATATTCGTCCAGATATTAGGAAGGAGCTGAGTTCCTTGGAGGCAATCCAACAAACTGGCTAGGCCAAGTTGCCTTGATGCCTTGACACACTAGTTTCTGGAACACAAGAAATAGTCAATGTGTATGTAGCAGTGACTCTGTCATCCATGGTAGATAAGATCGTTTGCGAACTGGTCTTACTAAGCAGTTAGATTCCCTTCTATTCCTTCGGAGGATGGTGAACCTATAGAGTCACGAGTGTTGGGTATTCGGCACATCCGGGCAACAGAGCATGAGTATCATCCTGTAGACAACTCACGATTCGGCCAACAATACCTCGAAAAGTTCGGATGGACGGCCGGTTCGGGCTCTGGCTTGGGAGTCTTGGGCAAAGACTCAATTTATTGGGTATCGGTGGTAGTGGTGGTGGTAATAGCAATCACGGAGACGTATCCTGGAAGCAGAACAGGGACTATGAATTGATGCTCAAGAGGTTGAACACTACTACTGCTGCTGCTGGAGGTGACGAGGGGAAGGATGAGGACGAGGAGAGGATAAGGGTGGCTTCGATGGTCCCTGATGGCTTTGTTCGTGTGGGTGCGAGTGCAGGTGCGGGTGCGGGTACGGGGGAGGGTACGATCGAGCGATCGAGGGAGGGGGAGGGGGAGGGGAGATGGACGGAAAGGCCGCGACTGACGTCTTCATCCAGGAGGTTTATGAGGACGAGGAAGAACGGAAACGATTAAGGAAAGGGTGAAAGCAAAGGTGGAAGGAAAAGGCTGCCGCTAAAGGCGAAGGCGAATTGAAGGCGAAGGCGAAGGCGAAGGCGACTATTGAAAAAGATGGGATGTCATTGGGCGTCGCTCCTTTTTCTGCAATCACGGATACGGATACCCCATCGACCGTACTATCATCGCCACAACCACAACCAGTGCCGCCGTCATCAACCACAACAAAGCCCTCGAGGAGATTAGCGTATGTTGGCTGTTTGACTACCTCTAGGACTTGATAAACTTACTGACCACATGGTTGTTTTGCCGATTTTTCTTATCCTATTTAGCCATCGAGCTCAATTCCGGTTCCGGGCGTCGAAACAGTTAGCAACATCGTCGAATGCTGCTGCTCTCTCACAGATTTTGGGAATATCCCTATCCCTATCCCAGTCCCAGTCCCAGTCTGCGATTCTGTCACAAGCTCCGTTTCAATCTCAATCTCAAACACGATCAGCTCTTGATACTCCAGCCGACTCGCCTTCTCCCGCACCTACACCCCCGGACCGCACTGACCGCACCAACTCCGCGTCACCTCTTATCCCTAGATGTCGACCATCAAACTCCTCAAACAACCAACACTCCAACACACTCCAACACACACACTCCGAGCGCTCGAGGGTAACTCTCCACCAACTTGCGATAATTAGTCATTTGCAAATTCGCCCTACATTTTGCAACCTTTATTCCTTGGCCCTCTCCACGTCCCACGTCCCAGCATCCCAGCACTCCCAGTCGGCTGCGCT
>Ga0307515_10021192_pt1 | contig 11535 bp, 1 predicted proteins | sample 17_EM_MG_FD_194513 | JGI IMG/M metagenome (GOLD analysis project Ga0307515, IMG submission 194513) | Populus trichocarpa ectomycorrhiza microbial communities from riparian zone in the Pacific Northwest, United States - 17_EM | ecosystem: Host-associated > Plants > Roots > Unclassified | place... | reverse complement strand
TTATATCTTACGTTATTAAGTATCTCTAATATTAACTTAACCTATAATCCAATTAATCCTTAGATTATATTCCTATAACTAAGGCATTCCTAATACTGCCTTATTATTCCCTAATGGTAATATATTAAAAGACATCTTAATTTACCTCCCTTTAATGGTTAACTAAATAGGTCCTATTTTAAGATTAATAATGCCTCCTCTATAGGCTATTAGATCTCCTAAAATTATTACTAATAGGTAAGGGTGCTTCTTTTTCCTATATGGTAACCCTATTCTTTTAATTACTACTAGTAATATATAGTTCCTTATTACCCTACTATCTATTAGTGCTTTAAACCGTTAATTTTACTACTTAACTTATAGGTTTAGGTGTTATCCTTAAATTCCTTTAAGGGTTTAAGGCTTTATTACTAGTTCCCTCTAGTTTTATAGCCTCTACTTTTCCTAACTATTAGCTGCTTAATTCTATTTATACTTAGTTTACTTTTAGCTAATACCTAATTTACTTTTTATCTTTAATATACTATAGATATATATTTTCTAGGTATTCCCACTACTATTATTTATTTAGGTATTCTTCTATAAGGAATCTTCCTAGTTAAAGTATTAAGTCCCCTTAGCTTTATACTTTTACTAGGTACTAACTATATATATACCTAGCGTTTTAATATTTTACCTTATCTAGTGCCTAATATATCCTTACTAGGTACTTCCGGTTCTTATCTTTAGGTACTCTATATATATTATATATATTATTCACGTATATAATCTATACCAATATATAATATACTTAGTGTTTTAGGTTAACTCTTAGCTTGTCTTTATCCTTAAGTTTAAACCTTTCTTATATTAATCTAAGTATTATAACTTTATTTATAGGTACTAAAATTTACCTCTTACTTCTCTAGTCTTCTAATTACTCCTTTAGATTCTTTAATATTATAATTAAGGCTCCTTTAATATAACTTATAGCCTTTTCCGTAATTAGGTGGTCTTAAATAACTTTTTCGTCCAACTATATATAGAAATCTTCCCACTTATTATTGTGCCTTTGCCTATACTACCTTTAATATAACTACTAAAGTATATACAGCTTATCCGTAAGGAAGTATCTTCTTATTACTGCGTTATAATAGCCTTTTATATATCGTTCCTTAAACCTAGTTAAAATCCCTAAATCCTCTTCTTATTTTAGTTTAGTAAGCCACTTAGCTCTTAGTATGCCTATTCTAGGCCTATTAGTAATTCTTTATATAGGTACCCTATCTCTTATACGGCCTAGTATACTAGATCTCTTATCTAGTTTCCGTTCTTGCTATAAGGTAATTCTTACTCTAAATTTCTCTATAGTTTCTTTTCTTTTACATCTTATAAGTAAATCCTTAAAGTCTTTCTACTTCTTAATCTTGTTAATAGTCCTTATTTATGTCTTAAAGTTTTAATTCTATAGGATTCTCAATCCTAAGCTTACTTCTATCTTAAGCTTTACTCCTACCTTAGTCTAACTAAACTTAGGTGTTCTTATCTTATTTTAAGAGTCTTAAATCTTATTTATCTCGTCTTAAGAATCTTATACCTATAGGAAATTCTGTCCTAAGCTTATTTGTATATCCTTAAGCTAAGCCGTTACCATACTCTATTGGTTTCTATTCGTTATAGGTCCTTAAATATACCTTATCTTATCCTAAGAATCTTAGTTATCTTTTATCTTATCTTAAGAATCTTAAGCTTTTAGCCTTTTGCCTTTATTAAGCAATAAATTAGCACTAGTAGTTATCTGCTTACTTAATCTCCGTAAAATACTCTTCCTTTTATCTTATAAAGCAATAGATGCCGTATTTAACGGTATTATAATTCCCGTTACTAAACCTTGCTCTATAGCGGTCTTAGTCTTTACTTTTAATATAACTTCTTTAAGGTTTATATACTCCTAGTAAGCTACCCTTATTACCTTGTCATCTGTAAATGTTTTACTTATATTAAACTTATCGTCCTTAATATCCGATCTGCGTAATAGTTTATTAGTTCCCCTATATTTTAAGGATTTTAGCTTTTATAGCTAATAGCTTACGCCATACTTAACGTCTTTATAAATTTAGTATGCGTTATTATAATAAAACGCGAAACTTTTAATTAAACACTCTTTTGTTCCTTATAGTATACTATTATTTATCTATACGTATATATCTTCTACTAGTCTAGTTTCCTTTATTGTATAATAACTCTAACTATCTTTATAATCCCTTATAAAGCAACCTTATTTCCTATAATTTATATAAGCTCTGTTTTTAAACTACTAACTTTACTATAGAGTCCGCTTAAATGTCTTCTGCTAGTAAGATCCCTAGTTTAGCCTCTACTTCTTAGTCCTATAATTACTAGATCCTTAACCTTTAGGTTTTTATAGTTTCTTACTCTATCTCTTATAGGCTTCTTTAGTACCGCTTAGGTCTATTAGCTCTACGCTATACCATAGTTTCTAATTTAGCTTTAGTTATTGCGTACTTTACGTCTTATATAACTATAGAACTCTATCCTAACCTCTCTTAGCCTATTCCCTTTAGTAGATCCAATTATTAATCTTAATTACTTAATCTATTAGCTCCTATAGGGTATCTATATCTTTTATTAAAATAATTACGTCCTAGACTTTAGCCTTAAGTCCCTACTTATACTATGCCATAAGCGCCTTATTATTCCACTTAACTTATATAGCTAATATTTAAAACTGCGTTATATACTTAATTACTAAGGTTCATTGCGTAATGTTTTAGAGTTTTTTTTCTGCCGTGGTTACTGCCTCTAGGTCTCTAAATATTTATATAAGTCGCTCCGTAAACCCTTCCTAGCTTAAGAATATAAACTATACCTCCTAGTTAGTAGTCGTTATTTCGTTTACTTATATTTTTATAAGGTAAGACTTAAACTACTTAAGCGCCCTTCTTAACAGGAATAGTCCCGCATACGCTATTCAATCTATAGGTGTTAGTAGCTTTACTCCTTCCTATATAACCTTAAAGTGTATTTATATAAGGAATCCTTTAAGCTTTATTCTTTCTCCTAAGTACCTTTTAATTAATAGTAGCTTAATCCTTACCGCTCCTATTTTATTAATCCTTTCTTCTAGCGCCGCATTATTTGTTATTAATTAGTTAACTATCTCTTATAACTATCTAACCGTTACAGGTTACTGTAAGTTAGTATCTACTATACTGGTGTTACCTCCTAACCTTAAAGTAGTTACCACCGTTAATAGCGTTATAGTGGCTACTTTTAGTAGTATATTATTCGACTTTTTATATTTAATACTATAACTAGGTAGTAATTATGTAACGGAACCTTATAGCAAGTACTATAATAGGCTTATTAATGGGCTAGGTATATAGGTAATATAAATTAAAGTTAAGAACGTAATAATAACTAGTGGAGTAGTTGCCTAACAGATTAACTCTAATTATATTCTAAGAATTACTATAAGGAAGGAACTACTTAGGTAGGGACTAAGGGTCCTTAATTACACAACTATACTCCTATAAAATCCTTCTTATACATAATATACGTGTGCTCTATCTACTCTATTACAGATCCTACAGATTGTATAAATTATATAGATTACCCCACGTGACCTTAGTTACTATTCCTCGTTATATAGCTCTATCGGCTCCATCCTAGACCGTGCTTTAATTAGCTAACCAGCTGCTTCTAACTCCTCTCCTAGTAGTCGTAACATTGTACTTAAAACATCCGTAATAATAAGGTAATAGCGATTAGGGGCCGACTATAAGAAGGGGGGAGGCAATATAAGGGATATTATTGCGGACACCTTAGGTTGCCCTTAGGACAGCCCCTAGACACCCCTTAGATAGTCGCCGGTTACGTATTAAAGGTATATACCTATAGTATATAGTCTCTACAATCCTAAAGGCCTTACCTCCTTAAGGATTTATCTCTTTTACTAATCTATCCTATTCTAATTATGTCCTTATAGCCCCCTGTTTATAAGATCCCCTTATACTATTCTAGGTACTAACTGCCTATACACCAATAAACGACTTATTATCTTCTTCTATATAGATAATATTACCGCTCTATTTACCAAAAAGGACCTTTTAAAATTTAAAGAATTTAAAGCTAAGCTTCTATAATAATATAAGATCCATGTACTAGGAGGCCTATAATAGTTCCTAAGAATTTAAATTAAATAAGATTAACTAAGTTAAAAGCTCTAGCTTTGCTAAGATTCTTATATTAAAAGGATAGCCAATTAATTTAATATTTAACTACTAAGAAGATTTCCTAAGTTACTACTTTTTACTAAAGAACTAATTCTATCTAACTAGTAGACGAACCCTTAAAGAACACTAGCCTATTAATAACGGGTTGGTTCTCTTATATACCTTACCATATTTAGAAAACCTAATATTACTAAGACGCATTCTAAGCTGGCTAAATTCCTTACTAATCTAAATTAAAAGCACCTTAATGTAGCAAACTAAGTAATTACCTACAACCTTAAAACAAAATCTACAGCTATTAAATACTCTAGCGAAGTATTTAGAGCATACATATACTTTAGAAACCCTAAAGGAGAAAACATTACCTTTTACGGAGTATCTAACGCAGTATTTATAAACTATAAGGAGACTAGACGGAGCTCTTAAGGATATCTTTTTATACTATTTGGAGGTCTAATTAATTAGAAAGCAACCCTATAGTAATTTATTACTTACTTAACTACTAAAGCAGAGCTTCTCTCCCTATCTACTACCATAGTTAAAATTATTTAATGGCAACGATTCTTTAAGGCAATTAGCTTTAACTTAGAACGCGAATTTACCGTACTCTGCAACAATATATAGACTGTATAACTCCTAAGACAGGATATACCAAAGCTTAACACCAAGCTTCGATATATTGACGTCTATTAGCACTAGCTAAGATAGGAAGTCTAAGACAAAAAGATTAACGTATAATAGGTTCCTATGGCCAAAATACCTACCAACGGCCTTACTAAAATCTTACCTTATTAAAAGCACGAAGCATAGATACAGCAGTTAAATTTAGTAGATATTTAACATTAGATTAATTAATTCGCAATATCCGCAATATCCGCAATATTTGTAATATCTGTTATAGTTACCCTATTCTTTTACTACTCCCAAATTATATCTTAATTTCCTATTTTAGTATAGTTTTAACCTTTATTTTTCTATAGCTTTAACTACACTATTAAATCTAGGGGGGTATATAACCAACTACTAGTACTATGCCAAAACACCTACGTATTACCTATGTATCGACTGCGTATCGCCTATATATTACTTATGTATTACGCTGTTTTAGTTACGTAGTAGTCTCTCCTTTTATCTTATTACCAACACCTTCCTTATATATTTATATCACTTAATTTCCATAGATTTACAATTAAGTCGTTTTTGCAATTCTTCCCTTACTGCAAAGCTTATAGTAACTAAGTCGGCGGCATAACACCAGACTTAGGTCGATACTTCGTAGGGTATCTACCCCCTCGTCCACATGTATCCGCCTTAGGATTACACCTTATTATACACTGTTAGCTATATCCGCATTAGGCAGTTGCCTCTTCTAGATATGTATTATAAATCCTATTCCTCTTCGGACTGACTGGTTCTAAATTAAAGGTATAGTGTTAACCTAAATCGGAGTTCCTTACCACTATTATACTACTGTCTGACGACCTAGATCGTCTATACGAACTATATCTTGTCGAATGTCTTATTAAACGTCTTATTACCTATTTCTATTAACTATGACCTACTAAATAACGTCGTCGTCATTCTATTTATTACCTATTTAATTTATATAAAGAGCTTCTAGAGCCCTCTTTAATAGATAAAGTCCTTATCCTTATTCTATGTTTAACAGTTATAAGCCTAGGTTGCTTGCCGTATTGCCCCTACTAATTTAATTAATTATATCCCTTATTAAGTCGTTATTTACATTAAATCCTTTATTTGTCTTTATAAGCACCTTTAATATAACTTCTTAACCGTTTACCCAGGCTATTACTACGACGGTGATATTATTAAGCTAAGCTGATTGGGATGAATGGATCGACATTATTAGGCTTTAAGCCAGGACAAGAGACGTATAGGAATACGTCGACCCCTCTACTAAGCAGGATAAATTGCTTTAACTACTTAAACTAGTCTTTCCTAAGCCTTTAGATATAAAGTTAGGAATAATATTATATGCGGTCCTTTCTAAGGACGAGAAGGATAAGCTTTAAATTCTCCGCAATAGGTATAGATTAGTAAAGAAGAAATATAAAAAGTAGAAGGCGGCTTTAACCTATCTTAAAGCTATATTACAGTATAGTGGCCAGAAATATTAACACCTATATACTAGGTATTGACTTAGTATATAACACCCTAGTGGCTCTTAAGGAGAGAGTTGCCCCTATAGATAGTGCACGTTAGCTCTACCTGTATACGCAGTACGCTACAGTTAAAAAGGGCCTAAAGAACTAAAACCTTAAGGTCTGGCTACAGGACTGGGAAAAGACGTACAATAATTATAAAAAGATTAACCTACTAGACGTGTAAGGCGATTAAGTAATTAGAGACTTTTTAATAGCCGTAGAGCTAGGATTACTAAATTAGGCTTTAATATGGAGGGTTAAATTTAATAAACATAACTAGGCTAAAGACTACGTAATATCTATAGATCGACTAGTTAAAATATACCATAACTATTAACGACTAAAAACTACTTAAGATAGTAGAGATTAGCTTAGTATTAATGCAGTAAACTTTAAGAGCAAGTTAATTAACGGAGCTCCAAAGGACGAAGCTCCTACTACCCCTACCTTAACGGTATAGAAGAAAGATACCCTAACGTGCTACTATAGAGAGGTTTATTAGTTCTAAGATTGTCCTTATATTAATAAACTAGCTTAACTAAAGGATTGGAAACTAGATAAAGCCATAGCTAAAAAAGTTAAGGAAAGGATTACTAGCGCCCTAGATTAAATTAAGTTAAAAATAGAGAAGCTAAGGTAGTAGGCTTTAGAAAAGGAAGCTGTATAGAGCTAAGGTAGAAATTAAAAGGAAGCCGTAGAGGGACCTAACAGTATCTTTGCCGTATACTAAGCAGATACCTAGAATGCGGGTACTAACTACCTACTATATAATAGCGTGGTCCTTAACAATATAACTAGTATACACGTTATTAATAATCGATTAAGGTTTGTTAGTAAGCTTTAACTAGGTAATGGCTTTATATATACTAGAATGGGTATAAACCCAATTAAGGGTATAGGGACGGCAGCGGTTATAATCTAGACGCCATTAGGTCCTAAGGAGATTTTATTAGCTAAAGCAGCGTACATACCAGATTTCTATACAAATTTAGCCTATTTAAAGAAGTTTAATAATAAGGACGTATAGTAGGACAATAGAAGGAACCTACTATATAAGAATAACTATAAAACATTTGCCTATTGCGAGCGCTATTGCGATTAATTAACGCTTAAGTATAATAAACCGCGACCGAGGACCTTAAGTAAGGCCTTATTTAACCCTATTCCTAATTAGAAAGGACTTTAAGAAGAGCTTAATAAGAGCTTAGATAAGCTTAACGAGACGTTAAATAAACTTAACAAGATTATAGATAAAATTTAAGAGGATATTAGTAGAAGTCGATAGGTGGATTTTAATAGAAATTAAGATTAAGCGACCAATTAAGAGGAGCTTAGTCGTTAAGACGATGACGTTATTAGCCTATAAGCCTTAAAGGACGACTTCTTACCAGAGCTTCTTACCCTAGATTTTACCCTAGAACTTACCCTAGAGCCTCCTACCCTAGATAAGACCCTACTAGGGCCTTCTAGGCAGTTAATATAAAGAATGGCGCGTCTAAAAGCAGTTCCTAAAGAATAGACGCGTAAGACCTACCACGTCTATATCGATAATATTATGGCGATTTACCGTAGAGAGAACGTACTAAAGCTTTAACTATTTAAGGAAGAGCTAATTAAGAAGTACCAGATTACTAGACCTTAAAAGAAGCTTCGGCTTAACTAGAATTCCTATATTAATAAGATTAATTAGCGCTTTATAAACTGTTTGGCTTATTTATATTATCTCCTTACTTATTAGTTTAACACTATAGATATTTCCTATTTAGGTATATTGGTATATTTAGCTAATTACCGACTGGTTAATTAGCTGGGGGGGAGGGGGTGTGTTGACCTGAATTGGAGTTCCTTACTACTATTATACTGTCTAACGACCTAGATTGTCTATACGAACTATATCTTATCGAATGTCTTATTAAACGTCTTAGTACCTATTTCTATTAACTATGACCTACTAAATAACGTCGTCGTCATTTTATTTGTTACCTATTTAATATATATAGAGAGCTTCTAGAGCCCTCTTTAATAGACAGAGTCCTTATCCTTATTCTACGTTTAACACATAGTCTAGGCTAAGTTTGTCACACAACTCCTGCCATTTATACTCGCGGTTTATACGGTTTGATGCCTTATAAGTATATATCACCTTGTCGACGCGGATATCCCTGCCGATATATGCCTGGATTTTGACGGTATTACTCGCCGCAATCTCTTCAACCTAGGCTAGCTCTTTGATGATTGGCGTTCTTTTACTGAATAAAGCCGACCTGGGATGGCAGTAGTCGCAGTTGATAAGGAATATAAGTGGTAGCCGAAGTTCCGCCAGTTCTAGCTTATAATTCAGGTGCTTTACGGCAAATTCGACGTAGGGATATATATTATATATAGTACTGGGCTACCCCGGGGAGGCTGGGCGGTTGTAAGTCCAATACTTTCTAAACCTAATCTGGAGTTTTTTAATCCACTTGATGTTTTCAGCACCTGTGTCCTCACACCATGTACAGCTGTGCCGATAGCCTTGGCTAAGTGGTCTTAGTGGTTGAGTATTTCGCCTATATAGAGAAAAGTATTCTCGCTATAGTAGATGGATATATGTCGACCTGGATCGAATTCCCTTACCACTATCGTACTATTGTCTGAAGACCTAGATCGTCTATACGAACTATATCTTAGGTGTCTCTCAACTTATAATTAAATGTCTTATTAAATGTCTTATTACCTATTTCTATTACCTATTTTAACTTAGTTGCCTAGACCTACTTAATATATATAAAGAGCTTCTAGAGCCCTCTTTAATAGACAGAGTTCTCATTCTTAATTATTTGTTTAACAGTTATAAGCCTAGGCCATCTACTATATTATCTTTAATTTAAAGCCTTTATTCCTATTAATTTCTATTATTATCTTAATTATAGATACCTACAATAACTTCTTAACAAGAAACCCCTTCCGTTATTATATTATCCGTTATCTTTATAAGCCTAAATAATTAGGACAAATAGATTAAGGTTATTAAGTTAAAGGTAAATAATAATTGTCTCTAGAAGAATATTAACCTATTAACACCTGAGGCTAATCTGCTATAGCTTAAAGAACCTATTTAAGCCTTATCTAAGGATGCTAATAGCTAGGGGGAAATAAAGCTTATAGAGCTAGATAAGGAGAAAAAGGAGGAGCTTTATATGCTTAAAGCCGACTATAGGAATAATATGAAGCTATATAGAAAATAGCTATTAGCTCTTAATATATTATATAGCTATATCCTAAGCTCTATCTTATATACCTACCTTATCTATATATTTAAACACATAACCACTTACAACATCTTAGTATCTTTTAAGTAGAGAATTACTCTAACTAATAGCGCTTAAAAGCTTTAACTAGCTACCTAGTATATAAGGCTTAAGAAAGCGCCTTAGAACCAGAACTTTAAGGTCTAGTTATAGAAGTAGGAGATAGTATATACTAAATATAAAGAGCTAGATCTACCTAAGGTAAATAGTAATTATTTAGTAAAAGACTTTATATATATAGTTAAATCTATTATACTAAGCTAGTTAGAATATTAGAAGGATTAGCTTAAAAGGCTTAAGTAAAAAAAGAAGACACTTTTTACCTTTTTTAAACTGGTTAAAATATACTAAAACTACTATTATATAGAGCTTGCCTAGAAGGGCAAAAACTATAACAAAGCCTTATAGTAATAACTACGGTAGACTTATTAATAGGCCAGGTATATAGGTAAATAAAAAGTCAGCAATATAATAATAACTAGTGGAGTAATTACCTAATAGATTAACTCTAATTATATTCTAAGATTTACTATAAAGAAGAGAACTATCTAGGTAGGGACTATAGTCCTTTAAGTATATAATACTGCGCCTAAGAAATATACTAAGTATATTAGTATGTTAGTACGTTAGTACGTCCTACGTTCCCACATTTCCATATTTTTACGTTCCGAACTTATAACGTAACTAGCTATATAACTTAGTTACCCCTTATTTTATAGCTTAATTAATTCTAGCGCCTCTTATACTATCTTAACTAACCTATTTATATCTCTTCTTAGTAGTGCTACTACTGCCAATATAAGGTCCGTAATACTATCCCCCTCCCTTTATATTCGTCCTTAAAGATATCTCCTATCTCTAAGTTATTTATTAGAGGTATAGTATTCCCGTTTCTAATTTAATAACCTTTATTATTTTTAATACCTCCTATTAGATCCTCTACGTCTAATCGTTATAACCAGCTAGTAACTATTATTCTTTTACTTAGTAAAGTTATACCGTCTTATTCTTGTTATAAGGAAAGGAAGTTAGTATATATTATAATTACGGCACCATCTAGTTACTAACCTTTCTTTTATACTAAGTATACGCGAGCAAATATGCGGTTATTCTATAATATTTAATCTATCTCTAACGCTAAGTATACGCGTCTTATTAATCTTTAAAGTCTTTAGCTTTCTTATCTAATTTATTATAGGGTCCTGTATTTAATCTAAGGCGTCCTACTTTAAGAATAAACTTACTGCTTTTACTAAAGTATAAAAGCTTTATAATAATAGGCAGCGAATTTATACTAAAGAGTAAAAAGTGTTTAAGGCTTAATAAACTGCTTACGCTTAGTTAGTCTATCTTAAAAAGGTTTATAAAAAGGTACGCTCTAAGGAGTAGTGTCTTGCTAAGTAAGGTCTTTATAAGCTTAAGGCTAAGAAGGCTAAAAAGGATTCTAATTATAAAGAGGCGGAAACAGTTTATACGCTAGTAGTAGATCCCTTAAATAATTTGGCTTGTCTATTACCCTTAACTAATCCCTTTATCTTTAACTCCTTTCTAATATTACCTAACCTATTTTCTTTTAATACTCCTATACCTTTCCTATAGCGTTCTTTAGGTTTTATAGTGGCTCCTAGGTAGTTTTATTATAGCCTATCTACTTTACTTTATACTATATTTTATCGTTAATATCCTTATAATTAATAATCTTTAAAACCTACTATTTGTCTTATTTTTATCCTCTATATATATCTACCTTATAAACTAATAGCTCTATATCTCTATATATTAGCTTTAGCATTATAATACACTATATAGAGTATATCTTAATTTTTACTGTTATGTTAAGTCTAT
>Ga0307515_10021191_pt1 | contig 11536 bp, 3 predicted proteins | sample 17_EM_MG_FD_194513 | JGI IMG/M metagenome (GOLD analysis project Ga0307515, IMG submission 194513) | Populus trichocarpa ectomycorrhiza microbial communities from riparian zone in the Pacific Northwest, United States - 17_EM | ecosystem: Host-associated > Plants > Roots > Unclassified | place... | reverse complement strand
CTCTCAATCTTACATGGTATTAGAGCCAGATTCAAGAAAATCTTTTTCAAACATGTCTTCCTCTATTCCTTCTCAAATTACTCATGTGGATGAGCAAGCCCCGTTTGATCTTTTCTCTTTCAAAACTATCTACTCGACATTTCAATTAAACTAGCCTCTATACGTTATCTCTTATGCAAAGAGCAGGTTGTTCCCATTTTACATGGATATGGGCTCTTGAGCTATATTACGAATGACTCCCCTTGTCTAGCCACAACTGTTACTACCACTGATGGTACTGTAATCCAAAACCCAGCTACAACCAAATGGTTGCGTATCCTTGGCTAAATCAATAGTTCCATGTTCGGTGCTGCCTTGTCTTAGGTGATCAACAATAAGACCTCCTATGAAGCTTGAGAGGTGTTGGAAATGTCGTATAATCGACATATAAGGGATCATGTTAAACAAATAAAAAGTAAACTTCAATCCCTCATAAAAGGTACTTCTTCTAAGGAAGATTCTCGTACCTCATGGTGTTGGCAAACTGATGGAAGATGATGATTTTATCATCTGCTTACTTAGAGGATTAGGATCTGAATTTGATCCAATTATGGTTGTAGCAATGCAAGAGATAGTTTACCTCCCTTGAAGCTATAATTAGCAAGCTAAGATACTTCGATCTTCGACTTCAAGCAAGAAGACATTCCACTATTGCTTTCTACACCAACAAAACTATCACCTCTCCACATCATACTATAGGAAACTCCTTTCATGGGCATTATCATAATAATCATCAAAAGTATAAGACAAATCGTGGAGGTGGTATGTCTCAAGGTTGCATCATTTCTGGACGTCCTCAACAACATCTCTCACATGGCAATAGCAAGCCTTATACACGCCATGGGTGTATAACGTGTTTTTGATGTGGTTGACCTAATCATAAAACTGATAATTATTATGTTAGTGTTAAAGAAGCTGAAAGCTATCGTGCCTTTCTTTCTATCCAAACTAGAGACACTTCAGATGATGTCTGGTACCTAGATATGGGAGTAAATCAACACATGACTCCTACTTTTACTAATGTTAAAGGTATAAAACAATACTCAGGTATAAATTTTGTGATGGTTGGGAATGGTCTTGGTTTTTCTATTTTAGCTATTGGTACTTTTCAAGTTCCTCGTACTTTACTCAACATTAAAAATGTTCTTATTGTTCCAACACTTAAAAAGAGACTACTCTTTGTTTCTCAATTTACTACTAATCACAATTGCTACTTTGTGTTTTATCCATAGGGCTTTCTAATAAAGGACATGTAGACCAGACGAGTGATATTTAAAGGTTTTTATTGATGTTATGTTGTGCCCATCACGTATCATCCCAACATATTCCAATCCTGTTGCATTCCAAGTTACAAAGGTTTTTGGCACCATCTAGAATGCACGTTTGGGCCATTCCAATTCTAGAATTCTGCAATTCTTACTTACTTTCTTGCCTACCTTAAATAAGTCATATTTTATGAAAGTTACACTTTTGGGAAATCAAAGAAATTGCCTTTTGCATCGAGAATTACATATGTTGAAACACTATCACATACTCTTAATATAGATGTCTAGGGACTAGCTCCCATAACTTCTTATAATGGTTTTCAGTTTTATTTGATTGTTGCGAATGAATTCTCTCGCTACATATGGCTTTTTTTTCCTATGAATCATAAATCAAATATCATTCATATTCTTCTTGAATTTTTCAGAATGCTAGAAATGCAGTTTCAAGTGAAAATTGTTCAAAGCAACGAGAGAGATGAATTTGTTAATACAATTTTAAAACACTATTTTACTTCAAAAGGGATTCTTCATCGATTATCTTGTCCTGGAACTCCTTAACAAAATAGTTCAGTTGAACATCGTCGTCGTCATATTGTTGAGACATGTCTCACTTTAATGGCTCATGCAGTCTAAACTGCAGTCTTCACCGCAACAATTTTTTCTCATCAATAAGCTACCTACTCCTATTCTTCATGAAAAGTCTTCCTCTGAGCTCATGTTTAAATATTCACCATGTTATACTTTTTTATGAATGTTTGGTTGTGCATGATATCCATATTTAACTCATTTTGGTCGTTCCAAGCTTGATTTCAAATCCAATAGATGTGTGTTTCTTGGCTACTTTTCAAAACACAAAGGGTACTATTGTTTCCATATTCCCATAGGTTGTATGTTCATCTCCAAACATGTTCTTTTATATGAGACAACCTTTCATTTCTCCACACAACAACATTCATATGATCCTCTTAACCAACTCTTCAAACTTCGCAATCTACCCAACATTCTTCATACAATACCTAATTCATATCCACCTGATAGTACCATCTTAGGAAATGTATCATCACCAGTTGTGCCAGCCCCTCATGTTTTTAGCTACGTTAGCTTTATCTTGTGTTCCACCACAAGACCCAATGCTTGCATTAATTCGTACCCATCCAATGATTACACGAAATCAGGATGGTACTCGATGAACTAAAATATTTTTTACTACAAGGCATCTCATTCCCACTTGTTTTATGACAAACTTGATCAATCAACCTTAAGAGCCCTAAAACTATAAGCATGCCCTCAATGATCCTCTTTTGTAGCAAGCCATACAATCTGAATCTGATGCTCTCCAAGCCAATCACTCATGGACTTTAGTTCCCAAAAACAATGCTATGAACTTAGTCAATAGTAAGTGGGTGTTTAAAATCAAAACTAAGGTAAATGGGGCTATCAAAAGGTATAAAGCTCACCTTGTAGAAAGAGGCTTTACGTAGCATCCAAGCCTTGATTATAATGAGACTTTAAGCCCCGTTGTAAAACCTGTAATTATTCATTTGATTTTGAACATGGCTCTTTCAAAAGGGTGGCCTTTGAAGCAACTTAATATGAGTAATGGATTCTTACATGGTGATTTACAAGAGAGAGTATATCTTACTCAACCTCCTAGGTTTCAGGATCGTGCATATCCAAATTATGTTTGTCATTTGCACAAAGCTTTTTATAGCCTTATGCAAGCTCCCCGAGCATGGTATCTGAAATACAACTTTTATATCCAACATATAGGTTTTCAACAATATCCATATGATGCTTCCCTGTTTTTCTACCGATAAGATCAGGACATTACTCTTCTCCTTATTTATATTGATTATATTGTAAATGAGGAGAAGTAATCAATGTAAATAAGGAGAAGAGTAATGTCCACCACATTGTTTATATCATATTGCAAGGAGTTTGGTTTGGAAATCAATATTAGTTAATGGATAGGAAAATGATAAAATTAAGTTGCTCTCCTTATACAAATATCATTATTTTCTGCAATTGGAAGAATGTGCTAGTTGAGTGAAATGATTGTAAATTCAATTGGTCAAATTTTCTCCATATTTGAAGTCGTTGCTGCTATATTTTGGAAAATTCTAAACTCTATTTGTAAACTTCGAGCAAAATACTGAGGTTAAGCTTGATTTCTTTGCAAACTATGTTAGCTTTTAAACCCTCTATTACCTAAAGGATCCTAAGGTATAACTATTTCTTCCCAATGACAATTATAACTTCAAGTGAGTCACTAGCACAACATCAAAAGTTAAGGTGATAAAACTTATAATTTTCCAAAGTATATGAATGGTGGCTATATGAAAAATAAGGATCCGTTTGTACCTCCTCTAATCTACACCACTTGTTCATATCAAAATGGGGCAGATTAGAAAAATTATGAACTCTTTAGTTAATGATATTTTTGTTATTTTTAGGTTTTATGAACTCTTTAGTTATTATTTAAAATATAATAGCAATTTTGTAAATATATAAATACTTTTTTATTGAATTTTTTTTTTTTGCATTAACTTTTAAGGATTACTCATATTTAAAGCATAATGTAAAATATATTTTTTGTTTGAAAAATCATCGGAGTAACTTTCTCTAAAATTTAATTATCAAGAATTATAATGACGGGCCAGCTAGCATAACTAATAACCAATTCCTTATTAATGAGATCGCTCGTAGGCCACACGCTCACATTGTACTAAAAAATAGTAAAGATTCTGTGATGGTATCTCAGCGGCGAAATTATTAATAATGAAGCCAGTCAGCCTTACTTCCTTAACGAACAGCCACTACACTATAGGTTCTCACTTTCAAACTTCACCTGTTATCTTGTCTTCACACTGAACAAAACTACTACTATACCTTTTCAGATTAATGTAATCAACTGTTTAATTTATCTGTTTGGTTTTCAAGGAGTACAATAGAAAAAGACAAATTCTTTAAACAGCTGGAATCACTTCTAGAATGCTAAAGATTAAATGCCCGATTTGAAACTTATTTATAATATATGTTCTACACTTGAATAAGAGGTAGGAGGGGGGGAACAAGAAGAAAAAAAAGAGAGGCTAATTTTGCATTTGAGAATGGCATTTGAATGCTTCCTATTTTTTCCCCCCATCTCTTTTAAGCAGTGGAAGGAGCTGAACCTAAGATATGGTTATAGTTGTGGTGGCATTGATTCTTGGGGTCTTATTGGGAGGTTTAATTTTGATTCCAACAAACTGTAAATCAGGTAATGTTTCCTCATTTTCCTTTTTTGCTTTCTTCTCTAAGCATTAATCTATACTTTTTTATATGCTCTATTTGATTCCTAAAAGTTTGGCCAATGCAGTTCAATTAGAAAAGGCTTTTTGAATGCTGGTATGAATAAGGTGTTGTCTTTAGTTTAATATTTGCAGCATAACAGTTACTGCTGACATTTGTTAATTTGAGAATTATCTGATATAGCTTTTTCTATATGCTTTATTTTCCTTAAACATGGTTGATTAGAACATATTGCATTTGAGGCCTGGAAAATGCATGGTTTCATTTCTCAAATTTATAGAAATTATAGATTTGGACTAACATCTTAAAGGAAGACATATCTTCTAATTGTTGGCATTCCCTTTTATTAAAATGTCCATTTCTCATTATGACAGTTCTGAAGTAGGGAACTGAGAAGGGAACATTCAGAAAACAATCCTATCCAACAATATTTGCGCATAAAGTAGTCCTTTTCATCATGTGGGTATCTATTTAATGGAAGGTTGAATTGGTTGTCTGAAAACTTACAGTGTATTCATGAAACCTATCAATTGGCAGTTCTGAAGTAGGGAACTGAGAAGGGAACATTCGGAAAACAATCCTATCTTACAATATTTGGGCATAAAGTAGCCATTTTCCTTTTCATCATATGGTATCCATTTAATGGAAGGTTGAACTGGTTGTCTGAGAACTTATAGTTGTATTCATGACACCTATCAATTGGCAGTTCTGAAGTAGGGAACATTCAGAAAACAATCCTACCTTACAATATTTGCGCATAAAGTAGCCTTTTTCATCATGTGGTATCCATTCAATGGAAGGTTGAATTGGTTGTCTGAGAACTTATAGTTGTATTCATGACACCTATATCGATAGTTCTGAAGTAGGGAACTGAGAAGGGAACATTTGGAAAACAATCCTATCTTATAATATTTGCACATAAAGTAGCTCTTTTCATCATGTGGTATCCATTCAATGAAAGGTTGAACTGGTTGTCAGAGAACTTATAGTTGTATTCATGACACCTATCAATTAGCAGTTCTGAAGTATGGAACTAAGAAGGGAACATTCAGAAAACAATCCTATCTTACAATATTTATGCATAAAGTAGCCCTTTTCATCATGTGGTTCCATTCAATGGAAGGTTAAATTGGTTGTTTGAGAACTTATAGTTGTATTATATTCATCACACCTATCAATCGACAGTTCTGAAGTAGGGAACTGAGAAGGGAACATTTGGAAAACAATCCTATCTTACAATATTTGCACATAAAGTATCCCTTTTCATCATGTGGTATTCATTCAATGGAAGGTTGAATTAGTTGTCAAAGAACTTATAGTTGTATTCATGACACCTATCAATTGGTAGTTCTGAAGTATGGAATTGAGAAGGGAACATTCAGAAAACAATCCTATCTTACAATATTTATGCATAAAGTAGCCATCATGTGGTATCCATTCAATGGAAGGTTGAATTGGTTGTCTGAGAACTTACAGTTGTATTTATAACACCTATCAATCAACAGTTCTGAAGTAGGGAACTAAGAAGGGAACATTTGGAAAACAATCCTATTTTACAATATTTGCTCATAAAGTAGGCCTTTTCATCATGTGTTATCCATTCAATGGAAGGTTGAATTGGTTGTCTGAGAACTTACAGTTGTATTCATGAACCTATCAATTGGCAATTCTGAAGTATGGAATTGAGAAGGGAAATTCAGAAAACAATCCTATCTTATAATATTTACGCATCAAGTAGCCCTTTTCATCATGTGGTATCCATTAAATGGAAGGTTGAATTGGTTGTCTGAGAACTTACAGTTGTATTCATCACACCTATCAATTGGTAGTTCTGAAGTAGGAAACTGAGAAGGGAACATTCGGAAAACAATCCTATCTTACAATATTTGCACATAAAGTAGCCATTTTTATCTTGTGTTATCCATTCAATGGAAGGTTGAATTCGTTGTCTGAGAACTTACCGTTGTATTCATGACACCTATCAATTGGAGGGCAGGTTATCATTAATGCATATTATTGGGTTTCAGAATATACTTTTTTTGTTTGTTTCGAACTGAAACAGTTCATTCACTAAAAACAATTTTGTCATAGTTTTGTTCACTAGGAACAAGACAAGAGAAGCATGGGTTGGGAAGGGGGAGGCATGGGTGCTTATGCATATAATATGTATATAAGTTGCTTAATTATTATGACTTGATATTATAGATCTTAAGTTTTAGCGATCAGCTTTAGTATATGAAAAGTACTGTGATTTATGAATGAAGACTTGATTCACATTCATGCCTTATATTTTAGTTCTTTTTGCCTGTTCGAAATATATTTTGTTGCTTAACATGGATCTTGTTTTTCTGATATTGGTAGTGTTATTATCGAACTCTGAGTTATATTTAGAAAAATTATTTCTTGCTCTTAGACATAAAAAACTTTCAGTAAAGTTGAAGTCTCTTTACATAAGAGGAGAACTTATTATTGGATCATTATCAAGGACAAGGTATGGCCTGGGTTCACAGCTTAATTCTCTATATGAACCTAGTTTGTGATGATATTTCTATAATTTTTATTTTCTTATCTTTTTATTTACTTGTTTTCTATAACTTTAGGTGTATAATGTTACCTTATATATAGAAGAACATCCAGGTGGGGATGTTATCCTAGCACATGCTGGAGATGATTCGATTGAAGGATTTTTTGGGTATGAACCTACCAGCTAAATAGTTTTCCTTCTTACAAGTGATCTAATAGTATTTTTTTTAAGTTATTTTTTTTAGCTTTTGCTTCTTTTCCTTGTTATTTTTTGTCAAATAAACCAGGGTAACAAGCTTTTGTACTTCTTGGGGTATGTCCCTTGTACTCTGTATAGTTTCTTTTATTTAAACAATTACTCTTATCCAAAAACAAGTGATCTGATAGTAACAAAAATGTTTTCTATCCACAAGTATTTTAAGAATGCTTGTTAGTTTGCAACTGTTCTTTGTGATGAAGTTCCAGTTGCTTAATGATTGTTGGATTCATACTCTTCTTTGTCCATAAAATATGATGTGATCGAATCTTTCATTTCTTAGGAAGTTTTCCTTACTTAAGTACAGCGTTCTTGTCTTTCTTTATCTTACCCGATAATGTTGTGTCCATAGATTCTCTCAACTTCATTCATTATACCATATGTTATCTATAGTGGATTGCCTTGCACCCTTACCCTCTTTTCCACTTTTTAATTATATACTTGCAGGCCATAACATGCTACACGAGTCTTTGACATGATTGATGAATTCTATATTGGTGATTTTGAGCATTAAAATTTGTCACGGATTTGGTTTTGTTAAATTATCCAGAAAAGTGCACTTCAAGAATATTATTCTTCTGATCGCTTTTCTGCCATTCATGTGATATTGATTTGTTATCATGCTAACCTTTTTACAATCAGTTCTTTTTTGGAGGGCAGTTGTAGATTTATCCATTTAACTGTGTAACTTGATAACATATAAGCCTTGAGATCTGAAATTGCAAGGTCATTAACATGAACGAACATCATAATTATCAACCAAGTTTTCAATCACTGGCGGCTTTCCATATAACTATTTACTCTCCAGGGAAGACACTAAAATAAGAAGGCCTAACTGTGTTAATTCTCTTAGACTAAGACCATGTCGTTTGCATCATCTCACTTTTAAAGATTTTTTAACTTTATAAAATTAGGGTATAAATCCATAGAAATTCAAATGATGTTTAACATTAAAATTGTCACGAATTGCAACTACAAATGTGGCAAGAGACAAAGAACAAGAGATGATAAAGGTTTTGGCAATTTGAAATTATGACCATTGCTGGAATCCACTAAGGCATCAAATGCACTGTTTAACTATCATGTTTTTAGTGATGACAAGGAACACGTGTACTAAAGCTTGTTATTCCTATAATTTTGGGCAAATTAATTATTGTGTGATATATTGATTGTAATAGACTATGAAAAATAGAGAGAAAAATAATGAATGCATGAAGAGAGAGAGAGAGAGATTTGGGTGAATCACTCCATTTCCATCCACTTTTCCTTTCTTTTTCTTCTTCTTCTTGTTCTATCCTTATTACCTGATTTCATTAACCATTATTAAAAAACCAGTTTCTCACTAGATTCTTTAACTGTTGGTAACATTTTCATTCAAATCATACCAAGTGGTATCAGAGCAGACCTTTATTGGACCAGGACCATGGCACCTGACACAAGAGCAGCTGAGATTAAAAGGCTAAAAGACTCTATTGACTTGGAAAAAAAAAAGCCAGCCAAAAGTATGATCAGCTAGTAACACCCATAAAGGAACAAGGCCAAAAGCTAGACCATACCACTGACAATCATGGAGCTCAAATTGGTGACATAAAGAATATGATCAGTGGCCTGACATAATAGATAGAGTTTCTCATGCAAAGGTTTCCTCTCGCTTTAAGAGAATCCAGTCAGGGCAGAGATAAGCATACATCTCACTAGAATGAGTCAGCCTTCAGGACTGGCTATACCAATGAAGGTTTCTTCTCATCTTAGGGGAATCCAGGTAAGGCAAAGATAAGCATACATCTCACCAGAATGAGTCGGCCTTCAGAACTGGCTATACCAATGAAGGGAGACCAGCTGCTTATAAGGTACATAAACCCAAACATTTATTTCCAGTGTCTGAGGGGGAAGATATGCATAGGTGGTTGTATAAATGCAACCAATATTTTGAGATAGAGGACATTAATGATTCAAATGAAACTTGCCTCTTACTACTTAGATGGGATAGCCCTTTACTAACACCATAATTTTTTAAAAGGCCTAGGTAATCAGAGGATGAGTTGGGAGGAATATGTAGAAGCTCTTTGCTATAGATTTAGGGGACAAAAAGACCCTATGAAGAACCTGATAGATTTGAAATAAGTAGGAGATTTGAAGAGCTATATTCATGACTTTGATATCCTATGGAATAAGGTTAGCATTGGGGAGAGACAAGCCTTAGTCATCTTCTTAGGGGGTTTTAAAGTGGAAATAAAAAACAACGTGAAAATGTTTGAACCTAAAGATCTTAGACAGGCCTATAACCTTACTAGGTTGCAAGCAAATACCTTAGCTCACATATAAACTTCTGGCTATCTATCAATATACTCAGTTTCCTCCACTTCTCACTCTATTCAACCTAAAACCATTTAGCAACCAAACTCTACTAAAACCAGCTTTACAACAACAACCAACTTACCCAAAACAAACCTTACCAATTGGCCAAATAAAACTACTCAAAACTCTTTCAATAAAAAAACTCATTAAACCCATCAAATCTATTAAAAAACATGAATTTAAAGAATGTAAGCTAAAAGGATTATGCTTTTGAAGTGATGAGAAATTCGTACATAGTCATAAATACAGGAAAAAAAAGTTGTATTATCTAAGTATTCTAGAGGAGGAGGAAGAGGTTGTGGGTGAGGAGATTCAAGAAGAAAGGTGTCATGTTGGAGAAGTCATACCTCATATTTCTTTGAATGCCTTGAAGGAACAGTGAGGTTCCACACCATGAAGGTCACTAGAAAGATAGAAAAACAAACCCTCCATATTCTAGTACATTATGAGAGTACTCACAACTTCCTCAACTCCTCTCTAACTCTTAGGCTACAATGTGAGTTAACTGACATCAATTCTATAATTATACAAGCTGCAAATTGGGGGGAAATGGTATGCAAATCAGTCTGTAAGGGCCTCAAATGGAAAATATAGGGGGTGTACTTTGAAGTAGGTTTTCATCATGGACTTGAACAATTATGACATGGTGCTAGGCATCTAGTGGTTATCAATGCTAAGGTATATTCTATGTAACTACAAGCATCTTTAGATGTCGTTTGATTGGCAAGGCCAGAGAGTATTGCTCAAGAAGGAGAATCCAATCAAATTTCAAGCTATTAAGCTTGAACAACTAAACTGTTTATCGGGGAATCATAAACAGGTGGCAGAATTCTATTTATGCAGTTTAAGAATCCTAGAAGAGGATGACCATTCTTTTAGTTCTCTAAAAGTTAAATCACCTTCTTATCATAACAGTGATACCACATTAACATCCTTGCTAAAGAATTACCATGACAAATTTAAAGAGCCTGAAGGATTACCCCCTCCTGATCATGTTATTCCTTTGAAGGAAATGAGCCAAACAATAAATTTGTGATCCTACAGGTACTCGGGGCTGAAGAAGGATGTTTTAGAAAAAATTGGTAGAAGAAATGTTGGAACATGAATTATAAGGCCTAGCAACTGTCTTTTTGCCTCTTCAGTAGTGTTGGTTAAGAAAAAGGATTCTACCTGGAGGTTGTGTATGGATTATAGGGCCTTGAACAAACTCACCATCAAGGACAAATACCTTATTCATGTGGTAGAACTAGAGGATAAGAGCAACTGTCTTTTCAAATATTGATATTAGATTTGGATATCACCATATTAGAATGGTTTCTAGGGAGGAATTCAAAACAGCTTTTAGAACACATAATGGCCACTAAGAGTTCTTGGTCATGCCATTTGGGCTAACCAATGCCCGAACTACTTTTTAGAGTTTGATGAATAAGGTTTTTAAAGAACACCTCAGGAAATTCATCCTGGTGTTCTTTGATGACATTTTGGTATACAATACATATCACTATGAACACTTAAAGATAGTTTTTGAATTGTTGAGAGCACATAAGTTGGTTGCTAAGACAAGTAAATGTAGCTTTTACAGTGAACAAGTAGAATATTTAGGTCACATTATATATAAGTATGGAATTGCTACCGACCCCAATAAAATCAAAGTTATACTCGATTGGCCACTACATAAGAACCTGAGGCAACTAAGAGGATTTTTAAGGCTTACAGGCTACTATAGAAGATTTGTTAAAAGGTACAATTCCATTTGTAAACCTTTAACATAGCTATTGAAGAAGGATGCTTTTATGTGGGATCA
>Ga0307515_10021190_pt1 | contig 11537 bp, 3 predicted proteins | sample 17_EM_MG_FD_194513 | JGI IMG/M metagenome (GOLD analysis project Ga0307515, IMG submission 194513) | Populus trichocarpa ectomycorrhiza microbial communities from riparian zone in the Pacific Northwest, United States - 17_EM | ecosystem: Host-associated > Plants > Roots > Unclassified | place... | reverse complement strand
TGGTTGACTAGAGTGATTTTTTGTGTTCTTTTTTAGTTGTTTTTTTTTTATTTCACCCTTCAATATTGGATTAATAGGAATTGAGTTTTATAATTTGTTTCAATTTGTTTTCTATAGGGTTATCTCAATCTTATGACTCATGTTTGATAGATTAACCCAAGTTGACTTGACTTATTTTTTTAATTGAATTTTGTTTTTAATTTCATCACTTAACATTGGATTGATTGAGAATTGAGTTTAATATTTTTTTTGTTATTTTCTTTCTATAAGATTATCATAGTCTCATGATCTAGATAGAGAATTTGATAGATTAACCCAAATTGATCTGAATCGATATAATATGTTGTAATTTTAATATTTTTTGAAAAAGGATGTTATCTTGATTTTTTCAAGTCAAGCTATATTTTTATTGATCGTTCAATATTTTTTTGAATCTATTAAGTTAATGAAATTATATCATATCAATTTTTATAGTTTTTTTTATTAAAAATTATATTAAAAATACTAGGATATTTTTCACATTAAAAAAGATTAATTTGACTGACAACATAGCGTGTGCAATGATATAATAATATAGATATTGGAAGGAAATGTCAAATTGAGAAATCAGTCAATCACATGGCTGCATAATTCCCCCACACTTTGCTATTTAAGTCCAGCGAAGAAAAATGCTGGCCAATTCAATACCTCCTACACGGCCACACCTACTTCAGTGGCATTTAATCTTACCATTCCAGAATGATTCGATTACTTTTTTTTATTGTTCATTTGTTTTTTTCACAGTCGAGTATTTAGATATGTTTTAATAGAAAATCTATATTTTAATTCATTAAATAAAAATCATGTAATTATATAAAAATAATGATATTATTAACAAGAAAAATACATTTTCAATGTAGACTCGCTCTTCACAAGATAACAATAATCATTATTCATAAATTTTAGGAATTTAATGTTATCATCATGCCAACAAGGGGATCCTTGTCCATTCTTGCTATAAGTTTGAACTTTTGATAATCTTTCAGCTTCTTGTTCAAGATAGTTTTTTTTTTCAACTATAACAGCTTAGACCCTTATAAAATTCCTATAGGATGACCATTTGCTGCCCAATGATCTTAGAATTCAAGATGTCACATGTTAGGCTTGTCATAGTGAGAATATACAAGGTACAACCTAGTAGGTAGGTTCTACTCGTTAGGTGCATCAAAAAGTAGGTTACTATCTAGTTTCAAAAGATCTCTCGCGTGCTTAGTGATTGTCCTTGAAATGTCAATATAAATAAATGTGAAGATAAAGACCTTGAATAATATCAAATTGGTCAAATTGACTTCTAAATTTATAATTCTCTTCTTATTGGTTCCTGAACCTTTAATTTGTATTGTCTTTACTAAATTTCCAAATTATTTTTCATTTATTTTTTTAATATGTTTTTGAAAATTCAAAAATTAGGTTAGTACACTCTATACAAGGTATCTTAGTGATCTTAAATCTAAGAATCATTTAAACAACTATCACATGAGTCTTTTTATAGACATATGTAATCTTTCTATATGAAATTCTTATATAGGTTGGTTCAGTATATATGTCGTCATGTGATAAGTACGTATAATTTTTACTTAACCATATATGTTTTTCATGATAATTTTTAATTTGAATGAAATAAAATTAATATTTTAAAACTTGATTATCACAAATATAATAATATTAAGATGATAATTATAAAATCATGATTTTGATTATTTTTTTACGAAAAATGGTTGTAACATTGATGTATTTTTTAATCAAAAAATCTGTTTTTAACTTTTAAAAAATACATTTTATAATTCCACATTGAAAAATAAAAAATAAAAGAAAGAAAAAAGAAGAAAAAAGAAAATAGTTTTCTTTCACTCACGTAAGTATTTGAAAAATGAGAAATGCATAGAAAAGGGAAAGAGAAGTTACTATCGCTGACGCATTTTGCCCACCCAAAACCCAAAGTGGAAGGCAACCATGACTGTTTTTATGGGCTATGACATTGGCAAGCCTACTTGTTCCTTGCTTTCCCACTATTGCCCAACCTGTGGACCAAAATGATAGTGAAATCTGCTTCACAGATCTTTTCTTACAAATAATTTTCAGACACAGAAAATAGTGGAGTCCGTGGTCGAACTTCGTACGGTTGGACCACCAAGTTATATTCTTACAATTTAATTCCTGACTAGTCCGAGCTTGGACCAACTAATCTTTCAACTTATTTGACTAAAATCTTTCCACATAAAATCTAAAGAAGACAGATATTGAGATTGATAAGTAATACCAACTTCGAAGAGAGAAAATGATAGCTCCTCCTTTCTGGACACCGATCGTTTCCTTTTCAATTCAGTAGTTCAACCAAAGCCATTAGCATCATGAAAGTAGAGTGTACCTTAAGAGACTTTCCTTCCGCCAATGGAAATAAAACTAAGGCATGCTGAGTGCAAGCATGGTCTGATCTTGAAAAGAAGCATAAAAATAATGAAGTTCAAAATAAAGGGAGAGGAGCCGAAGTGACTGCAAAACAAGGGGAACTTTTCTACTCGACAGGTGAAAAAAGGGGAGCCCGCCGAGACAGAAACTCGTGGAATTCTCTGTCATTTAATTTGTCTGTTCACGCAAGACACGTCATTTTCCCTCATCTCTTGAGCTTTTGTTTACTGGTTTGCACAGGCAAAAGATTATTAAAGACATGAAAAGGAGGTGGGTGGGTGGTGGGTCGGTGGGGTTTAGTCCCTCAGTACGATTGACTGTACGGCATTTTATGGAGCTGCTGACATGGCTCATAGCTTGGTTGTGGACCTCACTCTCATTGTTCCTTCCATTAACGCACCATAATTTCTCTATTAGTTTTATCTAATGGATGGAAACACTTGGATTACAAATCAAGAAAAATATATTTTATAATTTTGAAGAGTATACCTTAGTTCTTAAATTTATTTTTTAAAAGTTATTAATTCAAGTTTTATAAATTTTAAAGTCATTAAAAGCTTATATAATTATTAAATTCAAGATTCATAAAATTAATTGTCATATTTATCCACTTCTCATGTGTTTCATGCGATTACACTACTAAATCACCCGATAAAAATCACTAAACAAAATCAACCAATGGATCCAATGCCACAATAATAACTTTAATTTTATGTTAAGGAATTTGAGATATGATAATGATTATTTTTTATTTTTAAATATTATTTTTAATATCGATATATTTAAATAATTCAAAAAAAAATATATATATATATATATATATAAATTATTTTAAACCAAAATTTATTTTAAATTTTCATTTGGAAACACAATTTTAATTTACACAATTTTTTTCCAACTATATATCAACTGATTTGACAGGAGTTATTTCATGACTAGCTAAGGGTGTAAAAAGATTATCTAATTTACTCCTGTTTTTTTTTTAGTTTTTATGTTTATTTCGTACAGGAGTTAGAAAGGACCATGTTGCTTTGTTTTGCAAGGAAATTGAATTCATGTTATTTTCATGCATAACCTAACCAGAAAAATCATTCTTTTAAGACAAGAAAAGAGATGAGGTAAGCATTGGGTTATATTTTAGAATTCTAAAATATAATCAAATCCCTTTGAAATTAAGTAAAAATCCAAATCCAGCACTTGAAAAGATGTAATTAAGAATAATAATAAATAAATAAAACCCTCCTAAAAACCAAAGAATACTTATAACTAACCCTTTGACATTCCATTAACAATCCAAAGGTTACTGTATATATGCACAGTCAAATTGTTGCACTAGAAATTATTCGGTTCTACTTGAGCAAACTTCTTCACGTAGTTGCACATAAATAAATAAGAAATGATAGAAAAAAGAAAAAGAAAAAAAAACCCATAAATAAATGGGAGTACATATATACTCAAAATAATTTTAATAGAGCTATATTTGCTATAGCCCACTGTTCCTATTGAAACTACCTTCATTTCGAACTTTTCTGTTTTTTAAAGAAAAAGGGTGAATTTACAAATAAAAATAAAATATGAATATTCGTATTTTATATCTTTCTTTGACATTAAGTATCTCCATTGTATTAATTAAGAGAATAAGCTAGTCAATTAAAGCTTATAATTAATATGAACGTTTTCATCAATTGATCTAGATAAAACAATAAGCAATAAATATATCCTAAGAAATTTTCACTCAAAATTATTAATTTAATTTTTTTTTAAGTTTATCCCTCAAGATTTTATTATGATATATTTTTTTATCTACTCACATGATATATTTATTATTTCGTAAGTTTTTTTTTTATACATAGTAATTAAAGATATAATTGGACAGTGGTTGGCTTATTACAAGGGTGACATATACACATGTCATCGGTTGTTTGTCCCCGTGAGAAGGGATTTGTTTTTACTTTAAGTTTTTCAATATTTTTTGAGATTGTGAAAAGATAGAGAACGGAAAATTGTGGCCTAACCTCCAATTATGTGCTTAAGACAATAAGAAAATTAATATGGAAACTTGCCGAACAAAAAAACATTCATTAATTTCATAAATCAACGCACCAAACCATAACATATATCCTAGGCCAGTCCGTCCAGTCATGGAAATGCTGACATTCTAACCTCAGGAATTCGTAGGTTTCTTCGCAACTTCATTTTTTTTGTCATGTAATAAAAGTTGGTTTTTTAAAATATTTTTTTATTTTTAATATCAGCATATAAAAACCATTAAAAAACTCTAAAAAATGTATCAATTTTAATTTTTTTAAGCTAAATATATTTTAAAAATGCAACATGATTCCACAAGAAAAACAAACGGTGCCTTATAAATCAACCCCGTCCAACACTCAATTTGACTGCTGTGGGAGCAATCATGTGTCGTTGAGGACACACGGCTATACCATACGCGGTTTGGAGTAGTGTGAAAATGAAATTTTAAAATCGATGAGTGAATAGACTTTAACACTAATTAATTAATGATTTTTATGTAAACCATACGTGAAAATCAACACCTAAGATTTTTCTTGTGAATATTAAAAATAAAAGAAAATCATACAAGAAATTAAAAGAATAATCAGATGACTATAAATATATTTTTTTTACTTGTGCTGTGTGAACCCACAAGTCCTGTTTTATATATATAGTAATGTCTTAATCGAATATTCTTGTAAAATACTAAATGATAAATAATTTTAGTCGTTATTAAATTAATAATCATTATAGAGATTAGTTGGATGATCAAAAGGTATTGGATATATTATTATTCGCTACATACAAAAAAACACAAATTTTAATGCGATCTTCACGTTCCTTTTAGTACCAGAGATTGCGTGTAATATAATGGTTTTTATATAGTTTATTACGATCAAACATTTTAATATCCAAAGGGTATTCGATACGTAAGAGTCTTAGGATTACGACTATGCAAGATTTTTAACTTTGATTCACAAATAATTAAATGATGTATTATAAGAAAAACGAGATTGTGAATTAATGTAAGTAATATATTTTTTTAATGAATCGGGAAAACACCAGAAGGCCGATGTTTCCCTTAACATGTGGGCAAGAGATTTAATTGAATAATTATGTTATTATTATTTTTTATTAACGTGGATGTCCGGATCAGTTTGCGCATACCTCGACTAATCTCACGAACTCTAAAGTTAACGACCATGTAAATTTTCAGTGACTCTGAAGGAACTAACTCGAACTCGTGATCATTGATAAGTAAATCTAAAACTTGATTAATTGAAGTATTTTAAGGGTTATAATTATGTTATTTTAATTAAATAATGTGATTTTATATCAAATATGACAGCTGATAAGTAAAACCAAAGGGTGTGCCATGGAATCTTCTAGCTTATTTCCTTTATTCCATGCAAGTTCTCTTGGGTATTCTATCTTCGTGTCTTTTCAAGACTAAATTGGGTGTACTTGTATGGAAAAGAAGAGTACTTCCAGAAGGGGTGGACGCAACCTGCTTGTCCGAACATACCCAAGTCAAAAGCTTGGTTAGAAACAGACTTTTATCGAAATAAGAAAAATTAATTGTCAAATCCACCGCGCAACTTGGCAGAGCTTTACGTTCGACCAAAGACTTGGAAGAGATGCCATTGATTATATATGGAATTCTTAGATGAAATTAAAATTATATTACATTCTCAATAGTAATCAATTGACCTAAGAGTAGCATCTTGTTCTCTTTTATTCTGTTTTTTCCCTCAAATTTATGTTTTTTTTACCGTATTTCTTACTCTTTTTTTTCGTTTGTTAAGAAATCTGATGAGTATTGATACAAATTTTCTAAACTCATATTATGCATAGACTTAATTTTACCATGTTAAAAAAAAATTATAATTATACTTACTTCAACAAAAATTATCCAATCTAATACTGGAAGATTTATTATATCTAAAACATTTATCATCTTTGAATTTTGAATTTCAATTTCATAACTCTTCAATTTTTTTTAATAAAATCAATGATAATAATGCATTTTGCAAGCTCGTGTTATCCTTGCATTACAAGACTAAATCTTTGAAGTTGTATTAAGTAGAAAGAAAAACAATTCAATATTTTTCAAACCTTCAATAGTTTTTGGATAATCTGGACAATTATCAAGCAAGAAAACTTTTCTACCATCTATTTTTCTATTGGATTTTTTAATATAGTTTTGAAATAAAATCTTAATCATATATTATCATTTCTTGGCATGATATTCACAATTAATTTTGCTTAAGTTCACATTCTTGAAGCATTGTGATTTAGCATACTTGCAATTGAACCATAAAGGAATTTTATCATAACCATCTTCATTATAGCAAATAACAATGATAATTTAGTTATTCATTATCTTGTTTCTTACCTATAAGTTGTTTTGTTTCAGAAAAATGATATGTTTATAGCCTATAAAACATTCATGTTTCATCCATATTAATAATATCTTTAATGGAAATTGATTTAGTTTATCTTTTATGGATTGCAAATTACTCTTCATGAGTTCTATATCAACTGATCTGCTTTCTCTAAAATGACGATACATCTTGATGCCATATTTTTATTTGAAATACTTGAGCCAACCTTGAGAAAATAGAAATTTATCATATATTTATAGAGTACATCTTTTTAGAAACTCATTTTCCTTCTTCGATTAGTTCTCTGGGCATATACATGTGTTCTTTGTATTGAACAAATTAACCACTCATAGAAAATCTTCTCTAGCTCCAAGAATTTTTTGATTTTATGTTGTTTGACATCAACTTTATCAATATTGGCTAATATATACTCTGAAGGCTTCTTGATTTTATTTGATATTATATCTTGATTTCCAAAATAAACTTTTTTTAACACCCATTATTGTAATTGCTTTTGAATTTAAATTGGATTTTCTATATTTTACTCACACGATGCTTTACGCCTTTCATCCATCATTGTTGATGTCCTTACACCTTAGATATAGGAAACTATTGTATTTAGTTTTATTGTTTGTGATACTAATGTTTTTTTTATTGATGCTTTTGCTTGACTTCGTGTTCATGAAGTATATTAATTAAGTATACAATGAATGTAATTTAAGTTTCTTACAAAAATAGATAGTTACATAACTTCTATTTAATAAGAGTAATTGCATTCATGAATTTGTTTTTGTTAAACAAATACTTAGAATAATGACAATTCATAATTTGGTAATCGGTAATATTCGTATAATCACATTATTGAATACATGTATTAAGTTCAATATTTTTTTTTAAATACATTTAAAAATTAATTAATTATTAATTAATATATAAAATGATGATTTATCATTTAAATAATATCTTGATCAATTTAAAATTTTAATGGTTCAAAGGGTTTCAGTATATAAAAGTTTAATTGTACATCACCTACAATCCATTTAAGATTGTAAATCCATTCTTTTAGGTAAGGTTAAGGCTAACGAATACTCAAATGAAACTTCTCTTATCAAATAGAACCCGTTAATACCAAGATTAACATTTTTCATGGTCAGAATTAGCGCCAACGATAATTTTCTTTATGCTGAACCAGAATCTGACGACTTTCTCTCTTTTTTCTTAAACTAAGGAATTGAAAAGTAAAGAAAGTGAAATATTGGAAACAAAAAGGACTATAATTGTATCAATTAGAAAGTAGGAGGAGCAAAGTTAACTTTTAGCATAAAATTTGAAACCGCTACTTAGTTTCCCTTCCTTTTCACTTTAGTCCTTTGAGTTTGAATCTTTTCGTTCCTCAACAAATTAGAAGTAATTGGTCATCAATTTGGCCACATAATGATCCAATTGAAAAGAAAAAAGTTTGATGACCAAAATAATAAAAAAAATATTATGAAATTCCAAATTAATTCGTGATTGTGTGCACAATATTTCTTGCAAAAGAAAACCTTTACCTTTTTTAGTTTTTCCTATAATGGATCAAAATATGCAATTATTGGGACTATTGAAAATATATGATCTAGCAACTAGATATGGTAACCTAGAAATGATTTAACATTAACACTATTTCTGTTGCAACACTCACGTTTTCTTCAACAATCATATTTGTAGCCTCGAAATCCACGATTTCTTTGGTGCCTAATAAATTCCTTCACCTTTTGTTTTCTTTGTTAAAAACCAGTCTCTTTAATTCCTAAATATCCCAGTAATTGACGCCTAACTAGCAAAAACAAGCAAGACTTTTGCGCAATGATAATCCCAGCCACGCAAATAACATGGTTGCGACGAAAAGCAGTATAAAAAGAGAAGTTGATTATCCTTCTTGGACTCTATCAACAACACCTAACACACACACACACACACATATTACAATGATTAAAGCTTAATTAATTAGTGATCATGAAAAGACACTCTAAATCTTTTTGATTAAGCGGCTCGTATAGTTTAGGGTGTCTTTTCATGATCACTAAGCTTTAATCATTGTAATGAACAATTTACTCCCTCGGCATATATACATTTAGAAACCATTCAAAATCACATTTGCCGACATATCGACTACTTCCCTTATAATTAAAAACCCTAAGCGAGCAGGTGATGATGATACATGGTGAAAATGAGATTTAAATCATAATAGTCAACTTTCTAGCATCGCTGAGAGTTAGAGACTGCAAACCTAGTAAGTAACCGTTAAAGGATGTTCTCCTAGGCTTCCCTTCACGATTCCCTCCTCCTCGATCCCATTTCTATTGCAAATTTGTTTGACTCGTTATTTCATTTTCAACTTCCATTGATGTTCGAGATTAAATTCGTCAAACCTTACTATTTTTTTAGCAGCTCTAACTATAATTTATAATTCATACACGCACCTATGAAACAATATCAAAATCTTGTTGGTTCACGAGAAATCCTAATTTTACTGTATTTTACCTGCCTGAAAAGTATCTTATAAATTATTTTTATAGATTTATACCATGCATCAAAATCTTTGGGGGTATCAATTCGGTAAAGAAAATCTCGGTATGCTTCTCTTTTTCGTAAAGTTTATAAACATGAAACCAAACCCTGAAGAAGAAATTAACGATGTTAATCTATGCTAACTTCCTTGTACAAAACTCAGAAAAAAGAGACAAAAAACCAGTGGCCATATTTGTGGTTGCATGCACAAACATGAGGACATGAGTAATTGGATCCCAACTTTTTACCTCAAAAGAAAGAAACATGAAATCACATCTTTTTATCCATCTCCCATAGAGGGCACAAACCCTTATCAGCTCCCAAACTCTGTAAGGAAAGCAAACGACACACAATAAAGATGGATTTCAATCGGGAGGCGTGTGTAACACGGAATAAAGATATGAATAATAAAGAAGTTTAAAAAGGCAAAGACGTTTTTATTTATTTATTTATATAAAGAAGAGAGGAATCAGAGTCACGGAGCTGTACTGCAACGGATTACGGACATGACTCCCGTCCGGTAATTGCGCAATTGCAAATCACTTTCATTTTGTCCCTTCTCCTTCCTCTTTTTCTCTCTCCCTTTCCCTTTCTGTGTTTTACTTTTCCGCCTTCACCTCATGATTATCCAAGTTAATTACTGGAGTAATGTTTAATTAGTCCCTTTAAATCTTCTTCTCATTAGTAGGTGTTTTATAAATGAAAGTAGTTAAATTTTTTATTTGATAATATATCAAAATAATATTTATTTTTTAAAAAAAAACATTTACTATACTAAAAAGTTAGTAGAAAAAAAACATGGCATCAAATCAATCAGGAACGATTCACGTTAAACTTTAAGGTAAAAATAGCACGTCATCATTTTTTTTTTTTAATTATTATTTTTTTCACTGTAATTCTCTCAGTAAATATCGAGAGAATATTTCCGTCGGTAAAATCCATTGGTAATGTACCAACGAAAATATTTTCTTGATATTTTTGTTTGTATTTATCAATTTTTTAACGGTGCTTATTTAAATTAAAATTGAAAATGGTGGGTGATATAAGAATGATGAACATTTTTTTTACTTAATGATGAGGAGTTAGTAATTAATATGCAAGTATAACCGTGGTAAAAGCACAAAAGTTTGGTCAACAGTGCTTTAAAATTGAGTTGGAAAAAAATTTGGAGTTGAAACATCAATCAACATTTGTGATGATCAAAGTTTAGATGGAAGAATTGACTACAACAATAGCATTGGAAATTTAATTTTATTCATAGCAAAAACAAAGATTCATCATCATATGAGAATGCCTTGGGTCGTACGTTTGGTTGGTGTATGTGATAAAAACAAAAACTTTGTTTCTGTGGCTACATAAACATCATATGGGTCTAGTTTAATTAATTGAGGAATATCAGTAGGTTAATTTCTCTTATTAATATTGGCCAATTGGAAAATTAAGAAAAATCAAGAGAGAGAGGATGCGACTATGAAGTGGATTTTTATTTTTTTAAACTAGAAATATCAAGTGAATACTGTAAGCTTCTAATTTTCATGATTACTAGTGTGTTTGATATTATATTGTAAGATGTTTTAAAATAGTACTGAGTTGTTTTTTTTTTAATTTTTGATATCAATATATTAAAAATATCAAAAAATATTAATAAAAATATCAATTTTATATATTTTTAAGACAAATATACTTTTAAAATATTAAAAAATAATATAAATTATATCTTGTGATCTTATTTAACAGCTTAAACTTTTGGGTTGAAAAGTCGAATTAAGAAACTTATGGACAATATCTATGTTACTATTTTGGAGTAGAATAGGTTGGAGGCAATATCAACCAGAATCATCCATGAATATTTGGCTGGCTTCTAAGGTTATATAAGGATGATCGCCCTTTCCCTCTCTTGGACAGTCCACTTCTAATTAATTCCACACTTGGCGCGAGCATGATAAAAAGTACATGGCATGAAGATTAGTGGCATCGCTCAAGTTGAGAAATGGATGACGATTTTTTTGTTTTGTTTCTTTTTTTTTTTAGAGTATTTAAAGAATAAAGTCGTGGGTTCTAGCACTCCACTAATAATTTAGAATAATTATAAATAGAATGTTGATATATATATATATATAAAGATTAGAATATTTAAAAATTAAC
>Ga0307515_10021189_pt1 | contig 11539 bp, 2 predicted proteins | sample 17_EM_MG_FD_194513 | JGI IMG/M metagenome (GOLD analysis project Ga0307515, IMG submission 194513) | Populus trichocarpa ectomycorrhiza microbial communities from riparian zone in the Pacific Northwest, United States - 17_EM | ecosystem: Host-associated > Plants > Roots > Unclassified | place... | reverse complement strand
AAAGATCGTTAGTTATAAGGACGTTGACGATAAAATATAGTATAAGGTTAAGTAGATAGGCTATAATAAGACTACCTAGGAACTACTAGAAAATTTAAAGAACGCTATAGGAAAGGTATAGGAGTATCGGAAGAGAATAGGTTAGGTAATATTAATAAGGAAGGATTACTAAAGAATAAGTTACCTAAGGGGGACCTAGGAAGAGTGACTGCTAAACTACTTAAAGTTATTCCCTTTATAGGAAGAAAGTCGGTTCTCTTATTACTAAGTTCCTATAGACCTTATTCTATAAGTTTTTACTCCTTAAAACACACCTTTTTACGAACCTATTTAAGACGTAGAAGATAAGCAGAGGCTAGGAGACAAGCTTTAAGGGCACGCTGTTAAGTAGCCGCAGCCTCCTGTTCCGCCTCTTGCGATTAGCATAGTTTATTAAGGGCACTTAAGAGCTTACTATTAAGCTTTGCAGTAGTAGATTAAATATAAAACCCTATAATAAATTACTTAGGGAACTTATAGACTATTAAGAGTTATAGGACGTATATACTTAGCGTTAGAAATAAAGCGAATATTATAGGACAAATGAATATTTGCTTTAGTATACTCTAAGTAAGAGGAAGGTTACTAAGATAAAGGACTTACTAGCGTAATATAAACTAACCCCTCTTTCGCATAATAAGAATATAGAGATAGTATTATTTCACCTAGTAATAGCACCACGGCGATAGTACGAGCGCAATGAGCTGTAGAAGAAAGAGAAGTTACTTTAGGTATAATAAGTAACGATATTAACTAAATTAATTAGACGGATATTACACCTCTAGTAAATAACTTGGAGATATTTAGAATCTTTAAGGACGAAGATAGAAAGGAGGGAGATAGTGTTATAGACGCTTTAAGTATAATACTACGATTACTTAGAGAGGAGTTAGAGGAAGCTAGTTGGTTAATATAAGTATAGTCTAAGATGGAACCGGTAGAACTATATAATAAGGAATAGTAATTAAGTCATATAATATAATCTATATAATCTATATAATCTAAGTAATCCACAATAAAGTAGATAGAGTATACGTACCTTATATATAAGGAGGGTTTCCTAGAAGTATAGTTATATATTTAAAGGACTATAGTCCCTACTCTAGATAGTTCTTTCCTTATAGTAATTCTTAGAATATAATTAGAGTTAATCTGTTAGGTAACCACTCCACTAGTTATTATTACGTTGTTGACTTTAATTTGCATCACCTATATACCTAGCTTAATAACGAGCCCATCGTAGTTCTTGCTATAAGGTTCCGTTACACTTTCTACGCTCTCTCCGCGATAAGGCCGCTATATTAAAGGATTAAAACCCATATTACTAAACGTTCTATCCGCAGTATAATAATAAGCTTCTTAATAGCTATAATTTAGTTATAATACTAGCGTAGATAGTAAATATTAATACGTCGCCTGCTATAAGTATATTAGTAATAGTTAACTATATAGGCAAATATTGCAGTAAGGAAGAGAAGAAGTTAACTTCTTACCAGAAGTTACTCTAATTAGTATAGCTATACACTAACAGTCTTTATACCTTTAGTTTAATAGTAGCTAAGTTTATAAATAAGCTTATTGCTAAACGCGATTAGTTAGCGCAGGAGGTATACTATCTACTTCTTAATATTCCCCTTTCCGAAGGCTTAAGAAATATAGTAACTTTAGACTACCGCTAGGAGGATAACTAAAGCGCTATATATAAGCTTAAGGATAGGTAACTAAAAGAGTACGGATTATCTAACTATAAGAAATATAAGCGCCGCCTAGATAGGGTAGAGGACGTTACTTTCCTCAATTTTCTACTCTATTTTAATCACTCTACTTATAAGCGTCGGCTAAGAGTAAGGCCTTAAGTTATATTATACTTTCCGCAATATAACGGCGATTGTTCCTATCCGCAGTATCCTAAGTTCTACTATATAAAGCTTATTCTTTATTACCCATAAAGGGAGTATAAGGAAGTGGCTACTTATACTAATAGATTTGGGGCCCCTAATTATATAGCTTCCTATTAGGCTTATATTAACTCTTATTAGCACCCACCTAACTACTTCTACAATTGGAAACTAGAGGAAGGTCACGAAACTGCTAATAATATTAATAAGTTTGAGGGCAATTTCGCAGACAACTTAGAGTTATACTAGTCCTTTAAGGCCCTATATACCCGCGTTTAAAATACCAATAAAGTTAAAATTAAGGATTCTAATAGGCTTGGTAATAGGGAGCTTAATTATAACTACGACTAGAGTATATATTAGGGTACATACCTATAGCTTAATAGGAGGACTTATTGGCAGGAAGTATAGCTATAGCCTCTACTATAGAGCCGCCTATCCTAAACAGCAACTCCGTCCTCTTTATAACTAGGTCAGCGTTATATCTATAATATTATAGTTAATTACTATAGGCAGATCTAAGTGGGCGTTAGCCCCTCCCTACTACGGATTAACGTTAATGGAGAGGTAGGAACTGGCAAATCATATTTTATTGCTGTCCTTTCTACTACACTCTGTAATATGGCAAGGGCTAATAATAAGCCAATACTATTGGCTTAAGCGGCCCCTACTAGGGTAGCTGCCTTTAATATTAACGGTAGAACTATATATAATCTATTAAGGTTGCTAGTAAATCGCCCGTTTAAGGACTTGCCTACTACTAGTCTTATGCCTCTATAACAGGCTTTTAAGGATATTCACTATCTTGTTCTTGATAAGAAATCTATAATTAGGTAAGTACATCTGGCCTAAATTAATCGCCGCCTCTATTAGATCTACCCTATGCGTAACAACAACTACTTTAGAGGCTTAAACATCTTACTAGTAGGCGATTTCTATCAGCTTCCCCCTGTAAATTAGGCGGCCTTATATAGTAATTTACCCGCTAGGCCGTTAGAGCTCGCTAGCTACAGAAAAGAAGCCTATAAGGCAATTGACCGAACTACTGTTCTGGATTAAGTTATATAGTAGGGCGGTAATAACGCTAAAAGCTCTGCATTTAGGACTGCCCTTATAGAGCTACATAGTGATTCTATAAGTGAATTAACCTAGAAGCTTCTTTTAACTAGGTATAAGTAGGGCCTATCTACTAATAAGGTTGCGGGCTTTAATAATATAATTCGGCTATATAGTATACGCGCTGCTATAGGTAAGTATAACACTACTCGGCTTCGCGACCTTTTACAGCTAGTAGTAGCTATTAAGTTAGTTAACACTAGTGTAGGTATACGGAAAGTCACTCCTAATTAGTGCGATACTATAGAGAATCTAGCCCTATGTATTAGCGCGAAAGTAATGCTAATATAGAATATCTGGATTGAACTAGGCTTAGTAAACGGTACTACTAGTACAGTTAAAGATATTATATAGAAGGGACACGCGGATATTAAAAAGGATCAGCCTTAGTTACTACTAATTGCAGTAGATGGGTATAACGGACCTGCCCTATTCACTCGGCAGAATAGTAAGAAAGTTATCCCTATATTTTCTATACTTTATAAGTAGGAGGGTATAAAAGGCTCTTACTTACGGTATTAATTTCCAATCACTCTGGCTTTTGCTCTTACCGTATATAAAAGCCAGGGCCTAACACTTAACTAGGTGGTTTTAGATATTAAGGAAAAGGATAAAACAGCTAGGCTAACCTATGTAGCAATCTTACAAGTTAAGAAGCTTTTAGGGCTTATATTTAAACGTAGGTTTAATATAGAACGATTTTAGTTATCTATAAGTAAGACTAAAGAGGTATAATAAGAAGATTTTGTACAGAGGCAGCAGTAACTACTCGTAAACGACTTTTCCTAATTAGGAAATCATATACTAGCTCGGAGGTAAGTGGAGAATATAGCATTCGTCTTAGTTTCCTAACTTTTAAATAGCTTAACCGCGAAATCCAATTTTCTAAATTTTAACCCCCCTATCCGTCCTACCTTTTTACCGCTTTTGGAGCTATTAGATATACATATAATGGTATATAGGGAGAATTAGTAGTACTACCAGATCAATATTGCTGCTATCTATAGCGTTGATTAATTTTTGGAATTTTTCAATTTTTTTTAAAGGGTGGAAATGTCGCTTATATAAGAAGTCACGTAACCTCCGAGAATACTTGGGACCGTATATTAGCAGCTATGACTTCTCTACATTATAGTTAAGATTTTATATATACTGCACCTAGAGCTACTTACAATAACTGTTACCTATAGATCTGCCGATTTATAAATTAAAAATTAGACGTGGTTAGAGCTGTTAGTAGGGGTTATTAATCGCGCTCCCTATAACAAAATTTTGGATTTTAGTAATCTAAACTAACAAATTAAATTAAAAGTTCGGAACGTCTAAATAAGGTTCTGCTAAGACGCTAGCTGGACTCTAACCTAGACCCTTCCTAACCTATTAAATTCTAAAAATAACAACCTTTACTAAATTAAAAATTAACCTTATCCTTAACAAGCTATCTAATTAGATTTAATAGTTCTTTATTATCTAAAACATAGCTAAAACTAATAAGGTATAGCAGTATATTAACCTATTTAAGAAGAAAGATAATCTTCTAAAGCCAGAACTACTAAGTTGGCCTATACTAAGGGATATACTACCTACGGCTATATTAATAGTAAAGCTAGACCTAAACTAGCTTACTGCCTATAACTAGCTCTACGCCAAATATAAGGACGATTTACGCGTACTATTACGGACGCTTTAAGTACACTGTTACAACTACTTGGAGAAGAGTCGGAAGAAGCTAGTTAGTTAATATAGGCACGGTCTAGGATAGATCTAGTAGAACTATATAATAAGGAATGGTAACTGAGTTATATGATGTAATCTATATGATCTATGTAATCTATATAATCCGCGATAGAGCAAATAGAGTACACGTACCTTATATATAAGGAGGGTTTCCTAGGAGTACGGTTGTGTATTTAAAGGACTATAGTCCCTACTCTAGATAGTTCTTTCCTTGTAGTAATTCTTAGAATATAATTAGAGTTAATCTATTAGGCAACCACTCTACTAGTTATTATTACGTTATTAACTTTAATTTATATTACCTATATACCTAGCCCAATAACGAGCCTATTGTAGTTCTTGCTATAAGGTTCCGTTATATAATTACTACCTAGTTATAGTATTAAATATAGAAAGTTAAACAACATGCTACTAAAAGCAGCCACTATAACGCCATTAATGGCGGCAACTACTTTAAGGTTAGGAGGTAACACTAGTATAGTAGATACTAACTTATAGCAACCTATAACGGTTGGATAACTATAAAAGATAGTTAACTAGTTAATAGAGAATAATGCGACACTTAAATAAAGGATTAACGGGATAGGAGTAGTAAAGGTTAAGTTACTATTAATTAAGAGATTCTTAGGGGAGAGATTAAAGCTTAAAGGATTTCTTACGTAAATGCACTTTAAGGTAGCGTAGGAAGGAGTAAAGCTGGTAACACCTATAGATTGAATAGCTTATGCGGGACTATTCCTATTAGGAAGGGTATTTAAGTAGTTTAAGCCTTACCTTATAGAGATATAGGTAAATGGAATAATAACTACCAATTAAGAGGTATGGTTTATGTTCTTAAGTTAGGAAGGATTTATAGAGCGACTTATATAAATGTTTGGAGACCTAGAGGTAGTAACTATAGTAGAAAAAAAACTCTAAGACATTACGTAACGAACCTTAGCAATTAAGTACATAATATAGTTTTAAACGCTAGCTATATAAGTTAAGTGGAATAATAGGGCGCTTATAGTATAGTATAAATAGGGACTTAAGGCTAAAGTCTAGGACGTAATTATTCTAATAGAAGATATGGATACTCTAAGGGAGTTAATAGATTAAGTAATAAGGATTAATAATAGGATCTATTAAAGGGAACAGACTAAGAGAGGTTAGGATAGAGTTTTATAGTTATATAAGACGCAGAGTACGCAATAACTAAAGCTAAGTTAGAAACTATAGTATGGCGCAAAGCTAATGGACCTAAGTGGTACTAAAGAAGCCTATAAGAGATGGAGTAAGAAACTATAGAAACCTAAAGGTTAAGGATTTAGTAATTACAGGACTAAGGAGCAGAGGCTAAACTAGGGATCTTAGTAGTAGAAGATGTTTAGGCGGACTCTATAGCAAAGTTAGTGGTTTAGAAATGGAGCTTATATAAATTGCGGGAAATAGGGTTATTTTATAAGGGATTGTAAAGATAGTTAGAGTTACTATATAATAAAGGGAACCCGACTAGTAGGAGATATATACGTATAAAGGGATAATAGTGTACTATAAGGAATAAAAGAGTGTTTAATTAAAAGTTTCGCGTTTTGTTATAATAACGTATACTAAATTTATAAAGACGCTAAGTACGGCGCGAGCTATTAGCTATAAGAGCTAAAATCTATAGAGTATAGAGGAACTAATAAACTATTACGTAGATCGGATATTAAAGACGATGAGTTTAATATAGGCAAAATATTTACAGATAATAAGGAAATAAGGGCAGTTTACTAGGAACGTATAAACCTTAGAGAAGTTATAATAGAAGTAGAGACTAAGACCGCTATAGAGTAAGGTTTAGTAATGGGTATTATAATACCGTTAGATATAGTATCTATTGCTTTATAAGACGGAAGGAGTAATATCTAAAGATAATTAAGTAAGTAGACAACTGCTAGTGCTAGCTTACCACTTAATAAAGGCAAAAGGCTAAAGGCTTAAGATTTTTAAAATAAGATGAAAGAGATTTAAGATTCCGTAGATAGGATAAGGATAGCTTAAGGACCTATAACGGACGAAAACTGGTGGAATAGAGTAGTAGCTTAGTTTAGAAACATATAAATGAGCTCGGGATAAGAATTCCTAACGGTATTAGATTCTTAAGATGAGATAGATAAGATTTAAGACTTTTAAGATGAGATAAGAACACTACGGACGCCTAGTTGGATTAAGGCGGGAGCTAAGCTTAAGTTAAAAGTAAGCTTGGGATTAAAGAATCCAAGGGACTAAGAATTTGGAGTACGAATAAGGACACCCATAGGTAAGAGGTAAGAGGCTTCTTTATAGATTAGAGAATCTGCGATATAAATAGTAGTTAGGCTAGGAGACAGATATATAGACCTAAAAGACTTATTAGGGGAATATAGTGTTCAGCCTAAAGATTAAAAAGTTAATACTAAGATTAAGAAGTACGACGACTTTAAGGATCTACTTATAAGACGCGAAAGAAAGGAAACTATAGAGGAATTTAGAGCGAGAATTACCTTATAGTAAGAATAGAAACTAGATAAGAGATCTAGTATATTAGGATGTATAAGGGACAGAGCACCTATATAAAAGGTCACTAATAGGCCTAGAGTAGGCACACTAAGAGCTAAGTGGCTTACTAAACTGGAATAAGAAGAGGATCTAGGGATTCTAACTAGGTTCGAAGAACGATATATAAAAGGCTGTTATAACGCAGTAATAAGAAGATACTTTCTTACGGACGAGCCGTATATACTTAAAGGATTGTACTAGAAGTAGTATAGACAATAATATAATAATAAGTGGGAAGATTTCTATATGTAGTTGGATAAGAAAGTTATCTAAAACTACCTAATTATAGAGAAGGCCATAACTTATATTAAAGGAGCCTTAATTATAACGTCAAAAGATCTAAAGGAGTAATTAGAGGACTGGAGAAGTAAAAGATAAATCTTAGTACCTGCGAATAAAGTTATAACGCTTAGATTAATATAAGAAAGGATTAAACTTAAGAATGAAAATAAGCTAAGAGTTAACCTAAGACACTAAGCATATTATATACTATTATAGATAGCATATATGGATAATACGTGCAATATGCATAGGGCACTAAAAAATAAGAATTGAAAATATTTAGTAAGGATGCATTAGTTAACGGATAAGGCGAAATATCGAAACGCTAAGTATATATATAGTTGGTACCTAGTAGAAGTTTAAGAATAAGGGGACTTAATACTTTAGCCAGGAAGATTCCTTATGGAAGAATACCTAGATGGACGATAGTGGTGGGAATATTTAGAGAATACCTATCTATAGTATATTGAAGATAAAAAGCGAACTAAGTATTGGCCTAAGTTGGACCAAGTATAACTAGGATTAAGTAGCTAATAATTAGGAAAAGTAGAGGCCTATAAAACTAGAGGGAACTAGTAGTAGAACCTTAAACCCTTAAAGAAATTTAAGGATAACACCTAAATTTATAAGTTAAGTAGTAAGATTAATAGTTTAAGGTATTAATAGATAGTGGAGTAATAAGGAACTATATCTTGCTAGTAGCAGTTAAAAGAATGGGGTTACTGTATAGGAAAAAGGAATGTCCTTACCTATTAGTGATAATTTTAGGAGATCTAATAACCTATAGAGGAGGTATTATTAATCTTAAAATAGGACCTATTTAGATAACTATTAAAGGGAGATAAATTGAAATGTCTTTTAATATATTACTATTAGGGAATAATAAGGCAGTATTAGGAATGCCTTAGTTATAGAAATATAATCTAAGAATTAATTGGATTATAGGTTAGGTTAATATTAAAGATACTTAACGCCGTAAGATGCGATAATAAGCTAAGTTAGTATAGTACTAAGCTAGAGCGACATATAAGGAAACCGAGAAAGGGTTAAGCTATGTACTAAAAAGATACTATAAGTATGGTAAGAAACTATAGTCGCTAGAAAGTAAAAAGCTGTTAGAGTATATAGTATGGGACTATAAAATAGAATTAGAACTAGGAATAAGTCTAAGGTTTTTTCTAATCTATAAGCTTACTAAAGAAGAAGGTAGAGCATTAAAAGAGTTTATCTAAGAAAACTTATAAAAGGGATATATTAGACCATTGTAATTATTAGCGGGTTATCTAGTACTGTTTATACTAAAGAAAAATAGTAAACTAAGGCTGTATATTAACTATAGATAGTTAAACAGTATTACTAGGAAGGATAGGTATCCTTTACCCTTAATTAGCGAAATCTAAGATAGGATAGGTAACGCGCAAATCTTTACAAAGATAGATCTAAGATAGGTATACCATTAGATTAGAATTAAGGAAGGCGATAAATAAAAGGCAGCCTTTAGGTTAAAGAAAGGACTATATAAACTATTAATTATGCAATTTAGGCTTATAAACGTACTAGCAACGTTTCAGAAGCGTATTAATAATGTATTAGAAGAATACTTAGATAAATTTGTTATGGTATACCTTAATGATATTATTATCTACTTAATAACTAAGGAAGAATATGGGGAATACGTTAAATGGGTCTTAAAGAGACTATAAGAGGAATAGATACTAGTAGTAATTAAAAAATGCGAGTTCTTTACTAGGAAGACCGATTTTGTTAGATTTATTATTAACCTAGGTTAACTTAGTATAGATCTAAAAAAGATCGAGGCTATAGTGAATTAGTAGGAACTAGAAAACGTTATATAGTTAAAATTATTCCTAGGGTTTTATAATTACTGTAGAAGGTTTATAGCGTAATAGTTAAAGAATATTAAGCCATTTACGCGGTTAATAAAGAAAGAAGAACTATAGATATAGAGAAAGGAGTAATAGGAACTATTTAAGGAAGTTAAGAGGTTGTTTACCTAGGAGCCAGTTCTTAAGATCTATTAGCTAGGTCTAGAGATAGTTATAGAAACAAATGCATTAGACTTTATACTAGGGGTATACTTTATATAAAAGTATCCAGATAGATGGCACCTAGTGGTATACTATAGTTGGAAGATAACACTACTAGAGTTAAACTATAACATTTATAATAAAGAGTTATTAGGTATAGTAGCAGTATTAAAGAAATAAAGAGTATTCTTATAAGGTATAGAGAAACTATTTATAGTTAAAATGGATTATAAGAACTTAATAGGATTCCTAATAATAAAGGAACTTAACTAAAGATAGGTTAGATAGGCAGAGATACTTACGGAATACTATTTTGAGATTTAGTATACTAAGGGTATAGATAATATAAGAGCAGATACTCTAAGTTAAAAAGCTAAACTATAAAATAATAAGAAGCTATTAGGGGCTTTATTGTGAAAAGATATAGATAGATTAATTAGATATAATTATCTAAAGATTATAGTAACTTAGGAAAAACTAGAGAAAGTTTATAAGTTACTAGAGAGCTTTTAAGCATAAAGGATTCTAAAAGCATAGCTAGAAGATCTATAAATAGATATATATAAAAACTGAGAAGTAAAGTATATCCTAAGAAGCATAGCAGAATACTTTATAGAAGATTTCTATAAGGGACTAACGTAAGGACATAATGGAGCTACGGGCTTAGTATTAAGACTCTAGGAGGAGTATATTATTAATAGAATCTAAAACCTAGTACAAAAAGTTATAAGAGAATATCTAGATTGCTAGAGAAATAAACTAATAAGGTATAAGCTATATAAAGGGCTATAACCTATTAAAATACTAGAGAGACTATAGGAGGTTATATTATAGGACTTTATTATAAAGTTGCTAAAATTAAGAGATCCTATTACTAGATAAGATTATAACGTAATCTTAGTAATAGTAAATAAGCTTATAAAGTAGGGATACTTTATAGCGTGTACAAAAGAGATATTAGTAAAAGATGTCGCTAGAATCTATATTAAGGAAGTATTTATAAGATATAGAGTACTAAGTAAGATTATATCGGACAGAGATTTAAGATTTGTAGTAGTATTTTAGGAGGTATTCTTAGTAGAGCAAGGAGTTTAAGCAGCAACTTTTACTGTATATTATCTGCAGATAGGCGGTTAAATGGAAAGATTAAACTAGACACTAGAATAGTATCTAAGGCACTATATTAATTACGTATAGAATAATTAGGTATTATTATTACTAGTTATATAGTTTATATATAATGCAATACTATAAGAAGGAATGGGTACGTTACTATTTAAGGCAAATTATAGATATAAGCTAAGAATATTATTATTGCTACGTTAAGTAAAGAAGATAAGTAGCATAGCTAAGTAAAGGATAGAAATATTAATAAATCTTTATAAGAACCTTACGGATAAAGCTAAGGTAGTACAGCAGAGAATGAAGAAGTACTATAATGCTAAGAGATCTAAGGGACCAGATCTTAAGGAGGGAGATAAAGTGTAGCTACTATATAAAATTTTCAAGAGTTAATAATTAAGTAAGAAGTTAAACCATGTTAGACTAGGACCTTTTAAAATTATATAGAGAATTTTACTGGTTACGTTTAAGTTAAACCTACTAGTTAAGATAAAAATCTACCCTATATAGCATATTATAATGCTAAAGCTAGTATACGGGAATGTTAAGCCATTAGTTTATAAAGTAGACACGTATAGAGGACGAGAAGAAGATAAATAATAAGTTTTAAAGATCGTTAGTTATAAGGACGTTAACGATAAAATATAGTATAAGGTTAAGTGGATAGGCTATAATAAGACTACCTAGGAACTACTAGAAAATTTAAAGAACGCTATAGGAAAGGTATAGGAGTAT
>Ga0307515_10021186_pt1 | contig 11541 bp, 9 predicted proteins | sample 17_EM_MG_FD_194513 | JGI IMG/M metagenome (GOLD analysis project Ga0307515, IMG submission 194513) | Populus trichocarpa ectomycorrhiza microbial communities from riparian zone in the Pacific Northwest, United States - 17_EM | ecosystem: Host-associated > Plants > Roots > Unclassified | place... | reverse complement strand
TTAGTTAAAATATAAATGAGAGTAATGGCATTTCATCCTTGGCCAATAGTCTGCATGGAAGATTTCGGGTAGTGTTAGGTATATTGGATAATGATGGATTAGATAAGATAATTTTGTTGTGGAGTTGTTTTTAGACAGTATAAAATTAATTTGTGTCTTGCCCAAGTTTGTTTTAGTGGATAAAATTTCTTCTTATTAAAAAGGGTATGATAAATTTATCAAATTCTCTGCATAAATATTAATCTAGTTAATCTGGATCAATGTAAGAATAAAAATAATTATTATTATAATTTTAAAATCTAATTTAAAGGTTAATCTGGGGACAAGCTTAAGTCAAAGGCCGGGTTAACCGTTGACCCAGGTCAACAAAAATATAAAAATAAAAATTATCATACTTTAAAATCCGGTTTGAGGGTTAACCTGGAGCCAGATCCAGATCACAGGTTGGGTTAACTACTGACCCGGATCCACATAAAGATAAAAATAATAATTATTATATATAATGGTCAAAATGAGGCTACTTTGATTTTTTTTTCTTAATTTGGGTCAATCGGATTGACTATCTCGACCCATGACTTGAGCCTTGCCTCAAGTCGACCCATATATATATAAAGTCAATGGATATTTTACATATGTTTTATCTTGGGTCGACTCGGTCGTAGGTTGACTTGAGTTTTTGACCAGGTCAGGTCGAATTAATCATTCTTTTATTTTTTGTTAAACCCATTCCGGTCTAGATCTCGGGTCGATCGAGTCTTTTCTAGTGTCTATTAAATAAAAAATAAGGCAAATTGTTCAGTCCAATACAAAACAAACGACAAGATAATTATTTATCCAGTATAATCTTGTTTGATGCTGTCCAAACTAATAGTATATACGGGGTGATTGGTAGTATTATTTTAGTTATTTATTAATTTTATTTTCAAGGGAAAAAAAGTATAAAAAATAAAATTCATTACCCATTTCTTCTTTATATATCTATTTTTCCAAAGTGAGTGATAGAGAGTAAGTAATATGTTGATATTTTATCTATTTATTTTTTTAAAATAAATCTAGAAAATAAATAATAAGATGTCATTAGTTATATATAATGAATCCTATAAAATTATTTTATTTTTCTAACTATTAACCTGGAGAATTTTAATAAAATCTTATATTTGAAACTATGAATTAAATTAATATTATCATTTTTAAAAATATTTAGTAACCCATTTTTTATCTAGAAATTTTAAAATAAAGATGACGAAGGTAATATAAATTTAATGTGATCTTATTCGTTAATTAAGTTTATATTGAAAGAATGTAATTGACTCACAGAGAAAGTAGCTGTTAATGTCGGCGTAGACTGAAGCTCACTAATACCCATAACTCCTCTGGTTTCCACTCAAAGAAAGTGAGGAGGAAGCGTATACTTGAAAATTAATTAAAGCAAGTATTAATAGAAGTGTAAGTGTGTGTATTAAATGTTCATTAGCTAATTAACTCATTAAAAAGAAGACCATACAATTTTTTTTAATCTAAGTTTTACTCAAAAGTAGTAGTTGGAAGTTGAAAGAGAGTGAAGTAAGCGAGAGAAAGGAAGGAAGTGGATTGGATTCAAGTTTAATGAAATCTTAATTGGAAACAGTTCAAAGGAATTGCGGTTTGAGATGCATGAAGAAGAAGACTCGTCGGTGGTGGAGATTCAGATAATGCATTTTGAATTGAAGAAAATGTGATTGTGATTTTAACAGACATAAGAGAAGAGAAGAGGAGATCGAGAGAGAAATGGAGTCACGAATGGATCAGTATGAAATCATGGAGCAGATCGGTCGTGGTGCTTTTGGTGCTGCTATTCTTGTTCATCATAAATCCGAGAGGAAGAAGTAATCTCTCTCTTCTATTCTACTGTTTATGTATTTTAGTAACAGTTTTTTTTTTTTTTTTGCAATGTATTGATTATTTTATTTTATTTTGAGAAATGGTTAGGTATGTGTTGAAGAAGATCAGGCTTGCGAGACAAACTGAGAGATGCCGGAGATCTGCTCATCAAGAAGTAAGTCTCAGTATTTTTCATATTCTTCAACGAATATTTAGGTTTTGTTTTATATGGAGATATTGAGAATTATATTTAATGTAGATGGCGCTGATTGCGCGAATTCAGCATCCGTACATTGTGGAATTTAAAGAAGCATGGGTTGAGAAGGTGAGACTTTCCTTTGATTTACGATTTATATTTATGGAATTGAGCTAATTTGTTGTGTGCATTGGCGTTGTAGGGTTGCTATGTTTGTATTGTTACCGGATATTGTGAAGGTGGAGACATGTGAGTGTTGTTTTTTAAGTAATCAAGTTTTGGCTTACAAGGTTTTGGTAATTTACGAGACTCGATTGTGTTTTTTGGTTTTGGGATTTGGTAACAGGGCTGAATTGATGAAAAAATCAAATGGGGTGTATTTTCCTGAAGAGGTAAGTAAACACAATTGCTTGGTTGTTGTGTTTTTTTATTTTTTTGTGTTTTGTTTTGACTTGTCGTTTTGTTGATGATATTGAAAATTGTTCAGAAACTCTGCAAGTGGTTCACTCAACTACTGTTAGCGGTGGAATATCTGCATGGCAATTTTGTTCTACATCGGGACCTGAAAGTAAGAAGAATTATCAGTATTTGGATTAGGAATTTGAATTTCTCTATTGCTTTTGGAGGTGTAATGGATTGAACCTATGAAGCACTCTCTTTGCAGTGTTCCAACATCTTTCTTACCAAAGAACAGGATGTTCGCCTTGGTGAGTTGCTCTTTTTATCAACATTTAGTTGTTGTATCATTGGATTTTTTTTTATGTTTATGTCTTGATTTTGCTTTTCTTTTTCTTGGTAATATTTAGGGGATTTTGGACTTGCTAAGACTCTGAAAGCAGATGACTTGGCTTCCTCAGTATGTGCTTTGCTTTTTCTTTAATTTTTTATTGTTTTTGGGTCGTTTGCTGTCATTTGTTTATTGAGCACAGAGAAGAGTTTGTTCTGCATTTGCTTCCCCTTCAAGATGTTTCTTTTTTTTACTGGTATATTTTTTCTCAGAAATAGAATATATGTGAAGCATGAGCTTGTGAAACCATCTCATTTTGAATCCAGGACTCATTTTAAAATCTTTGCTATCAAGCCAGATGGATGTAATGTACTGTGATATGTGTATCTATGAATTTTGCTAGTAGAAATGCTGCATTTTTTTATTTACTAAGTGCATATAATATCTGATGGCTAAAGTTTGTTATATTAATTTTTTACTATGGTATTAAACTTTATAGTCGAACTCCATTGGGATTCATTTGTATTCTCATCGACAAATCTTACGTTGATTGAAATCCATGTTGTTTATGAGAAGATGCTGGATTGTATATTTTAATAACACTATTTTTTTTTCTTTTTTGTAAATCTAAATTTAAATCATCAAATTGCTTTTCCAACTAATGTAGTTTCTTTATCTACCAAAAACAAAAAACTTCAGAACAGCTAAAATTTGGTACAAAATAATATGTAGGATGTTCAGGCTTTAATATTTCTAAATTTATATCGTCAAATTCCTTTTCCAACTACTATGTAGTTTCCTTAAATACCAAAAAAGAATACTTGTATATCATCTAAACTTTACTACTAAATAGTATGTAGGATGTCCAGGGTTAATTATTTCTCACTTGTATGTATCCTGTCAAACTAAAATCATCTGTAGTTGTAAAGTCGAGCAAACTAGTCTGAATACTTAGTTGGAGATAGATCTAAACCCAAACTGCAAGATTAAATGAAACTTGTAAACATGATTGTTCCTTTATGATGAAGTTAATTTCCCTAGACACCAAGGAAATTACCGAGTACAGTATACTATAATTGAAGAGACATAATAACTACTGGCATTTCCAATTATCAACCTTGAAACTAAAAGTTGTTTTTTATCTTTTGTGCAGGTGGTTGGAACTCCTAATTACATGTGCCCTGAACTACTTGCAGATATTCCTTATGGTTTCAAATCAGATATTTGGTCCTTGGGTATGTGCTTTCTAGGTCATATCTGAGATTTTTATTACTTGTAGTGCCTTTCTAAAACGTCCCTCTGTTGAATAGGGTGCTGTATGTATGAGATGGCTGCTCGTCGTCCTGCCTTTAAAGCTTTTGTAAGATTTCCCATGGTTCTTTTCACATTACATATCTTATCGTTGGAAATTTGTTGAAGCTCTTTGGCCCCTACAACTTGCTTAATACATAGATTGTGATATCTCACTTAATGTTTTATGACAAGTTGTGTAATTTATTACTTGAATCGCTTGTCTGTATAATAATATCTTTCATGACACTGTAAAATGAGAACTCGAAATTCTCTTGTATCTTTATTATCAATCTGTTTATTTATTTTTTATTTTTTTATGTAAAGCAACAGAACGACACAACATTGACATTTGTAAGTAGTTCCTGGAGTTTGATAGTCACTGGAAATTCTAAAGCATTTGGAATACTGTAATGACCCATTCATGGCTTTTGCTTGATTGTTATGTTGCGGAGATGAAATAAGTGTAATACCAGTACCAGCTGACTTACTGTACCTGTTTTTTGGTTCATCAGTAGGATGTTCTTTGAGCTTCACAATAGGGGGTAGCCCCAGACCTCCGTAAATTGTTTCTATCCTAGGTGTGAGCGGGATTTGATCCAGATTGCTTGATGTGATGCCAAGTGACTTTACCTGCTAAGCTAACTAGCACCCATGACCTGCCAACAATTTGACAGAGCATGGATGCTATGTAATTTCAGCATAATATATTTTCAGAAATCAGGAACCAACTTATGTTCTATTTGCCTTTATTCCTGCACCAAAATTTCAGAGTTCAATTTGGCATGCTAAATATGTAGGGTTTAATGTCAAGCTTCTCATTAAGGCATTGTTTACTTGATTGACTTCATCTACATCTAATTGTACAAGTTTCTTTATTTTCACTCCCTAATTGCATCAAGATGTCAAATTTGCAGGACATGGCAGGATTGATTAGCAAGATAAATCGTTCTTCTATTGGCCCGTTGCCTTCCTGCTATTCTCCGTCTTTGTAAGTCTCCATGGACTGTCGTAAAGCTTATTGCTTGTGTATTTGACAATAAACAACATCCATCTCACATTGCCTACTATGGTACTGTACTTAGGAGTTGACTAGGCAATTACTATTTGTAGCCATACAGGCTACCAAAACAATCTATGCAGTTATGGCAGAAAACTGGAACCATATGAAATTTTAATTGATAGACAAGGTTCCTATCATTTATTGCTGCAAGTGTGATTATTCAAATTGATTTCTGCATGTTAATTATCTTGTTGGTTTTTTTGTTGATACGAGTATTAAAGATGAATTGTGACATTCCTCTTTATAAATTACGTTAATGATCTAATATGCTCTTCAATCATTGCTTGAAACAACAGTGTGGACATGCAGTCTCTATCTTGGTGGGATAATAGCATTTTTACTTGCAACTTTAGTGTGATATCTATCTATGTCTCTGAAATTTAACTCTTCCTGTTTGAATACCTAAACTGTGTACAGACTTCCAATAAAGTTCATTTTGAACAAATACCCTCTTTATCAATAACATGACAATTAGTTTAAATATCTACATAAGGGTATTTGTGAAACAATGTACCTGATTAGGGATTGTTAAATAGTTAAGATATTCAAACAAGAAAAGTTGGAGTTGAAAGATTGAATTAGAAGTTTTGAAAAAGTTAAAGAGGATTAAAATTCACTTACCCCAAATTTCATTAGAGAACATTAATGGACACAATATATTCAATTATATAATAGATTAAGATTTTATTACACAGTGTCCCTGGCATCAAGCAACTGTTACTTTTCTCTCATGTTTATACCTTTTGTTGTTAGGTTTAAATGGGGACACCTGATGATTGATTTCACATGCATCACGGGCAAGCTGAGAACACCTTCATTCTAAATTTTTGTATTGAATAAATTTGCACTGAGAAGCAGCTTCATCTTTTCTATGTGTCATTTTTTCCTTCTTACTACTTCTCCTCAAGGCTTGATGATGAACAGAAGACTAGATTTTTGAAGATCATATAATGGATCTCATTTGAGTCCTGGCAATTTAACCACCTTACCTCTACGAAAATGGATAGCTTTGCTGTTTTTGTTTTGTTTCTGTCCTGTGCTATGTTGATGGCGATCCACCTTTGAGTCACTGCTTAGCTCTAATATTAAATGTCTGTGCCTGCAGGAAAACACTCATTAAAGGCATGCTGAGAAAGAATCCTGAGCATCGTCCAAATGTAAGACTCTTAAAATTTATGTGCCAACTTCAACAGTTTGTCATTACAGGACTTCATCTTAGCAATCTGCATTTCCTTTGGTCAGGCATCCGAGATTTTGAAGCACCCATACTTGCAGACATATGTCGATCAGTACCGTCCATCCTTCAGTCCTCCCACATCCTGCTCTCCTGAGAAACCTATTCCTAGAAGTCGTGAATCTCGAAGAAGTATGGATGAAAGCCAGACCAGTAATAGTTCTAGTAGTGATAAGGATAGTTTGCCTTCAAGTGATCGGAATATCCCAGCAGTGGTCTCAAATTGTGACACTAAAGCCACTGATACAGATTTAGCTTCTGTTGGTGATGAAGATGGGACCAAGGAGCCCATGCCAAGCGAAGAAGAAAGAGGTCCCAATGTTTGCATTGTCAAAATGAATGAGCAGAGGGTGATGAAACCTTCTCATAATGAACATGGATGCAATGTCGAACCAAAGCAACCAAAAACTATCAAAGGTATTATGATGGCCTTAAAAGAAGGAAAACCTAGAGAAAATAGTTCCTCGTCGAGAGGAAATCATACAAAGTCTGGAAGTGCACCAACACAAAGAAGTAACATAGAAGCATCACCAAAACCTCTTATACCTAATGCCCTTGCATCTGGTTTAAAGTCTAATGCAGATACACCAACTGTTGCACCAGCAAAAGCAGCCTTGGATTCTGCAAAGCAGGTCCAGGGATCACATCCTTTGAAACACCAGGTATAATCAGAACTGACCATACTTTTTCCCTAGTTTGATAGATGTGCTGAAATAATCATTTACTTTCCAAATTACTTTTGCAGTTACCTATAATTGAGTCCTCACCGAAGACTAAACTCAGACATGATGGGACTCCTCCACCTGGTCCAATTAAACATGTTGATGATGGACTTGCCATGAAGCCAAGGCAAAGAACACCTAATCTATTTAGGCGATCCTCATTTCCTGGAAGGACAAGACAAACAGGAGCTGATGTTCCAAATGGAAACATGAAGTTGAGTCCAACTGAGAAAAACCAAGAACCTGAAAATACTAATCAAGTTCCTGATGGTCGCCCTTATTTTTCCAAGGAGGTATCGCAAGAGTCTCAAAAAGCTCTATTCAGAGCCTGCAAAGGAAAGCAGGCAGAAAGCAGTAATTCTGTCTCATCTTCAATGTCAATTCAATCTTTTGAGCTTTGTGATGATGCAACAACTCCATTTGTTGCCATGCCTGAACAGACACTTCCTAATCATGAGGCAGTCATCTGCACGGAAAGCTTAGAAAATCATCCACCTGGTTGTTCTCCTGCTACCACTTTGCATTCTGGCATGTCTGAAAATTTGTCTTGGGAAAACAGTGCATGTGCTGGATGTGCTCATAAATCCATACTATGCTCAGCGGAAACCTCGGATGTTGTCACAGATCTTCACAAGAAAACTGTTGGTGATGGGAGAGAGGGTGTAAGTAGTGCTCTGAATCTGATAGTCTCAAGTTTTGAAGAGAGATTTATTTGTAAAGATACTAATACCCAATTAAGCAGGCCAAGTACTGGCCCTGATATGGTGCCCCAATCAAATCTTATATCTGCATCTGGTGGTGACGACAAGTTCACAGTAAGAGAACTTCTATCACCAGTTTCAGAAACCACTCCTTCCATTACCTCACCAATGTCAACGAGCCAAAAGAATTTGCAGTCAGAAAAAGCTGCCATTTTACAAAATTCAACTGTTGAAAAACCCACTGCTGCCCATCTGTCTCCTGCTTTTGATGATGTAATACATGTTATACGGCACAGTAGTTTCCGTGTTGGGACTGAGCAGCCAGCTATGGAAACTGTGGAGATGGGGATTCAAAATGTGGATGTGGGAAAGCTATTAAATGTAGTAGGAGATGAACTCGAAATGAGAAATGTGAGTACGCCGATGGCTCTAAAATCATCAAATTGCTCTGAAGCTGTGAGTTTGAAATCAAGTCTTTCAGATCATTTCAGCATTAAAGAAATTGATTTGAGAAACATCAGCCCTCTGGTTCCACAATTTGATTTATCGGAGCTACCAAAATCCAACTCCCCTGTCACTGAAGAGGAAGCAGCAGCAAGGGAAACTTTGGATGTTAAATCTTTCAGGCAGAGGGCAGAGGCACTTGAAGGACTTCTAGAATTGTCTGCTGATTTGCTTCAGCAAAGCAGGTTAGAAGAGCTTGCGGTTGTTTTAAAACCTTTCGGGAAAGATAAAGTCTCTCCAAGGGAGACAGCTATCTGGTTAGCTAAGAGTCTGAAAGGAATGATGGCCGAGGACAGCGGACGGAGTTCATGAATCATGATATCCGTGGTAAGTTGCTCTATTTCAATGCGCATTTGACATTTGTCTAGTGATTTTAGCCTTCTGTTATGATTTCCACACATTCAAGTTCAATTGAATTTTTACAGAGAACAGCCAGGTCTTGTCTTGTCTTTTATTTTATTTTATTTTTAATTCTTTCTATCCACTTTGTCATTGTCCGTGGTAACCATACAATTGATTACCTTTGTCTCCAAGACAAACGCATGGATATGCTGTGGTAATTGTTAAATATAAGTTTTGGCATTGAAGCTTTTCCATTTGGCTATGCTGCTCTTGGTTTTTTCTGTCAACGGTTACAATTCATTTTCAGAATAGATTGAAAAAAATGTCAAACTTTTTCCCATTTTAATTTTCCTTCCATTTGGATATGCTTTGTTGTGAAGTCGAGGTGTCGTCCTTCGGTTAAGTCTGCTGGACATTTAACATTTGTTTTTCATTACAACATCAATACAATCCTGGAGATCAGTTGATTCATGCAGAGTTTGAGCCATATGATAAGAGATTTTCTGACGGAATTCGCTTTTAGGACACAAAGGTCATGTAAATTAGCAAATGACATTACACGCTATGGAGAGAACTTGCCTTGGATCTTGCAGAAAGTCAGGAGCTGGTTTGGCATCTCACTAATAAAGATCAATCCCCCATTGAGTACATCATACTATACTCAAACAACACTATAGATGTAGATCTCTGCACCAAAACTAACCGAAGAATACGTCGTTTAGCGGAAGGCAGATCGTCGACGCATTTAGAAGAAACACTCTTCCTTGATGTGGATTTAGATATAACCTATGCTGTCAAGAATGCTCTCAATAATGAATATGCATAAGATTTACAAGAACATGAATTCACTCTCAGACAACAGGTTACGTATCTCCACAAAGAAGATGACAAAACCATTGGTGGACACATTTGTACCTTTGACAATCTTGCAGCTATTGAGAAACCTGTCTTTGACAGAAAGAGTTTCTTTTTTTTTTCTTTCCTCACTAGTCTTGACCCTCAATACAAGTCTCATAACTACAAAGTCTTGATCAAAGATGTAATTGGTTTACTAATCATTTGAATAGCTCAAAACTCTTTAACCCCACAACTAGTATTTTATGGGCAAAAACAACAGCGTCCTCAACAGTTTCCTTCAAGAATTATGGCAACAAACACAAGTTTATATCTATTGGGAGAGGCCTCCATGCTCAACAATCCAAAGATACAGAAACGCCCCCCTCACCTGGTGAACATCACATAACACTTGCAGAACGAGAATTATACCGAGAAGAAACCTGCCAGTATTGTGGTGTAGTAGGATATATTGCAAAAATATGTTGGTGGGTACCAAAATGATCAACTCAACATGAAAATATACCAAACTATCATCACACTCCCTCTCCACATGTGTGGTTCATGATATCTGTTGCACTCCAGAACAAACAAGTAAAAGAAAGAAAGAAAGAAAAAGTATATAATATGAGTCTTTCACTACTGTTGTCTCGTAGTGGTGCTCCTTTATTTCTATGGATGGATAGAAGCTTTCACTACTGTTGTCATGCTTTTAATTTTGAATCTCCATACTTTACATTGCAAGACACTGATCATGATTATGTTTTTGAATTACTAGGAATTCTGTTCCGTTTAGTGACGCAGCGGAGGCAAGAAGCAGCTTGGAAGAATCTGAAGTCGACTTCATGAAGTTTCCTCGCTTCGGAAAGGGACGGCTAAATAGAATACTCCTATAATATTACTAGGAATTTTCCTTAAAAAGAATCACGCGTCTTGGTATTTTTGATTTTCCAGTATAACCTTACCCAACAGTTGAATATTTCTCTCTAACCACAGCTTCTCTGTGACTCTTCCCAAAGCCAGAATATCCTCATGGAGCATACTAATAACTACAACAATCGTACAACTTCCGATCAGCTGCCAACCCAGCAGTCCTTTCAAATTCAGTACTCCTCCCCCTCCAATGCCACTCGGCCTGTTGGGTCAAGGAAGAGACGTCCTTCCTTTGTTCCCCGGTTAACGTTGATGGTGGTGATGTTTTTCTTCATACTATGCTTGATCATCTTCATTGCATGGCTTGTCATACACCCTCTTGATCCTGCTATTCGACTCAATTCCCTATCTGTCTCCAACATCACAGTCTCTAATCCTCAATTTGCTGCAAATTACGACATCGAATTCACTGTGAATAACACTAACAAGAAGGTCAACTTGTTCGTCGACCAAGTCGAAGTCATCGTGAATTATAGAAAGGGCCTCCTTTCCAGTACTAAGATTCTTGGAAAAAGGGAGTATCTTGGAAAGATGAGTGAGGCAAGGCCGTGGAAGGTTGAGTTGGGAAGGGACGCGGTTTGTTCGTTGAAGGATAGGGTTTTTAAGGATATAAGTGATGAGTGGAGCAAAAAGATAGTAAATTTCAATGTCAAATTGTCTATCACTGCAGGATTTGAAATTGGTGTTCTGCCAACCAAGCAAAGAATCATGGAGTTTCAGTGCATGAATTTAACTGTTGAATTCTTCTCTACAAAGGGGACAGGGAAGCTCATGAGCGGAGGGAAGGATTGCTTGGTTCATGCCTGATGTCTTCCTACCTATTCCTTCCGATCCAATTAGTAGCGCCGCCTGTTCTTTACATAATAATGTGATTTTTCACTTTATTATTGAGCTGATTTATCTTTGAATATAAGTTAAATTTTAATTTATTTTTATGATAAGGTTTTTAGATTAAACCATTGAAATTAGTCACGTGATTTACATTACTATTTTTGATGGTTTGACTGGAAAATCTTATAATAATTAACTTACATACCTTATATTCAAAAATAAAATTAGCTCATATAAAAACATATTAAATAATTATTTTATTATGAGGACGGGCGGAGTCATTAGTCTTTTTATTTTATTTTTT
>Ga0307515_10021185_pt1 | contig 11542 bp, 6 predicted proteins | sample 17_EM_MG_FD_194513 | JGI IMG/M metagenome (GOLD analysis project Ga0307515, IMG submission 194513) | Populus trichocarpa ectomycorrhiza microbial communities from riparian zone in the Pacific Northwest, United States - 17_EM | ecosystem: Host-associated > Plants > Roots > Unclassified | place... | reverse complement strand
GGCGATCGTCGAGGCCTGCGCCTTCGGCGTGACTGATGATCGGCTTGGCGAGGAAGTCGGCGCCGCCGTCGTCCTGCGGTCCGGCTCCCGCGCGACCGCGGCCGAGCTGCGCCTCGTGCTCGGCGAGCTGATCGCGCGACACAAAATCCCCAGGTACCTCTGGCTGGTGGATCGACCTCTGCCGCGCAACGCCAGCGGCAAGATTCTCCGCCGTGAGCTGCGAGACTCCCTGGAACGCGGGGACGCCGCGTGACGCAGGGATTACGGGCCTCGCCTTTAAAGGGCTGCGGCGATACCGCCGGACCGCTTCACGCAGTCCCTCGCCTCCCTTGAAGTCCCGTCTGCAGACTCTAGCGAGAACGGTCCTTACGGCCGCTGAATCTGCCTTCGAATATCGCTGATAAGCGCGGCGACCTTGATCTCAACCTCCCCAAAACGACGAACTGGAACCGGCATGAAATGGACCTTACGAGACGCGTTGTCCCAAGCGGGCAAGCTTGCCATCGTCACTGGCGCCAGCGGGGGCATCGGCCTTGAGACCGCCAAGGGACTGGTCGCGAAAGGGGCTGAGGTTATCGTCGCCGCGCGAGATCCGGTGAAGGGCCGTGCGGCGGCGGACAGCCTCGGCGAAACGGCCCGCTTCGAGGCGCTGGATCTTGCGGACCTCTCCTCCATCAAGGCGTTCGCGCGCCGCATGACGCAAGCGGATCGACCGATCGATCTCCTGATTAATAATGCCGGTCTGGCCGCCGCCCCGAAACGCCAGCTTACGCACGACGGCTTCGAGGTTCAGTTCGGCACCAATTTCCTAGGCCATTTCGCCCTGACCGGGCGACTGCTCCCGCTATTGCGCCGCAGCCCGAAGCCTCGCGTTGTTTCAATTTCCAGCCTTGCGCACACAGGCATCAAGATCGACTTCGACGATCTCATGAGCCAACGTCGCTATGATCCTATCAAGGCCTATGGGCTTTCGAAACTGGCCGATCTCATTTTCGCCCGCGAACTCCAGCGTCGCTCCGACCTCCAAGCCTGGGGATTGGTGTCCGTTGCCGCTCACCCTGGCTTGGCCATGACCGAGCTGACGAAAGGTCGTCCGGGACAGCCCCCTCACGGTCTCAATGGCTTAGTCGACGCTCTGTCTCCCTTCCTCGGGCAGTCAGCCAAGGCCGGCGCCTTGATCACCTTGTACGCGGCGACGGCAACAGAGGTCGTTCCGGGGGGGTATTACGGTCCCGACGGCTTTGGTGAGCTGAAGGGCGGACCTAAGGTCGCAAAAAGTAGCGCTGATTCCAACAACCCGGAGATCGCTGTCCGCCTGTGGCGGGAGGCCGAGCGGCTGACGGACGACCCTTTCCTGAGTCGCTGACCGCGCGCACGCCGAGCGAGTTTATCTTCTTCAGCTCTTTGTTGATATGAGTGACGCACGCGACGAAATTATTGGTGGCGGCAACGCCACTGTTGATCACTTCCCGCCAACGACAAGAGCCCGGCCTGATTTGGCCGGGCTCTTGTCGACTGCGCGCTCTCAACCGGGGACAGGGCAGAGAGTGCGCCTTGCTGCCGCGCAAACCGCGCGGCCTTCACCGGATGGGTACCTCGATCCCGCCGTCATCCGCGAATTCGTCGGTATGGCTTGAGCGCCCAGGTGATCCGAGATGCCCCATTACTTTGGGAGACCTCCCCGCACTCGAAGCCCCGGCGAATGCGGGAAAATCGTGCTTTAGGCTCCTGACTCATTGAGTCCACCAGATGATGATGGCGGCGAGCTTGTCGTATTGGGCGCCACTTCCAACTTCTTTTCGTCCACTGGCGAAATGACGCTCGGCGCGTCCGCCGTCGGGGCGACATGACTCTTCATTTCCTTGAGCCGATGCGTGGCGCCCAGCAGTTGGGGCATGTCCTGTGCGGGCAAGGCTTCGCTGAATAGGAAGCCTTGGATTTCCGTGCAGAATTCCTGCTGCAGGTAGCCAAGTTGCTCGGTCGTCTCCACGCCCTCGGCGATGCAGTCGACCCCCAGGCTCCGGGCCAGATTGAAGATGCTGTGGACCACCGCGGCGGTGTTCGAGTGCGTGGTGACGTCGCGCATGAACGAGCGGTCGATCTTGATCCGATCGAGCGGGAAGCGCCGCAGATAGGAGAGGGACGACCAGCCGGTTCCGAAATCGTCCAGGGAGAGCGTCACGCCCAGGTTTTTGAGTTCACGCATGATGTGCAGCGTGGAGTCAGAGTCGTCCAGCGTGAGGCTTTCGGTGAGTTCGAGCTCCAACCATTGCGGCTCCAGTCCGGAGTCTTCCAGGGCCTCTTTCACCGTGCGCACGATATCGCCGCGATAGAACTGCTGCGCTGAAAGGTTGACGGCCAGGCGAACGGGGGGGAGACCCTGCGCCTGCCATTCGGCGTTTTGCCGGCAAGCGGTTTCCAGCACCCATTTACCGACTTCGACGATCAGCCCGAGCTCCTCGAGGAGTGGGACGAACAGCGCGGGCGAAGTCAGCCCTTCCTTCGGGTGGTTCCAGCGCAACAGGCTTTCGACGCCGGTGACCAGGCCGGTCTCGAGGGAGACCTGCGGCTGGTAGTGCAACACGAACTCGCCGCGCGCGCAGGCTCCGCGCACGTCGATGGACAGGGTGTGCCAGCGCTGCGCCGCGGCATTGAGTTCGGGGGTGAAGAAGCGGAACGTGCCGCGGCCGTTCTCCTTGGCGTTGTACATGGCGGTGTCGGCGGCGCGCAGCAGAGCCCCGGTATCGTCGCCGTCGCCGGGACTTAGGCTGATGCCGATGCTGCAGCCAATGTGCAGATTGTGACCTTCGATCGCGAAGGTCTCGCTGAGGGCCGTCAACACCTTTCCGGCCACCACCTTGGCGTCCTCTCCGCTGTCGACGTCGGGCAGGGCGATCACGAACTCGTCGCCGCCCAGCCGGGCGGCCGTGTCGCTCTCGCGCACGCAGCCGCGAAGACGCGTCGCCACCGCTTCGAGCAGCTGATCGCCGATATGGTGCCCTAGGGAATCGTTGATGTGCTTGAAATGATCGAGGTCGAGCATCAGCACCGCGACCTTCCTGTGATTTCGGCGCGCCAAGGCGATGGCGACGCCGAGACGGTCGGCCAGCATGATCCGGTTTGGAAGCCCGGTCAGGGCGTCGTGGAGCGCCATGTAGCGAATGCGGGCCTCGGCCTGCTTCCGGTCGCTGATGTCGCGGAAGTTGCACTGCACGATCTTAGTGCTGTCGGCTTGGTAGACGCTGCCGACCACCTCGACGTCGATCGAAGCGCCGTCTCCGGTCTGTAGAACCCAGTCGTCATACTTGATGTGGTCGCACTGCCGCAGTTCGGCGATCGTCGTCTTGCAGGCGTCGATGTTCCGGAAGGGGACCAGTTCGCTCATTTTCCGGCCTATCAGCTCCAGATGCTCCTCGCCGAGCATCGTCCGAAAAGCCGGATTGGCGTCGGTGACCTGCCCGGTTTCGCTGTCGAGCAGCAGGATTCCGTCGTTGGCCGTCTCGAACAGTCGCCGGTAGCGGAGCTCGGACGAACGCATCGCCGACTCAGCGCTTCGCCTGGCCGCGACCTCTTCCTGCAGCTCCAGATTCTGGGCGGCCAGGCGCCGCTGCGCCGCGCGGAGGGTAAGGTGGGTCTCGACCCGGGCCAGCAGCTCCTCGACCTGGAAAGGCTTGCTGACATAGTCCACGCCGCCGGCCGTGAACGCCGCGACCTTGTCGTGGACGTCCGCCAGGGCGGTCATGAATATGACCGGGATGCCGCGGGTCGCCGCACCTGCCTTCAGCCGTCGGCAGGTCTCGAACCCGTCTATCCCGGGCATCATCACGTCGAGCAGGATGAGGTCTGGCTGGACGAATTCCGCCCGTTTCAAAGCCTCCTCGCCGCCCTGGGCCACCGTCACGTTGTAGCCCTGCTCCTCCAGGTGATCGACGACCACGCTGAGGTTGAGGGGATTGTCGTCGACGATGAGGATGGTCTTGGTTTCGACGTTCGTCATCATGTTCATTACGCCACCGACTTTTGGTCTGAATGCTGTTGGATCAGTCCGAGAATGGCCGACGACTGGTAGGCCTGTGCGAGACGCCGGAGTTTCTCCGCGAAGGGCCGGTATTTCGGATCGAGGGTCAGCAGATGGTCCGCCTGGACCTTGATCGCCCGCATGTTTCCCGCCAGCGCCAGGTCGAGCAGGATGCCGATCTGGTCTTCGGGAGGCGCGACGATCTCGCCTGCCTCGGCGGGTTCGGCGACCGGCTGATCCGCATCGCCGCTGATCCAGTCGAGTGCCAGGCGCCGGGCCATGGTTTGCATAAGGTCCACAAACTCGACGGGCTTGGCGAGAAAGGTGTTGGCGCCCGCGGAGAGGCTCAGGGCCTGGACCTCCTGGGTCGCGCTTGCCGACAGGGCGATGATCGGCGTCGCCTTTAACGCCTCGACCTGGCGGATGCGCCGTATGGATTCGTAACCATCCATCACCGGCATGCGGATATCCATCAGGATGAGATCGGGACCCAGCGCCTCCGCCTTCTCCCAGCCTTCGAGGCCGTCCGCGGCCTCGTGGGTTTCGAAGCCGAGTTGGCCCAGCTTCTCCACCAGCACCGCCCGGTTGGCCTGCACGTCGTCGACGATCAGGACGCTTCGGCGGACCCCGAGATAGCCGGTCACAGCCTGGGCCGCGACAGGCTCGACGCCCTGCGCCGCTTCCACGACGGGGAGGCCAACCTCGAAGAAGAAGCGGCTGCCTTCGCCCGGCCGGCTCTCGACCTCGATCACGCTATTCATCAACTCCACCAGCTGGCGGCTTATGCTGAGTCCCAGACCAGTGCCGCCGGCCCGGCGCGCCGTGTCGCCGACCTGCTCGAACGGCTGGAAGATGAGCGCCAGTTGATCCGGCGAAATGCCCACGCCGGTGTCGCGCACCTCGAAGCGAAGCCGGTTGCCGGCGTCGCCGGCCGACGCCGACGAGATGCTCAGCTCGACCAGGCCGTTGGCCGTGAATTTTATCGCGTTGCCCAGAAGGTTCAGCAGAATCTGGCGCAGCCGCTTCTCGTCGCCGAGCACGAGGCTGGGAAGGTCGGGCGATATGTTGCAGACGAAGGCCAGACCGTTGTCCTCGGCCCGCACCCGGATCATGTCCGCCAGGCCCTGGATGAAGGAACGCAGATTGAGGGGAGCCGGATAGATCTCCAGCTTGCCGGCCTCGATCTTGGAAAGGTCGAGGATGTCGGTGATCAGGGTCAGCAGGTGGGCGCCGCTCTGATGGATGGTGCGGACAGCGACGGCGTGACGCTCGCTCAGCGTGTCGTCCCGCTCCAGAAGCTGGGCGTAGCCGAGGATGGCGTTGAGCGGCGTTCGCAGTTCGTGGCTCATGTTCGCGAGGAAGTCGGATTTGGCGTTGTTGGCCCGTTCCGCCGCCGTCTTGGCGATCTGCAGCTCGCGGCCCTGCTGTTCGACCCTATGCAGCCGCCGCGTCTCAAGCGCCTGGTCCCGGAAAGTCTCGAGCGCGGTGACGACCGCGCCCAGTTCGTCTCCGCGGCTCAGGCTCTTGATGTCGAGATCGTAGTCCGCCGCCGCCAACCGCGAGGTGGCGTCGGCGATCGCCCGGATGGAGCGGACGGTGGCGTTGCCCACCAGGAAGGTGGCGAAGGCGATGCAAGGCAAGGCGATGAGGGCGAGAAGGCTGAAGATTGTCCTCGTCTCCGAGACCTGGGCGCCGACCGACTGGGCGCGCCGGTCGGCTTCTGCTCCGCCACTGCGAACGATCTGGCTGAGGTTTTTCGACACGCGTTCGGCGTTGTCGTGAAAGGGCTCGACCATGGTCGCGGCGCTGGCGAAATTGACGCCGAGCATCGAGGTGACGACGCCGACCGCGCTGGAATATTCCTCGACGTCCCGTTGCGAGGCCTCGATCAGCGACAGGTTGACGCGCCCGATATCAGTGGTCTTGAAGGCGGAGAGATCCCGGCTGACCCGGTTCAGATCGGCCTGGATCGCCTCCGCGCGGACGGCGATATCGGCCTGCCCCGGACTGGCCGCCTCGACGATGACCAGCCTGGCCAGATCGGCGTCGGCGCGCTCAAATCTTGCGTCGATGTCGGCCAGCCGCGTGGACTCCGACATCACGACATCGACGATGTAGCGCGTATCGTCGCGCACGGCGCCCAGCGCTGCGACCTCGATCACCGCCATCACCAGGACCAACGTCACCGACATGGCGGGGGTGATCCAGAACTTGGCGATCAGCGGCCAGTCCGCCAAGCGCCGGAAACGGCCCAATCTCAGCTTCAGCTTGGCTATCGACAGCATCAGAACCGGACCTGGACGCCGGCGCGCAGCCGCCGCTCAGCCGCAGCGGGCGACAGGTCGGCCCCGCCCGCGTCGGTGAGGTTTTCGCCGGCGATCTCAAAGGTGAGTCTGGGGCCGATTCTGAAGGCGATCTTGGCGTCGATGGCGATGGTGTCGTTGATGTCGACCAGCCTGAGCGGCCGGCCGGAGGTGTAGACGAGCTGCTGGATTTCGGAGGTATAGCGGGCCGCGACGGTCCCGATCCACGGCCCCTGCTCATAGCTGACTTGAGCCTTGAGCTTGTGTTCGGGGGTCGTGCGGTCGAGGGCGACCGGCCATTCGAAACGATCTCCCCTCTGGCCTTTGATATGCTGATTGGCCTTGGTCCAGCTATAGTTGGCCGACCACGATACGGTCTTCGCCAACCGGCCGGCGACCGAAGCCTCGACGCCGAAGGCTTCGAATGAGCCGACGTTGGCGGGGGTGATGACGACAAAAGGAATGGCGGGCGGCCCGAGGCGCGGGGTCGTCGAGAAGGCTGGAGCGCTGATGACGTCCTGGGTCCGATTGTAGAAGGCGTTCAGCTCCAGCCGGCCGCCGTGATCATCCAGAACACGGGTGAAGCCAACCTCGCCGCTCCAGATCGTACTGGGTGCAAGGGAAGGATTGCCCGAGACCACCAAGGGGAATGGAACCCCGGGCAACGGAATCACCAGCCGCGATCCAAGGCTGATGAGCGAGGGAGCCTGCACGCCGCGCGCGGCGGCGATCCGCAACGTGCTGTCGTCGTCCAGCTTGAAGACCACCGAGCTGTTCAAACTCCACACGTTGACCGTGCGATCGAAGTCTTTCTTGGAGAAGAGGCTGGGCTGATCGACCACGCCCTCCTGCCGAAGTTGGAGCTGGTCAAGACGGCCCGCGAGCGTAACGGTGACCGCGTCGGTGACGACGCTCTCCCACATCCCGTCGATGGCGTAGATGTGATAGCGGGTCGCGCCGGAATAGCCGGAACTCGACTTGAACTGGTTGTCCCGATATTCGACGCCGACCCGCGCCGTATTCGAACCGCCGACGCGAACCAGGGCGGCGGCGGAGGCGACCAGCACCGCGTTTTTTACTTCGAGAATCTGCGGCGATCCAGCCGCCGACGTCACGAAGAGCGGGGCTTTGAGGTTGGAGCGGTTCTGGTAAACGCGCCCGGACAGGACGCCCCAGCCGGTGTCGTGTGAAACGCGGGCGCCCAGGGAGGTGAGCTTCTCACGCACCTGGCTTGACGCCAGCATATTCGTGAAGTCGGTCTGCCGGTTCGACGAATGGGTGGCGCTGAGGACGGCCTCGGTCTGCTCGCTAAGCTTGCCATAAAGCTCCGCCGCCGCCTCGGCATGCCGTGGATTGCGGAAGGTGCTGCTGGTTATTAGCGCGAGCTCGGAGCTTTTGAGTTCGCCCAGCTCGTCCGATCCGCCATAGCCGCCGGAGAGGCGCAGCCCGAACCGGCTGCCAAGCGCAATGGCCGCGCTGGCCGAGACATCGCCATAGCCGGGAGCGCCGGCTTCCGCGGTCATCGTCAACTGCCGGGTCTGGAGCGGATTGATGGTGATGATGTTGATGACGCCTGAGGTGGCGTTGAAGCCGAACAAGGCGCTGTTGGGCCCCCTCACGACCTCGATCTGCTGGATGTCTTGCAGTTGTACGCCGAGGCCCGCCCAGTTCGTTATGCCATAGAGGTCGAGATAGACTTGCTGGCCGTTGACCAGCACCAGCAGCCGAGAGTTGTAGGGTTGGGCGCCCCCGCGAATGCTGACGTCGGACTGGCCGGCGGTCCAGCGCGCGACGTCGACGCCGGCATAGGCGCGAAGGAGGCCGACGATGTCCCTGGCGGGGGAGCGCCGGATGTCGTCCCGGGTGATGATGACGAGGGCGGCGGGCGCCTCAGAGGTGCGTTGGGGCTTTCCAGTCACGCTGGTGGTGACGGGCTCGCCGAACAGTTCCTCGAGTTGCTGGTAGTCGACGCTCTGCGCCCACGCCGTCGCCGGCGGGGTCAGGAGGATCGCCACGGCCGCCACGGAGAGCCCCCAGTATCCGCGAGGCCTACGGCTGTGCATTCTCACGCGGGGCATCTCAAATTTCCTTGATGAGCATGAGGAAGCTCGCATTGAACCGGAGCCTCGCGGCGGTCGCGGCCGATTTGCTCACCATGATCTGAACCTTCGGACCCTGGCTGATCGCCAGAACGCAGTAGTCGGCCTGTGCGCAGGCGGAATCGAAGCTGATGGAGAGGATCGAACGGGCTGCGGTCGCCGCGCCGATCTGCCGGTAGTTTGTGCCCTGGGTGACAAACGCCATCTTGGCGCCGGCCAGTTGCTCAAGCGAACCAGACGCCACGCGCTTGGACACCAGCGTCATCGATCCCACGCGCAAGCCGCCGGCCATCGCGCGTTCGATGTCGCGCGCCTCTCTTTCGGAGCCTGGGTTGCCGGCTTCGTAGATGATCGCGACCGTCACCGTTCCGGAGAGGGCTGGACTGACGAAGGTCGCGGTCCTGGCTGCGACCTGCACGGCGTTTCCAGACGACTGGGCGCGGGGAGCTGCTATCGGTATAGATAAAATACCGATCGCGAAAAAGAACGACGAAAAGTACCGTGAGATATGAATCGTCCTTTTCCTTGAATTTATTGTTCATGGTATAATCTAAATTACGAAATACCATTGCTGTATTGAATGCTAATTTAGCAGTAAGATACTTATAGTTTTTTCACATGCGACAATTACTCACACCCATTGAGCGCGGAGTTCCAAGAATTTGGTTTGAGGCGACTGAGGCAAGCAGCGTCGGCGGTCCCGCTGAGGCGGAGCCGGCTGTCCGGATGGTTGATGGTTTGGCTAGGAAGGTGGTCGCCAGGCTCCGATCGCGCCGCGAAGCGGCGGCTTGAGAGCTCTTCTTTGCTCGACGGAGTAGTGAGGTGGTCTCAACGATCAAGGACGCGTCGATGACAGGTCTTGATCCTAAATCCTTGGTCGCTTTTTGACTCTTCTCGGACCTTGGGAAGGTCTGCTTCTGGCAGTGGCCAAGGGCGCTAGCGATGTCGATCCCGCGACGGGGAGACCTGACTCACAGTTCTCGATCAGCCACGCGCGATTGACGCCTACTTTCCACCGCAGCGCCCGACCCCGGCGATCACCACAGGCCTCAGGCCAGCGTCGGCATGACGAAGGTGTTGGCCTCTTCGAGCTGGCCATCGGGCCAACGCGCCGTCACCGTCTTGACCTTGGTCCAGAACTTGACGCCCTCCATGCCGTGCTGGTTGGTGTCGCCGAAGGCCGACCGCTTCCATCCCCCGAAGCTGTGATAGGCGACGGGAACAGGGATCGGGACGTTGATCCCGACCATGCCCACATTGACCCGGGCGGCGAACTCACGGGCGGCGCGCCCGCTGCGGGTGAAGATCGCCACACCGTTTCCGTAGGCGTGCCGCGACGGCAGGGCCAGGGCCTCCTCGAAGCTGTCGGCCCGGACGATCTGCAGGACCGGCCCGAAGATTTCTTCCTGGTAGGCGCGCATGCCGGGCTTGACGTGGTCGAACAGCGTCGGGCCGACGAAGAACCCTCCCTCATGGCCCTGCAGCACCAAGCCGCGACCATCGACGACCAGCTCGGCCCCCTCGTCGACCCCGGTCTGGATCCAATCCTCGATCGCGGCCTTGTGGGCGGCGGTGACGACGGGGCCGTAGTGGGCTTGGGGATCGGTGGAGACGCCGACGCGCAGGCCCTCGATCGCCGTGACGAGCTTCTCGCGCAGGGCCAGGGCGGTCTTCTCGCCCACGGGTGTGACAACCGGCAGGGCCATGCACCGCTCGCCGGCCGACCCGAAGGCCGCCCCGGTGAGGTCGCTGACGACCTGGTCGAGGTCGGCGTCAGGTAAGACGATCCCGTGGTTCTTGGCGCCGCCCATGGCCTGCACGCGTTTTCCGGCCGCGGCGCCGCGTTGGTAGACATAGTGGGCGATGTTGGAGGATCCGACGAAGCTGACCGCGGCGATGTCGGGATGGTCGAGGATAGCGTCGACCATCTCCTTGTCGCCGTGCACCACCTGCAGCACGCCGGGCGGGAGCCCGGCTTCCAGGAACAACTCGGCCAGCCGCACGGGAACGGATGGAGCCTTTTCCGACGGCTTGAGGATGAAGGCGTTGCCGCAGGCCAGGGCCACGGCGGACATCCAGAGGGGAATCATGGCCGGGAAGTTGAACGGGGTGATCCCCGCGCCGATGCCCAGCGGCTGGCGCATCGAATAGACGTCGATGCCCGGACCCGCGCCTTGGGTATATTCACCCTTAAGCGCGTGGGGCGCGCCGCAGGCGAACTCCACGACGTCCAGCCCCCGCTGAAGGTCGCCCTTGGCGTCGGCGATCACCTTGCCATGTTCGGACGACAGCAGATGGGCAAGCTCATCCATATGGCTTTCGACCAATTCCTTGAACCGGAACATCACCCGCGCCCGGCGTTGCGGATTGGTCGCCGCCCAGCCCGGTTGCGCGCGCTTGGCCGCCGCGACCGCCGCCTCCAGCACCGCCCCATCACCCAGGGCGACGCGCGCCTGGATCAGACCGGTATTGGGATCGAACACCACGCCGCTGCGTCCGACGAGAGACGGAGCGCTGGGTTCGGCGAGGTGGTGATCGATATGGCGTTGCATGATGGTCAGTCCTCGCAGGGTGCGGGTGTGGGGCGGTGAACGTCGGGGAGGCCAGGCCTTGCCGTCAGATCGGGAAATGTCCGGGTTGGGTTTCCATCGTGATCCAGCGCAGCTCGGTGAAGCTGTCGATGCCGGCCCGGCCGCCGAAACGGCCGTATCCAGAGGCGCCCACGCCGCCGAACGGCATCTGGGCTTCGTCGTGCACGGTGGCGCCGTTGATGTGGCAGATGCCCGAACGCAGGCGTCGCGCCACGCGCAGGCCGCGCGCGGTGTCGCGGGTGAACACCGCCGCCGACAGGCCGTAGTCGCTGTCATTGGCCTTGGCGATCGCGTCCTCTTCGTCGCGCGCCCGGATGATCGCCACGATGGGTCCAAAGCTTTCATCGCGGTAGAGACGCATCGCCGAGGTGACCTGGTCGATGACCGTGGCAGGCATCAGGACACCCGTCGCCGGCCCTCCAGCCGCCAGGACCGCCCCCAGCGTCAAGGCGTTTTCGATCAGGGCGTTGACGTGCTCGACCGTGCGCGTCTCGGCCACGGCGCCCAGCGGGGCGGAGCCTTCGCGCGGAT
>Ga0307515_10021183_pt1 | contig 11542 bp, 1 predicted proteins | sample 17_EM_MG_FD_194513 | JGI IMG/M metagenome (GOLD analysis project Ga0307515, IMG submission 194513) | Populus trichocarpa ectomycorrhiza microbial communities from riparian zone in the Pacific Northwest, United States - 17_EM | ecosystem: Host-associated > Plants > Roots > Unclassified | place... | reverse complement strand
ATAGTTATTACCCTAACAAACCCAGACCCCTAAAGTACCTTAATAAGTAAATAGAGTGCTAGAATAGCGAAGATAATAAGCTGCCTATTAAGTATAAAGATAAGAATACCCTATAGATATAATACGGACGTATAAAGCCTAAGGGCAGGCTTTTTTAGAGGGGGGGGTAATATTACGGCACTGGTGGAAACTAGTAGATTATAGCTAATAGATATTAGTAGATTATAGCAGATAGTTGCGGACAGTTATAGATAGTTATAGATAGTTGTAAACAGTTTTATATAGTTCTAGACAGTTGCCGTTATGTAACTAGAGGATTATATATAACGTCGAGCGGCGCCGCCCTCTATCTCCTTTCCTTTCTCTAGCTTTAGATCTTTATTTATAGACTACCAATCGTATAGGCTTGCGCGTCCCTCTTGCCATACTTGTGCCTCGATTAACTAAGTCGCTAATAGTTAGCAACTAAATAGAGCCGCGATTATAATATATACTAACTTCTTCTCTATATAACGAGAATAAGGAGATATAATTTTACCTAGTAAAAGAATTGTTAAAATGATATAAGCATAACGCTTAGATATAGAAGATTTAATAAGAGGTATTAGGAATAATAAAAGATATTAAATTAAAGACGGGAATGCTATATCTCTAATAGACAACTTAGAGATAGAAGATATCTTTAAGGATAAAGATAAAGAGGATGGGGATGGTATTATAGACCTTATATTAGCAGTAGTACGACTACTAAAAAGATATATAAATGGGTTAGTTAAGATAGTATATAAGGTACTAGAACCGATTAAGCTATAGGATAAGGGGTAACTAAGTTATATAGCTAGTTATGTTATAAGTTTAGAATATAGGATTTATAGGATCTATTAGAACGTTACGTATTTAGATTACTTAATATACTAATATACCTAAGTATTTCTTAGGCGTAGTATTGTGTATTTAAAGGACTACAGTCCCTACCTAGATAGTTTTCTTCTTTATAGTAAATCTTAGAATATAATTAGAGTTAATCTATTAGGCAACTTACTCTACTAGTTATTATTACGTTGTTAACTTCTTGTTTACCTATATACCTAACCTATTAATAAGTCCACCGTAGTCCCTACTATAAGGCTCCGTTATAACTAGACCTATTACTATAAAAGCTTAAGGTTAGCTAGCTTAAAGCTATTATATTATATAAGAAGGTATAATAAGTTAACTACTACCCCTAAGAGATTTGCTTCCGTAATAGTTTTAAATAAGCTATTAATATAGTTAAAAAGTAGTACTAACGCTAGCTATTAAAAAATTTTGCGTTAAACTTTACCTTATATTTAATTAAGGAAAAGAAGCTAAAGACTTAAGCTCCTACTACTACTTAAAGTTAATAGTTAGGTAAGAGGCCTATAGGTAAAAGAATAAGTATATAAGCTTAACTTACTACTTTACCTAGCGTACTTACTACTAAAAAAGCCTCTAGTAATTAAATACTTGTAATTACTAATTAGTGGTCTTATATAAACGCTTACTGTTATAATAAGGGTAAGACTTATTAGTAGAATAAGAAGTTACCTAACTCGCCTAATTTAGAAATTAATTATTATCCTATTAGTATAGATAACTTCCTATAATAGAATAAAGAGCTATTTAATAACGTGTCTATAGTTAAGTAGCTGCTATAGAATATTATTATTAACTTAATGTTGACCTAAATTAGGTTATCTTATTACCGACTTAGCTACCTCTTATTAACTTAGTTATTAACTTAGTTACCTACTTCTTATTTCTATTACCACCCCCTTTTCCCCTTCTTGCTCTTATTTCCTATACATTTCTTATATATATATAGAGGCTTTTAAAGCTATATTTAGTAGATAGAGTCCTTATTCTTTTCTTATAATTAGTATACAGACTACTAATTAATACTTAGTAAACTAGAAAAAGAGGAGCTAGGGGAGTTATAAGGAGTAGGTAGTTAAAAGGGAAGGTTCTATACTATTAATAAATAATCCTTTTAAGGCCTTTATAGTGTCTTACTTTAGGCTATCTAATTACCTACCTCCTTAGCCTTATTACCCCTACCCTCCGCTATATATAGGCGTTAAGCCGCCCTAAAACTCTAGCCCTATTTAATTAAAAGCAGACCTAATTAAGCTACTTCGTCAGGAAATTTTTTAGCAGCATTTAGCTAGCATTCGCAGCATTTTATAGCATTTCGTAGCATTTAAAAAAGACTATAGGCCTTAAGCAGCATCTAGGCAGCTATATATATATATAGCTGCCTAGATACTGCTTAAGGCCTATAGTCTTTTTTAAATGCTGCGAAATGCTATAAATGCTATAAATGCTATAAATGCTGGCTAAATACTGCTAAAAAATTTCCTAACGTTAGCTAATTCTTTAAGTGGCTAGTATATAAACTAGGCTTTTATAGTAAGTAATAAAGGGCAATTTTAAAGCTAATTAGAGATAAGTTAGTAGGGAAAGAGTAGAATATTAATATACTAAATATAAAGAAACTAGGTAAAGGTATAACGTTAGATATATAGGAGCTCTATAACTTTAAGGTTAGTATACTAGCTTAAATTAGGAGTAAGATCTTAGCCTTTAAGCGATCTAAATAGTAGCTATCTATTAATCTATAATATATCCTACCTCTTAGAAGTGTTGCCCTATATACGTTTTATATGCTTAACTAATAGCAAAATATAGAAAGGCGTTAAAGCTCTTAAACTCCTTAACTAGCCGCTAGTTCCTTCTAATATAAGCTTTAATATTATTAAATATCGCCTTAATTAGATTATAATCTAGTAAATATAGCGGTAGAAATCTTAGCTTAATACTATACTACTTATAGAGCTTATAGAGTTATACCAACTTATAAATTAATACGTTGTTTAGAATAAGGACTAAATATAGCCTTAAGTATAGTAAATAATAAGAGAGCACTTGCTCCTCTATAAAGGATTTAAATATTATAGAGGTAATAAAGCCTTAGAAGATAATATAGCTTAAATATCTATTTACTAATAGCGCTAGTAGAAGACTCTACTTCTCTAATCTCTTAAGTAGGCGTGCTACTCTATAGTTAGTCCCTTTAGGTAACTAGCCGTACTTCTTATTACTAGTTCTCTTATTCGCTGCTAACTTATTAAAAATACTAGCTAATCTACTATTTAGCTCTTTTTATAACGGAACCTTGTAGTAAGAACTACGGTAGGTCCTATTAATAGGCTAGGTATATAGGTAATGCAAATTAAAGTTAACAACGTAATAACAACTAGTGGAGTAGTTGCCCAATAGATTAACTCTAATTATATTCTGAGAATTACTACAAGGAAGGAACTATCTAGGTAGGGACTAAGGGTCCTTAAATACATAACTATACTCCTATAAAATCCTTCTTATATATAATATACGTGTTATATATAAGGTATATAAGTTCCTTTTATTCCTCTCGTTTAATACGTAGCATATTATATAACTCGCTTACTATTCCTTATTATATAGTTCTACCAGCTCTATCTTAGACTGTACTTATATTAACTAACTAGCTTCTTCTAATTCTTTTCTAAGTAGTTATAATATTGTACTTAAAGCATCCGTAACACCATCTCCCTCCTCTCTATCTTTATCCTTAAAGATTCCTAGCATCTCTAAGTTATTTATTAGAGGTGTAATATCCGTCTAATTAATTTAGTTAATATTATTACTTATTATACCTAAAGCTTCTTCTTCTTTATACGCGCAACGTTATACCCGCACTATTGCTGCTATATTATCGCTTAGTGAAATTATACTATCTCTGTGTTCTTATTATGCGAAAGAGGGGTTAGTTTATATTACGCTAGTAAGTCCTTTATCTTAGTAACCGTTCTCTTACTTAGAGTGCACTAAAGCAAACATTTATTCTTTTTATAACGTCCGTTTTACTTCTAACGCTAAGTATACGCGTCCTATAACTCTTAATAGTCTCTAAGTTTCCTAAGTAATTTATTATAGGGTTTTATGTTTAAACTATTACTATAAAGCTAGATAGTAACCTAGCGTAGGCCCTTACTAAGCTTAAGCGTTCTTAAAATACAGAATAGAAGGCCCTAGATGCTTATATCGCGGCGTTTACTCGGCTACTTTATCTTAAAAAAGTACGTAAAAAGGTTTATTTTAAGGAGTGGAAGCTTATAAAATAAGGTCTATAGGAACTTAGTAATAAAAGAATTAACTTTCTTTTTATAAAGGGAATAACTCTAAGTAGTTCAGCAGTTGCTCTTCCTAGGTCCCCCTTAGGTAACTTATTCTTTGGCAATCCTTCTTTATTAATATTACCTAACCTATTTTCCTCTAATACTCCTATACCTTTCCTATAGCGTTCTTTAGGTTTTCTAATAGCTCCTAGGTAGTCTTATTATAGCCTATCCACTTTACTTTATACTATATTTTATTATCTATATCCTTATAACTAATAATCTTTAAAACTTACTATTTCTCTTCCTCTTGTCCTCTATACGTATCTACTTTATAGGTTAGTGGCTTAACATTCCCGTATACTGGTTCTAGCATTGCGATATACTATATAGGGTAGATTTTTATCTTAGCTAGTAGGTTTAACTTAAATATAACTAGTAAAATCCTTTATATAATTTCGAAGGGTTCTAGTCTAATATAGTCCAACTTCTTACTTAACTGTTAACTCTTAAAAAATTTGTGTAGTAGCCATACTTTATCTCCCTCCTTAAGATCTGGTCCCTTAGATCTCTTAGCATTATAGTACCGTTTTATTCTTTATTATACTGTCTTCGCTATCTCTATAAGGTTTGTATAAAGATTTATTAAAGTCTCCATTCTTTACTTAGCTATACTACTCGTTTTCTTTACTTAATATAGCAATAATAATGTTCTTGGCTTATATCTATAATTCGCCTTAAATAGTAATATGCCTATTCCTTTTTAAGGTGTTATATTATATATAAACTATATAACTAGTAATAACGATACCTAATTATTCTATACGTGATTAATATAATATCTTAGATACTGCTCTAATATCTAATTTAATCTTTCTATTTAACCGTCTATCTGCGGATAATACGTGGTAAAAGTTACTACTCTAACTCCTTATTCCGCTAAGAATACCTCCTAGAATACTACTATAAATCTTAAATCTCTATCTAATATAATTTTACTTAGTACTCTATATTTTACAAATACTTCCTTAATATAGATTCTAGCGATATCCTCCGCTAAGATTTCTTTTATATATGCTATAAAGTATCCCTACTTCGTAAGCTTATCTACTATTACTAAAATTATATTATATTCTTATTTAGTAATAAGATCTCTTAATTTTAGTAACTTAATAATAAAGTCCTATAATATGACCTCCTATAGTCTTTCTAGTACTTTAATAGGTTATAGCCCTCCGTATAGCTTATACCTTATTAGTTTATTCTTTTAATAATCTAGACACTCCTTAGTAACCTTCCTAGCTATTTTCTAAATTCCGTCAATAATATACTCTTCTTAAAGTCTTAACACTAAGCCTATAGCTCCGTTATATCCTTAAGCTAGTCCCTTATAGAAATCCTCTATAAAGTGCTCTGCTATACTTCTTAGGATATACTTTACTTTTTAGTTTTTATATATATCCACTTATAAATCTTCTAGTTATACCTCTAGAATTCTTTATACCTAAAAGCTCTTTAGTATCTTATAAACTCTTTTTAACTTATCTTTTTAAGTTGCTATAATCTTTGGATAATTATACCTAATTAATCCGTCTGTGTCTTTTTGCAGTAAAGCCCCTAATAGCTTTTTATTATTTTATAGTTTAGCCTTTTTACTTAGGGCATCTGCTTATACATTGTCTGTACCCTTAGTATACTAAATTTTAAAATAGTAGTCTATAAGTGTTTCTGCCTATCTAACCTATTTTTAGTTAAGTTCCTTTATTATTAGGAATCCTATTAAGTTCTTATAATTCGTCTTAACTATAAATAGTTTCTCTGTTTCTTGTAAGAATGCTCTCTATTCCTTTAGCGCTGTAATTATACCTAATAACTCCTTATTGTAGATGTTATAGTTTAACTCTAGTGGTGTTATTTTTCAACTATAGTATGCCACTGGATGCTATCTATCTTTATGTTTTTGTATAAAGTATGCTCCTAGTGCAAAGTCTAATATATTTGTTTTTATAACCATCTCTAACTTTAGTTAATAGATCTTAAGGATTAGTTCTTAGGTAAATAATTCTTTAAGCTCTCTAAATAGTTTCTTTTATTTGTCTCCCTATACCTATAGTTCCTCTTTCTTTATTAGTTAAGTAAACGGCTTAATATTCTTTAACTATTATGCTATAAACCTCCTATAGTAATTGCAAAACCCTAGGAACAATATTAACTATATAACGTTTTCTAGTTCCTGCCAGTTCACTATAGCTTTAATTTTCTTTAGGTCCATACTTAACTTCCCTAGTTTAATAATAAATTTAATAAAATTAGTCTTTCTTATATAAAAAACTCGCATTTTTTTAATTGCTACTAGTATCTGTTCTTCCTATAGTCTCCTTAAAACCCATTTAACGTATTCCCCGTATTCTTCCTTAGTTATTAAGTAGATAATAATATTGTTAAAGTATACTATAACAAATTTATCTAAGTATTCTCCTAATATGTTGTTAATACGCTTCTGGAACGTTACTAGTGCGTTTATAAGCCCGAATTGCATAACTAGTGGTTTATATAGTCCTTCCTTTAACCTAAAGGCTGCTTTTTATTCGTCGCCTTCCTTAATCCTAATCTAATAGTACGCCTATCTCAGATCTATCTTTATAAAGATTTGCGTATTACCTATCCTATCTTAGATTTTACTAATTAAGGGTAAAGGATACTTATCCTTTCTTATAATGCTGTTTAACTGCCTATAGTTAATATATAATCTAAGTTTTCCGTTCTTCTTTAGTATAAATAGTACTAGATAACCTGCTAATGACTGCGATGGTCTAATATATCCCTTTTACAAGTTTTTCTAGATAAACTCCTTTAATACTTACCCTCTTCTTTAGTAAGCTTATAGGTTAGAAAAAACCTTAGACTTATTCCTAGTTCTAACTCTATTTTATAGTCCTATACTATATACTCTAATAGCTTTTTACTTTTTAGTAACTATAATTTTTTGCTATACTTATGGTATCTCTTTAGTACGTAACTTAGTCCTTTCTCTATTTCTTTATAGGTTGCTCCTACTTAGTACTATACTAACTTAGTCTATTATTACATCTTACGGCGTTAAGTATCCCTAATATTAACCTGGCCTGTAATCCAATTAATCTTTAGATTATATTCCTGTAACTAAGGTATTCCTAGTACTACCTTATCTTGTCCTAATGGTAAGATATTAAAAGACATTTTAACTAGCCTTCCTTTAATGGTTATTTATATAGGTCCTATTTTAAGGTTAATAATACCTCCTCTATAGGCTATTAGATCCCCTAAAATTGTTACTAATAGATACGGGTACTCCTTCTGTCTATATAGTAGCCCTATCCTTTTTACTACTACTAGTAACACGTGGTTTCTTATTGCTTTACTATCTACTAATGCTTTAAACTACTAATCTTGCTAATTTACTTGTAAATTTAGGTATTATTTTTAAATTCCTTTAAGGGTCTAAGGTTCTACTACTAGTTCCCTCTAGTCCCGTAGGCCTCTACTTTTCCTAACTATTAGTTACTAGATCCTATTTATACTTAGTTTATCTTTAGCTAATACTTAGTTCGCTTTTTATCTTTAATATACTATAGACATATATTCTCTAGGCATTCCCACTACTATTATCTATTTAGGCATTCTTCCGTAAGAAATCTTCCTAGTTAAAGTATTAAGTCCCCTTATTCTTAAACTTTTATAGGGTGCCAACTATATATATACTTAGCGTTTTAATATTTCGCCTTATCTAGTGCCTAATATATCCTTGCTAGGTACTTCCAATTTTTATCCTTTGTTGTTCTATATATATTACACGTATTATCTATATATATAATCTATACTAGGGTATAATATACTTAGTGTCTTAGGTTAACTCTTGGCTTGTCTTTATCCTTACTCACGGGTACTAAAATTCGCCTTTTGCTTCTCTAGTCTTCTAATTACTCCTTTAGATCCTTTAATGTTATAATTAAGGCTCCTTTAATGTACGTTATAGCCTTCTCTATAATTAGGTGGTTTTAGACAACTTTTTCGTCTAACTATATATAGAAATCTTTCCACTTATCATTATGTCGCTGTCTATACTACTTTTAGTACAGCTCCTTAAGTATATACGGTCTATCCGTAAGAAAATATCTCCTTATTACTGCATTATAATAGCCTTTAGTATATCGTTCTTTAAACCTAGTCGGAATTCCTAAATCCTCTTCTTATTCTAATTTAGTAAGCTACTTAGCTTTTAGTATACCTACTTTAGGCCTATTAGTAATTCTTTATACGGGTGCTTTGTCCTTTATATAACCTAGTATACTAGATCTCTTATCTAGTTTCTGCTCTTACTATATAGCAATTCTTACTCTAAATTCTGCTATAGTTTCTTTCTTTTTATATCTTATAAGTAGATCTCTAAAGTCTTTTTGCTTTTTAATTCCCTTATTAATGGTCCTTATTTATATGTTAAAGTCTTAGTGTTGGAATGTTAGTCATATAATGTGGTCACAAGACCACGAAGCGAGACTAACTAATCTGACCTTGGAGCAACCCCCTACTTTTAGACAATAATTAACTACTAACTTTAATACCGCATACGTATCGCAATATAGTGATATTCATGCACGTTAATAATGCGAGTATACCAACACTAATCAGTAGACGTATAGATTAGGAAATACGCAATAACTAGCGCTTAAGGAGTAGTACTGGAAACAGTTTACCGATCGCCTAGTTCTTGTCTGTTTTATTAAAGGAGAAGACTACGACTTCTACTTAAGCTTGAGAGCGTGTATTGGCCTTACAGCTAATATAGCAGATTGCTAAGAGAATAGCAGCCTTGCTAAGACTAACCCTACAGGCCCTAAGGCTGTAGAGAATGTATATATAACCCTTAACCTTACCCTTAACCTTACCCTCAACCTTACCCTTAACCTTAACCTCACCCTTAACCTTAACCTCACCCTTAACCCCAAACTTAACCCTTAACCTTAACCCAAACCTCAAACCTCCCTACCTTTAAATCTCCACTTAAACCTTATGGATACTTAAGCTATAACTATAATGGAGTAGTATGAGAAGATATCAAAGCATGGTGATAAAATCACTGCTGCTATAGCTTCTAAAGATGAGCTAGGAGACTATGTAGCAATAAAGGTCTACGTATATATATAGGAGAACTTTATAGACTACACATTATAGACAGTATTTAAGGAGGAATTTAAAGGCTTTACTACTGAAGATTTCAGACGCATGCGAATTAATATAAGAGTAAAGTTACGCACTTATCTACTTAAGAGAGGAGTGTATGTAGGAAAGTATAATAGCAGATATTCAATCTCAGAAGCACTATTCGACCTCCTTTAAGAGGAAGAACCTCACGAATGGATAGATAAGGAAATCACAGAAGCTCTTAAGGAAGTTAGCCCTATAATTACAATAGCACTATAAGAATAACTTAACTCTACACAAATAGCTCTCACATTAAATTAAGCTATACCCCCGTCAGTTATAGCCTCTTTAGTTCCTACAACCCCCTTTTACAGCCCACCACCTTTCTATACGGTGGCGACGCCTGTAAACCATTAACTACCTCCACTACCTCCGACGTCTATAATTCAGCCTATAGCTATAGCTACGAAACCTGGAACGTAAATACCTACCCCTATAATACCCCAACTAGCTGTTGCATCTATACCCTAGCAAACTGCACCTACCTCTACCTAAGATCAACTACTTACCCTCCTTACTTAACTCCTACAGACGCAGAATTAGCAATTATTGCCTACGGCAACTGCCTTTACCCTCCCTTTAGTAGCTGCTCCTACCCTACCTGGTCCTCCTTTTGCCTAGCATCTTTACCCTAGTACTGCTAATACCGACCCTGCTATATACCTGCCTATGTATAGTAAAGAGGTAGCTACTATCGCTAAGATCTATACGGACGATTAGAAGTACGATGGAGTGAGTAATAGCTTTAACTTTAAGTTAACCATCTTCTACAACATCTGTAAGAGATCTAGCTTACCACTAGAAGGCTATATAGTGGCATTCCCTAGCATGCTAAAAGGGCTTACTTAGGATTACTACTATAACAGCAACCTTGAGTTAAGACCTTTTACTAAAGCCTGTAACTATATGCAACAGTTCTTTAAAGGGCTAGAATACTACTGTAAGAACCTTATAGAGTGGAATAGTATAACCCTCTAAGGAGTTATGGACGAGAACCCTAATAAGTTAATTTATTAGAACTTCCAACTGCTTATAAATAAACTGCTAAAGTAACGTTATAGATTATATCTAGACTTCCGTATAAACCGTATTCTTACAAATAAGTTAGTTACTGCTTACTAGGGAGTACTAGTATGCCGTATCGCTGTCTCCAACCCTTTAAAAGACCTTTCTTAGTTAATCAGTAAGCTATAATCCTCTATTATTATATAGGAAAAAGAATACCCCTTATAGGCCTTAATGAGACCGTCTTACTAAGCCTTTTTTACGGATTAATACTACCATTAAAACGACCAGAGTTGAGACCGAAACACCAATCGCTATGGTAGCAATTACTCTTATAAAACTAATGGCAGACTAAAGGCTAAGTGCTACGTCTGTAAGAAGGAGGACTACCGTTTATGGAAATATATAGAAGAGGAGCGTAATTGGTCTAAAGACGACTATAAGAGATACTTTATTAATATTAAGGGCCGTAATAAGGGTAACTTTAATAACTACTTTAAGCAATATGTTGCTGCTTGCGAAGGAGATAAAGATAAAGATTTAGACTTTAAAGCCTATACCTAAGACGCTGATGACTCTGGGAGCGATGCTGGAGAACCTAACGATAGTTCTGCCTATATTACTACCTTTGGAATACTTACTATAGAGGAAGCAACCTTTATAAGCGTAGAGCTAGCTAATAAGGCTTGTACACACCTACTTACGGCTTTAGAATTTACCACGGAATCTGCCACGGAACTTTATATGGAGACTGACCCATTCGCCTATAATACGGCTATAACTATAGCGTTATAATATACCTTAATAGTCTTTATAGGAATTATGATTGATACAGGTGCTTCGCGTAAGTCTACGGCTGGCTATAGCTAATTCTAAGCCCTACAGGCCGTAGATAAGTCTGTAAGTCTTAATATATTAATTAAGGGCTAAGTAACTATCCAATTCGGAATCGGAGCCTCTACGTCTATTGGAACTATAGACGTCAACAGCCCTATAGGCAAGGTACAATTCCATATCGTTAAAGCAGATACTCCTTTCCTACTTTGCTTAGCAGATATGGATAGACTTTATATTAAATACGATAACCTAAAGGACGTTATTATCACTCGCACTAA
>Ga0307515_10021182_pt1 | contig 11543 bp, 2 predicted proteins | sample 17_EM_MG_FD_194513 | JGI IMG/M metagenome (GOLD analysis project Ga0307515, IMG submission 194513) | Populus trichocarpa ectomycorrhiza microbial communities from riparian zone in the Pacific Northwest, United States - 17_EM | ecosystem: Host-associated > Plants > Roots > Unclassified | place... | reverse complement strand
TTTAAGGTCTGCATAAAGATTTATTAAAGTCTCCATTCTTTGCTTAGCTGTGCTACTTATTTTCTTTACTTAACGTAGCAATAACGATATTTTTAGCTCGTATCCGTAATTCGCCTTAAATAGTAATATACCTATTTCTTCTTATAGTGTTACATTATATATAAACTATATAACTAGTAATAGCGATACCTAATTATTCTATACGTGATTAATATAGTACCTTAGATACTGTTCTAGTATCTAATTCAATTTTTTTATTTAACCATCTGTCTGCGGATAATATGCAGTAGAAGTTACTACTTAAACTCCTTACTCCGCTAAGAATACCTCCCAAAATGCTATTATAAATCTTAGATCTCTATCTGATATAATTTTACTTAGTACTCCATGTCTTATAAACACTTCTTTAATATAGATTCTAGCGATATCTTCTGGTAAGATCTCTTCCGTATAGGCTATAAAGTATCCCCACTTCGTAAGCTTATCTACTATTACTAAAATCACGTTATAATCTTGTCCAGTAATAGGGTCTTTTAACTTTAGCAACTTAATAATAAAGTCCCATAATATAACCTCCCATAGTCTCTCTAGTATTTTAACAGGTTATAGCCCTCTATATAGCTTATACCTTATTAGTTTATTCCTTTAGCAGTCTAAATATTTTTTAGTGACCCTTCTAGCTATTCTTTAGATTCCGTTAATAATATACTCCTCTTAAAGTCTTAATACTAAGCCCATAGCTCCGTTATGTCCTTAAGTTAGTCCCTTATAGAATTCCTCCATAAATTGCTCTACTATACTTCTTAGGATATACTTTACTTCTTAGTTTTCGTATATATCCGTCTATAGATCTTCTAGTTATACTTTTAGAATTTTCTATGCCTAAAAGCTTTCTAATAACTTATAAACTCTTTCTAACTTATTTTCTTAAGTTACTGCAATTTTGGGATAATTATATCTAATTAGTCCGTCTGTATCCTTTTGCAGTAAAGCCCCTAATAGCTTTTTATTATTTTATAATTCAGCCTTTTAACTTAGCGCATCGGCTTATATGTTATTTATACCCTTAGTATACTAAATCTTAAAATAGTATTCTATAAGCATCTCTGCCTATCTAACCTATCTTTAGTTAAGTTCCTTTATTATTAGGAATCCTATTAGGTTCTTATAATCCATCTTAACTATAAATAGTTTTTTTATACCTTACAAGAATGCTCTTTATTTCTTTAGTGCTATAACTATACCTAATAACTCCTTGTTATAGATGTTATAGTTTAACTCCGGTAGTATTATCTTCCAACTATAATATACTACTAGATGCTATCTATCTTTATATTTTTATATAAAGTATACTCTTAATATAAAGTCTAATATATCTATTTCTATAACCATCTCTAATCCTAGTTAATAGATTTTAAGGATTAGTTCCTAGGTAAATAACCCCTTAAGTTTTATAAACAGCTTTTTCTATTTATCTCCCCACGTCTATAGTTTCTCCTTTTTTATTAATTAAGTAAACGGCTTAATATTCTTTAACTATTATACTATAAACCTCCTATAGTAGTTGCAAAACCCTAGAAACGATCTTAACTATATAACGTTCTCTAGTTCTTACCAACTAACTATAGCTTCTATTTTCTTTAAGTCTATACTTAGCTTGCCTAATTTAATAATAAATCTAATAAAATTGGTCTTCCTAGTAAAGAACTCGCATTTCTTAATTGCTACTAGCATCTATTCTTCTTATAGTCTCTTTAAGACCCATTTAACATATTCTCTATATTCTTCCTTAGATATTAAGTAGATAATAATATCGTTAAGATACGCTATAATAAATTCATCTAAGTATTCTCCTAATACATTATTAATTTGCTTTTAGAATATTGCTAGTGCGTTTATAAGCCAAAATTGCATAACTAATAGTTTATATAGTCCTTCCTTTAACCTAAAAGCTGCTTTCTATTTATCGCTTTCCTTAATTCTAATCTAATGGTACGCCTATCTTAGATCTATCTTTATAAAGATTTACACATTGCCTATCCTATCTTAGATTTTGCTAATTAAGGGTAAAGGATACCTATCCTTTCTAGTAATGCTATTTAACTATCTATAGTTAATACACAGCCTTAGTTTGCTATTCTTCTTTAGTATAAACAGTACTAGATAACCCGCTAATAACTATAATAGTCTAATATATCCCTTTTATAGGTTTTCTTAAATAAACTCTTTTAGTACTTTACCTTCTTCTTTAGTAAGCTTATAAATTAGAAAGAACCTTAAACTTATTCCTAATTCCAACTCTATCTTATAGTCCTATACTATATACTCTAACAGCTTCTTACTTTCTAGTAACTATAGTTTCTTGCCATACTTATAGTATCTCTTTAGTATATAGCTTAACCCTTTTTCTATTTCCTTATAGGTTGCTTCTGCTTAGTACTATACCAGCTTAGCTTATTATTATATCTTATAGCGTTAAGTATTCTTAATATCGACCTAACCTATAATCCAATTAATTTTTAGATTATATTTCTATAACTAAGGCATTCCTAATACTGCCTTATTATTCCCCAATAGTAATATATTAAAAGACATCTTAACTTATCTTCCCTTAATAGTTAACTAAATAGGTCCTATTTTAAGATTAATAATACCTCCTCTATAGGCTATTAGATCTCCTAAAATCGTTACTAATAGATAAGGACGTTCCTTTTTCCTATATAGTAATCCTATTTTTTTTTAACTACTGCTAGCGAGATGTGGTTCCTTATTGCTCTACTATCTATTAGTGCCTTAAACTATTAATCTTACTACTTTATTTATAAATTTAGGTATTAACCTTAAATTCCTTTAAGGGTTTAAGGCTCTACTACTAGTTCCCTTTAGTTCTATAGGCCTCTACTTTTCCTAACTACTAGCTACTTAATCCTAGTTATACTTAGTCTAACTTAGGCCAATACTTAGTTTGTTTTTTATCTTTAATATACTATAGATACATATTTTCTAGACATTCCCACTATTATTATCCATCTAGGAATTCTTCCGTAAGAAATCTTCCTGGCTAAAGTATTAAGTCCCCTTATTCTTAAACTTCTACTAGGTGCCAACTATATATATATTTAGCATTTTAATACTTTATCTCGTCTATTATCTAATATATCCTTATTAGATACTTCCAATTTTTATCCTTTAGTGCTCTATATATATTACACGTATTATCTATATATGCTATCTACGCTAATATATAATATGCTTAATATCTTAGGTTAACTCTTGGCTCGTCTTCATCCTTAAGTTTAAACCTTTCTCGTATTAATCTAAGTATTGCGACTTTATTTATAGGTACTATAATTTACCTCTTACTTCTCTAGTCCTCTAATTACTCCTCTAGATCCTTTAATGTTATAATTAAGGCTCCTTTAATATAAGTTATAGCCTTTTCTATAATCGGGTGGTTTTAGATAACTTTCTCATCTAACCATATATAGAAATCTTCCCACTTATTATTATGTCATTGTCTATACCACTTTTAGTACAGCCCTTTAAGTATATACGGCATATCCGTAAGGAAATATCTCTTTATTACTATATTGTGACAGCCTTTTATATATTGTTCCTTAAACCTAATTAGAATCCCTAAATCCTCTTCTTCTTCTAGTTTAGTAAGCCACTTAGCTCTTAGTATGCCTATCTTAGGCCTATTAGTAATTCTTTACATAGGTACTCTATCCCTTATACAACCTAGCATACTAAATCTCTTATCTAGTTCCTGCTCTTACTATACAGTAATTCTTGCTTTAAATTCTGCTATAGTTTCTTTCTTTTTACATTTTATAAGTAGATCCTTAAAGTCCTTATACTTCTTAATCGTGGTATTAACTTTTTAATCTTTAGGCTAAATACTGTATTCCCCTAGTAAGTCTTCTAGGTCTATATGTTTGTCTCCTAGTCTAACTACTATTTATATCGCAAATTCTCTAATCTATAAAGAAGCTCCTTACTTCTTATCTATAGGTATCCTTATTCATACTCTAAATTCCTAACCCCTTAGATTCTTTAATCTTAAGCTTTTTAACTTAAGTTTAGCTCCCGCCTTAGTCTAACTAGGCATCTATAGTATTCTTATCTCGTTTTAAGAGTCTTAAATCTTACTTATCTTATCTTAAGAATCTTGTGCCGTTAGGAATTCTTCTCCTAAGCTTATTTATATGTCTCTAAACTAAGCTACTACTCTAATCTATCGGTTTTCGTCCGTTATAAGTCCTTAAGCTATCCTTATCCTATCTTTAGAATCTTAAACCTTTAGCCTTTTGCCTTTATTAAGTAATAAGCTAGCACTAGCAGTTATCTACTTACTTAATCCCTTTTAGATATTACTCCTTTTATCTTATAAAGCAATAGATGCCGTATCTAACGGTATTATAATACCCGTTACTAAGCCCCATTTAGTAGTGGTCTCTATCTCTACTTCTATTACATTATTAAGGTTTAAACACCCCTAGTTAGTTCCTTTTTTTTCCTTATCGCTTTTAATTAATAAGTACTCCAACTCCATTGTTATTATTACTAATTATTATCCGCACGTTACTATAATATCTTAATCTAGCTTATAGAGTTAATCTTATTCTTTATTTAACTCTTTAGTTCCTCTAAGTCCTTTTAACTCTAGCTCCTATAGCTAATAGCTTACGCCATACTTAGCGTCTTTATAAATTCGGTATGCGTTATTATAACAAAACGCGAAACTTTAGATTAAACATTCTTTTATTCCTTATAGTATACTATTAACCCTCTATTTATATATGTCTTCTACTAGTCTAGTTCCCTTTATTATATAGTAACTCTAACCATTTTTATAATCCCTTATAAAATAACCTTATTTTCCGTAATTTATATAAGCTCCGTCTTTAAACTATTAACTTTGCTATAAAGTCCGCCTAAACGTCTTCTGCTGCTAAGATCCCTAATTTAGCCTTTACTCCTTAGTCCTGTAATTACTAGATCCTTAACCTCTAGGTTTTTATAATTTCTTACTCTATCTTTTATAGGTTTCTTTAGTACCGCTTAGGTCTATTGGCTTTACGCTATACTATAGTTTCTAACTTAGCTTTAGTTATTGCGTACTTTACGCCTTATATAACTATAAAACTCTATCCTAACCTCTCTTAGCCTATTCCCTTTAGTAGATCCTATTATTAATCTTTATTACTTAATCTATTAAATCCCTTAGGGTGTCCGCATCTTTTATTAGAATAATTACGTCCTAGACTTTAGCCTTAAGTCCCTATTTATACTATGCTATAAGCGCCCTATTATTCTACTTAACTTACGTAGCTAGCGTTTAGAACTATATTGTGTACTTAATTATTAAGGTTTATTGCGTAATATCTTAGAGTTTTCTTTCCGCTATAGTTACTGCCTCTAGATCTCTAAATATTTATATAAGTCGCTCTATAAACCCTTCCTAACTTAAGAACATAAACCGCACCTCTTAATTAGTAGTTATTATTCCATTTACTTATATTTTTATAAGGTAAGGCTTAAACTACTTAAGTGCCCTCCCTAATAGGAATAGTCCTATATATACTATCCGATCCATAGGTGTTAGCAGTTTTACTCCTTCTTACGTAACCTTAAAGTGTATTTACGTAAGAAATCCCTTAAGCTTTAACCTTTCTCCTAAAAATCTCTTAATTAAAGGTAATTTAACCTTTATCGCCCCTATCCCGTTAATCCTTTATTTAAGTATCGCATTATTCTCTATTAACTAGTTAACTATCTCTTATAGTTATTTAACCGTCACAGGTTATTGCGAATTAGTATCTACTATACTAATATTATTCCCTAACCTTAAAGTAGTTGCCGCCATCGATGGCGTTATAGTGGCTGCTTTTGGTGGCATATTATTCGACTTCTTAAAACCGTAACTAAGTAGTAATTATATAACGGAACCTTATAGCAAGTACTACGGTAGGTTCTATTAATAGGCTAGGTGTGTAGGTATTGCAAGTAGTTAATAACTTAATAATAACTAGTAGAGTGGTTACCTAATAGATTAACTCTAATTATATTCTGAGAATTACTATAAAGAAGGAACTATCTAGGTAGGGACTAAGGGTCCTTAAATACACAACCGTACTCCTATGAAATCCTTCTTGTATATAATATACGTGTACTCTATCTACTCTGTTATAGATCCCGTAAATCCTATAGATTATACAGATTACCTTACATAACTTATACTACCATTCCTCATCACATAGTTCTACTAGCTCTATCCTAGACCGTACTTATATTAACCAACTAGCTTCTTCCAACTCTTCTCTAAGTAGTCGTAATATCGTACTTAAAGCGTCCGTAATAATACTCTTTAGTAACCTTCCTAGCTATCCTTTAGATTCCGTTAATAATGTATTCCTCTTAGAGTCTTAACACTAAGCCTATAGCCCCGCTATGCCCTTAAGTTAATCCTTTATAAAAGTTCTCTATAAAGTACTCTACTATACTTTTTAGAATATACTTTACTTCTTGGTTTTTATATATATCTATCTATAGATCTTCTAGCTATACTTTTAGAATTTTTTATACCTAAAAGCTTTTTAGTGTCTTATAAACTCTTTCTAACTTATCTTCCTAAGTTACTATAATTTTTAGATAATTGTATCTAATTAGTCTATCTGTGTTTTTTTGCAGTAAAGCCCCTAATAGCTTCTTATTATTTTATAGTTTAGCCTTTTAACTTAATATATTGGCTCGTATATTGTCTATACCCTTAATATACTAAATCTTAAAATAGTATTCTGTAAGTATCTCTACCTATTTAACCTATTTTTAATTAAGTTCCTTTGTTATTAGGAATCCTATTAGGTTCTTATAATCCGTTTTAACTATAAATAGTTTTTTTATACCTTATAAGAATGCTCTCTATTTCTTTAGTGCTGTAACTATACCTAATAACTTCTTATTATAGATGTTATAGTTTAGTTCTAGTGGCGTTATCTTCTAACTATAGTATGCCACTAAGTGCCATCTATTTAGATACTTTTATATAAAGTATACCCCTAGTATAAAGTCTAATATATCTATTTCTATAACCGTCTCTAGTTCTAGTTAATAGATTTTAAGAACTAGCTTCTAGGTAAATAACCTTTTAACTTCTTTAAATAGTTCTTATTATTCCTTTCCCTATATCTATAATTCTTCTTTCTTTATTAATCGCGTAAATGGCTTAATATCCTTTAACTATTACGCTATAAACCTTTTACAGTAATTGTAAAACCCTAAAAATAATCTTAACTATATAACGTTCTCTAGTTCTTACTAATTTACTATAGCCTCGATCTTTTTTAGATCTATACTAAGTTGGCCTAGTTTAATAATAAATCCGATAAAATCGGTCTTCCTAGTAAAAAACTTATATTTCTTAATTGCTACTAGCATCTATTCTTCTTATAGCCTCTTTAAAACCTATTTAATGTATTTTCCGTGTTCTTCCTTAGTTATTAAGTAGATATTATTATTATTAAGATATACTATAACAAATTTATCTAAGTGTTCTCCTAATATATTGTTAATTCGCTTCTAGAATATTACTAGTGCATTTATAAGCCCGAATTGTATAACTAATGGCTTATATAGTCCTTCCTTAATTCTAATTTAATAGTATGCCTATCTTAGATCTATCTTTGTAAAGATTTACGCATTACCTATTCTGTTTTAGATTTCGCTAATTAAGGGTAAAGGATATTTATCCTTTCTAGTAATGCTATTTAACTATCTATAGTTAATATATAGCCTTAGTTTACTATTTTTCTTTAGTACGAACAGTACTAGATAACCTACTAATAACTACAATGGTCTAATGTACCCCTTTTATAAGTTTTCTTAGATAAACTCTTTTAGTACTCTATCCTCTTCTTTAGTAAGCTTATAGATTAAAAAGAACCTTAGACTTATTCCCAGTTCTAATTCTATTTTATAGTCCCATACTATATACTCTAATAGTTTTTTACTTTCCGGTGACTATAGTTTCTTACTATACTTATAGTATCTCTTTAGTATATAGCTTAGCCCTTTCTCCGTTTCTTTATAGGTTGCTCTTACTTAGTACTATACTAACTTAGCTTATTATTGCATTTTATAATATTAAGTATCCCTAATATTAACCTAACCTATAACCCAATTAATCTTTAGATTATATTCCTATAACTAAGGCATTCCTAATACTGCCTTATTATTCCCTAATGGTAATATATTAAAAGATATCTTAACTTATCTTCCTTTAATAGTTAACTAAATAGGTCCTGTTTTAAGGTTAATAATACCTCCTCCGTAGGCTATTAGATCTCCTAAAATTATTACTAATAGGTAAGGGTGCTCCTTTTTCCTATGTGGTAACCCTATTCTTTTAACTACTACTAGCAAGATATAGTTTCTTATTGCCCCACTATCTATTAATGTCTTAAACTATTAATCCTGCTACTTAATTTATAAATTTAGGTATTAACCTTAAATTCCTTTAAGGGTTTAAGGCTCTACTACTAGTTCCCTCTAGTTTTATAGGCCTCTACTTTTCCTAATTATTAGATGTTTAATCCTATTTATACTTAGTCTACTTTTAGCCAATACTTAGTTCGCTTTTTATCTTTAATATACTATAGATAGGTATTCTCTAGATATTCCCACTATTATTATCTATCTAGGCATTCTTCCGTAAGGAATCTTCCTAGTTAAAGCGTTAAGTCCCCTTATCCTTAAACTTCTACTAGGTGCTAACTATGTATATACTTAACGTTTTAATATTTCGCCTCATCTAGTGCCTAATATATCCTTACTAAGTACTTCCGATTCCTATTCTTAGGTACTCTATATATATTATACGCATTATCTACGTATATAATCTATACTAATATATAATATACTTGGCCGTCGAAAACGGACTCTGCACCTGTACGTGGTGACGGCTATAAACCTGAGTTTCAGACTCAGAGCCAACGCAGAGACGTCGCACAGCGTGCGATACGACCTAGTGGTGGTAGTTATAAGTATTATGGGCGGTGGTGAAAAATTTTCACATGGGATGGTAAGATCTCGAAAACCACCACTGAGTGCCCCTTACGATAATAGCAACACTATTCTCCTATCAAGGCACCTGTACGATCCAATATGGATGCATGGCACTTAATAGCATCCCCCGACCCCCAATAGAAAGCATTAACAACCTCTTATATTAACGAACAAGCGAATACGAACAAGCAATAAGCAATAAGCAAATATACGGCCCCTCCCAACCCCTAGGGCGATCGCCCGCGGAGCATGCGGTTACTCGCCATTAACTATCAAATACCAAAAGTACCTGGCAGCCTAGACGACACCGTACGGTTTTCCTATCTCCTCTTAAGGAGTAGTAACCCTTAGCGAGGGCCTAGTAACTAGGGCCTAGGTATAAAAGATACCCAGGCATACACGTCTCGCTGCCTCATAGTATAGTATAGTGGTAGTTTATAAATAAATCCCCCTTACGCCTTCAATAGGCCCTAGGGGGGGGGAGGCATAGCGTATATAGCAATAGTTAAACAAGAGATAGCACATAGGGGATAGCCAAGATATGGGAAATAATAGTATAGCAATTAATTAATTGCAAGGACTGTATATCCTAGTAAAGGAAGTAGTGGTTCCCAAGGAGTTTAAACATCTAAGGAGGACAGGACATAGCCGTAGGCCCGTAGGGCCGCCGCTACGGACGGACATAGCAAGCCGGGGTTTTTTATCCTACTAAGGTGGCTCATAGGGTTTTTCCTCCCCTAATATATTAGGGGTTTTCTTCCTATAAATTTATAAGTTTCCCCTATATATGGAGTAGTCTGCGTGGGCCGCATAGGATCCGTATTAGACGTTAAGCAATGAATTATTATTATATAATATACTTAGTGTTTTAGGTTAACTCTTAGCTCGTCTTTATCCTTAAGTTTAAACCTTTCTTATATTAATCTAAGCGTTACAACTTTATTTATAGGTACTAAGATTTATCTCTCGCTTCTCTAGTCCTCTAATTACTCCTCTAGATCTTTTAATATTATAATTAAGGCTCCTTTAATATAAGTTATAGCCTTCTCTATAATTGGGTGGTCTTGGACAACTTTTTTTATCTAACTATATATAGAAATCTTCCTACTTATTATTGTATTGTTGTTTATACCACTTTTAGTATAGTCCTTTAAGTGTATATAGTTTGTCCATAAAAAAGTATCTCTTTATTACTATATTATAATAGCCTTTTATATATTATTCTTTAAACCTAATTAGAATCCCTAGATTCTCTTCTTCTTCTAATTTAGTAAGCCACTTAGCCCTTAGTGTGCCTATTTTAGGTCTATTAGTAATTCTTTATATAGGTGCTCTGTCCCTTATACAACCTAGTATACTAGATCTCTTATCTAGTTTCTGCTCTTACTATAAGGTAATTCTTGCTCTAAATTCCTTTATAGTTTCTTTTTTTATATATCTTATAAGTGGATCTTTAAAGTCTTCCTACTTCTTAATCTTGTTAATAGTCCTTATTCGTACGTTAAATTTTTAGTTTTATAAGATTTTTAATCCTAAGCTTGCTTCTATCTTAAGCTTAGCTCCCGCCTTAGTCTAACTAGGCTTAGGTATTCTTATCTCTTCTTAAAAGTCTTAAATCTTGTTTATCTTATCTTAAGAATCTTCTTCCTATAGGAAACTCTATCCCGAGCTTATTTATATATTTCTAAACTAAGCCACTGCCCTGCTTTATCGGTTTTTGTCTATTATAGGTCCTTAGGTATACCTTATCTTGTCTTAAGAATCTTAGTTATCTCTTATCTCGTCTTAAAAATCTTAAGCTTTTAGCCTTTTGCCTTTATTAAGTGGTAAGCTAGTACTAGCAGTCCTCTACTTACTTAATCCCTTTTAGATATTACTCCTTTTATCTTATAAAGTAATAGATGCCGTATCTAACGGTATTATAATACCTATTACTAAACCTTACTCTATAGCAGTCTTAGTCTTTGCTTTTATTATAACTTTTTTAAGGTTTATACGCTCCTAGTAAGCTACCTTTATTACCTTATTATCTGTAAATGTTTCGCCTATATTAAACTTATTGTCCTTAATGTCCAATCTACGCGAGATTTTGTTAGTTCCTCTACGCTCTATAAATTTTAGCTTTTATGGCTAATAGCTTACGCTGTACTTAGCGTCTTTATAAATTTAGTATGCGTTATTATAATAAAACGCGAAACTTCTAATTAAATATTCCTTTATTCCTTATAGTATACTATCGTCCCTCTATATATATATATCTTCTGCTAATCTAGTTCCCTTTATTATATAGTAACTTTAACTATCTTTATAATCCCTTATAAAGTAACCTTATTTCCTATAATTTATATAAGCTCTATCCCTAAACTACTAACTTTACTATAAAGTCCGCCTAAACGTCTTCTACTACTAAGATCCCTAGTTTAGCCTCTACTCCTTAGTCCTATAATTACTAGATCCTTAACCTCTAGGTTTTTATA
>Ga0307515_10021181_pt1 | contig 11543 bp, 12 predicted proteins | sample 17_EM_MG_FD_194513 | JGI IMG/M metagenome (GOLD analysis project Ga0307515, IMG submission 194513) | Populus trichocarpa ectomycorrhiza microbial communities from riparian zone in the Pacific Northwest, United States - 17_EM | ecosystem: Host-associated > Plants > Roots > Unclassified | place... | reverse complement strand
TTGAGTGGGATATTCCGACCGATGTCGGTTTATCGTCAAGCTTTTATAATATATCTTCCAAAGAAGATGAAAGCAACTGCATGCTGCGCCGGCCGATCGAACGGCGACTGCGTCTACCACCGAGGATGACATGACCAAGCACCCTTCTCCCGGTCCCAACGCCTCGCGGTTCACATGGAACGATGCGTTCGAGGTGGGCCACGATCAGATGGACCAGACGCACCAGGAGTTCGTCACGTGCGTCGACGCGCTGCTGCGCGCGCCCGATGACGCACTGGAGCCGAGGCTCCAGGCGTTTGCGGAGCATGCGAAGCGCCACTTCGCCGATGAGGATGAGGCGATGCGAAGCGGCGCCTACAACGCCGGTGGCTGCCACATCGACGAGCACGCGGCCGTTCTGCGCTCGCTCGACGAAGTGCAGGAGGCATTGCGCCAAGGACGCCCGGCGGTCGTTCGCGCATTCGCCGAAGCGCTCGCCGGCTGGTTTCCGGAACACGCGCGCGTGATGGACCTGGGCCTGGCGCGGTGGAGGGTGCAGCACAGGCTGGGTGGCGCGCCGGTGCTCATCCGGCGCAGGACCGAGTCTGCCGCGCGCCCGGCGACGGGAGTCCACTGATCATGGACCACGTCCTCAAGACCGCACGCGACCTTGGCTGGAGCGAGCCGCAGCTGCACCGAGAGTACTTTGCTGCCGCCCCGATCGATCACTCCGCCGATGGACCGTTCGAGATCGAGATCAGGCGCAGCGGCGAGGTGATCCAGGTCGCCGCCGACGAGAGCGCGGCGGATGCACTGAGGGACCGCGGCATTGCCATCGCGGTCTCGTGCGAGCAGGGCGTCTGCGGAACCTGCGTCACCCGCATGCTGGCCGGCGTGCCGGACCACCGGGACCGCTACCTGACCGACACCGAACAGGAGCAGAACGACTGCTTCACGCCGTGCTGCTCGCGTGCGCGCACGCCGCGGCTCGTGCTGGATCTTTGAAACCCCATCAACCAACCCCAAGGAGTCGGCCATGCTGAACCGCCAACAAAACGAACTTCTCTGCCGTGTCGGTCCCGACACGCCCATGGGCACCATGCTGCGCAGGTACTGGCATCCCGTGTGCACGTCCGCACAGCTGTCCGAGGCCGACGCCCCGCCGCTGCGCGTGCGATTGCTCGGCGAAGACTATGTGGCCTTCCGCGACAGCCTGGGGCGGGTCGGCGTCATGGAAGAACTCTGCATGCACCGTGGCGCCTCGCTCGCGCTGGGGCGTGTCGAAGAGGATGGCATCCGTTGCCTCTACCACGGCTGGAAGTTCAGCGTGGACGGCGCCGTGCTGGACACGCCCAACAACCAGGACCCCAAGTACCGGACCAAGATGAAAGCCCCGTCGTTTCCCGTGCGCGAGGAGGGCGGCATCGTGTGGGCCTATGTCGGGCCGAAGGAACTGGAGCCGTCGTTCTCGCGCTATGCGTTCATGGACACCACGCCCGAGCACAGGGTCGTGCTGCGCATCAACGTCAACTGCAACTACCTGCAGCTGGTGGAGGGCGGCGAGGACACATCGCATGTCGGCGTGCTGCATACCAATATGGCCCGCCCCGGCTGGAAGGACAAGGAGTTCAAGCGCAACATGGACGAGGTCAATCCCGCGGCGCTCGCGTCCAACGATCTGGAGCCGGCCCTGAAGATCGAGGACACGGCCTTCGGCTTCCAGTATGTGGCGCTGCGCAGGACCGACGAGCCTGGAATGAGGAATGCCCGCGTCGTGCCCTTCATCGTGCCCTACGGCCGCATCATTCCGGCAACGGCCTTCCTGTTCACCGTGCTCGAGGTCCCGGCCGACGACACGCACACCAGCACTTACATCATCGTGCACGGCAACGCGCCGGTGACCGAAGAGAAAGTGCTGAGCCTGCTGGGGCTGGACAATCCGAAGTACTACGACCGCAAGAACTGCGTCTTCACCGCAACCTGGGCCGACGCGTTCGGCCAGGACCGCGAGCTGATGAAGGAGAACTGGACCGGGCTGAAAGGCGTCGAGATCGAGGACGCGGCCATCGCGTTGTCGCAGGGTCCGCTGTACGATCGTTCCAAGGAGCATCTGGTGCCGGCGGACCAGGCCGTCATGCGGGTCCGCCGCGTGCTGCTGGATTCCGTGCGGCGCGTGTCGGAGGAGAAGCCGCCGCTGGCGGTCGGCCTGGACCTGGCGGGGGTCAGCGCGTGCGACGCAGCTCTCCCCGAGGGGGCGGCCTGGCAGGACCTGCTGCCCGCGCATCGCGAAGTCGTCAACGCCTGAGGAGCACCACACCATGACCACGGATACCCCCGACTACAGCGTTCCCGACTATCTGAAGCAGCTGCGGCTGGACGGCAAGAACTTCGTCCTGCTCGGCGCCGGGCAAGGCATCGGCGAAGCCACGGCCCACGCCCTTGCCCAGGCGGGCGCCCGCGTGCTGTGCGTCGATCGCGAGGAAGAACTTGCGGCCCGCATTGCCAAGGCGGTGAACGGCGTACCGTTCGCGGCCGATGTCACGACGCGCGAGAACATGCAGCGGGCGTTCGACACCGCCGTAAGCAGCTTCGGCCAGGTGCATGGCGTCGTCGACATCATCGGCATGGCTTATCTTCGTCCGCTGCTGGAGTTCGATGACGCGACCTGGACCCTGCAATTCGACGTCGTCGTGCGCCATGCGTTCCTGGCCGTGCAGATCGGTGCCGAACTGATCGCCAAGGCCGGCGGCGGAACGATCACGTTCGTCGGTTCGGTGGCTGGCGATCGGATCGTTCCACCGGAAACCGTTTACGCCAGTTCGAAGGCGGCCCTGCATCACTTCGTGCGCGGCGCGGGCGTCGAGTACGCGCCTCGCGGTGTGCGCGTGAACGCGGTGTCGCCGGGATTCGTGCGCACGCCGCGCCTGAACCAGATACTCGGCGCGGAGGCGTGGCGTGCAGTCGGCGAGTCGATTCCGCTCGGCCGCGCGGCGACCCCTGCCGAGGTTGCCGGTCCGCTTCTGTTTCTCGCGTCCGACCTCAGCGCCCACATGACGGGCCAGATCATCGTGGTGGACGGAGGGTCCACCAATCTGACGCCGTTTCCGAAGGTCTTCGTCGCGCCGAAGAAGGGCTGAGCCTGCCCAGTGGCTTCCGAGGAAGGTGTTCGATCCTGGACTAGCCGCTCCTCTTGCGCTTGCGTGCGGCGGGCGCTTCGTCGTCCGGATCGGGTTCGGCGAGGCCGGCCTGTTCGAGGCCTGCCAGCACGCGTCGCGCGAATCGACTGCCCGCTTCGCGCTCGGCCGGCGTGAACTGCGACATCGCAGGTGCGATGACCGATTCCTTGGCGAGGTATTCAACCACTTCCTCGACGACCTGCAGGCCCTTGCGGGTCAGCCGTATCAGGAAGCCGCCGCCGTGCCCGGGGTCCGACATGCGCTCGACCAGGCCCTGTTCGACCAGACGGTCGACCTTCTTCGTCATGGCGCCGGAGGTCACCAGCAAGGCGCGGAACAAGTCGGTCGGGCGCTTGGCATAGGGGGGGCCGCCTCGCCTGAGGGCCAGCAGGACCCGCATGTCCGAGCCGCTGACCTTGTAGCGGCGCTCGCACATCCGTCCGTAGGCACGCTCGACGAGCGTTCCAAGCCGCATGAAGTAGATGGCGAGCAGGAAGTCGGACAGGTCGAGGTCGCTGCGTTCGCGCTGCCACTGGATGGTGATGAGTTCGATCAGGCTTCCGCCGGGTGGAGCCGGCGGAGCAATTTCTGCCTGAGGCTCGGATGCGCGGCCACGCGTGCTTGCAGAAGGTTTTCGCGCCGTGGTGGCGGTGTTGCGTGCCATTGAGTCCCTCGTCATGTTGCCGGCCATGATACGTTGCACCAACGGGACTTCTTCCGCAGAAGGCAGCTGTGCCCACCTCAGTCCAGCGCGATCTTTGTCTTCCTGATCGTCGCGGCCCAGGTATCGTAATCACGATCGTAGGTCTTGCGGAATGCCTCCGGTCCTTCGACCGCCGGCTCCACGAACATCTCATTGCGCAGCTTCTGCTGCAGCGAGGGGTCGGCCATCACGGCCGCGATGTCGGCAGCGATCCTGCTCTGCACGGCCTCGGGTGTGCCGGCTGGCGCAAACAGCCCGAACCATAGTGCTCCTTCGAACCCGGAGACCCCGAGTTCCGCGAAGGTGGGTGCGTCGGCGGCGCGCGCCATTCTCCGGGCGCCGGTGACGGCGATGACCTTGAGCTTTCCGCTGGCAACATGTTCCTTTGCCGGAAGGTAGTCGGTCATGCCGATGTCGGCATCGCCCGTGAGCAGTGCCTTGATCACGTCCTGTGGTCCCTGGTAGGGCACGTGGGTCATGGACACTTTCTGGTCCAGCTCGATCTTCGTCTTGATGATGTGCGGCGTGGACCCGATGCCGTAGGTGGCGAAGTTCAGTTTGCCGGGATGCGTGCGCGCATATTCCAGGAGGTCTTTTGCAGAAGCGAACCCCAGATCACTGCGCATGAGCAAAGGCAGTTGCTGTGTCTGAAGCTGCATCAAGGGAACGAGCGCGGCTGGATCGTAGGGAAGTTTCGATCGCAGCAAGGGGTTCTGCAGAATCAGCAGCACATTGCCCAGCAGCACGTGTCCATCCGGCTTGGCCTGTGCCACAGCCGTACTGGCGATCATGCTGCTTGCGCCAGGCCGGCTTTCAATGACCACCGGCTGCTTCCACACGACCATCAGCCGTTCCCCGACGAGCCTGACGAGCACGTCCAGCGAGGTTCCTGGAGGGAACGGCATGACGATGCGTACCGGACCCGTGGGGAAGGTGGAAGGCTGTGCAAGCGCCGCGCGTTGTGAATGCGGGCACAGCGCAATGGCCATTGCCGAGAGCGCGGCTCGCCGTGTGCTTTGAAACGTCATGTCATCGTCTCCTGTCCTGGTTGCGAGTTCGCGAAACCGCGAGGCTGCGCGCATTTCGAGGTCAAGTGCGCATGGGAAGTATATCTTCCTGGGAAGATATAAATCAACTTTCAGGACCACCTTGATTGAAACAAGGCATCAGTTAATAAGGACACGATTCATGGACGTCGACCTGAAAGCAAGTCTTCCGAGGAAGACTAGATAGAGGTCTCAGGATGCGATCAGCAGGAGCCCGTCGGGTTTGCCGAGGCTGCGCGCTCAATCCAGCAGGGCGCTCCGCGCCGCCAGCCACGATGTCTTATCGGGCGCGCACAGCAATCCGCCAGACGTATGGGAGGGCAGGTAGTCGCTGCCGTCGAAGTGCGCGCTGTAGCCGCCGGCTTCGCGATGCAGCAGCCAGCCGGCTGCATGGTCCCAGGGCATCAGCCGGTTGTAGGACAGCAGGTGGACATGGCCCGCCGCTGCCATGCGGTATTCGTGGGCGGCGCAGCGCAGCCATGTGTACATCGCCAGGCGGTCCAGGTTGGCCCTCATTCTGGAGCGCAATGGCTCGGGCAGGAATGCCGTGCCGGCGATCGCCTCCATCGATGCCACCTCGACGGGTGCTGCCACGTGCAGCGACACGCGTGCGCCATGCTGGTCCTGCATCCACGCGCCCTGGTCCCTGATCGCAAAGGCGGTGTCGCCGCGAATCGGATCGTGGATGGCAGAGGCCATCACGATGCCGCGTTCGACGTACGCAGCCATGATGCCGAACAACGGCAGGCCCGCCGCGAAGTTCTTGGTGCCGTCCAGCGGGTCCACGATGAACGCGGCAGAGGCGTTGGAGAGTGCATCCAGCCAGCCTGCGCTCTTCCCTGCCAGCTCTTCGCCGATGAACAAGACCTCAGGAAACCGTCCGCGCAGGCCGCGCTGGATGGCAACTTCGCACTGTTCATCGGCCTCGGTCACGATGTCGAAGGCGCTGGTCTTCTGGCGTGTTGCGAGCGTGTGGTTCGTCATGAAGCGCGGCAGGAGTTCATTGCGGCCCGCTGCGCGCAGGATCTCTCCAACCTGTTGCAATGCGTCTGGTGTCATTTCGATGTCAAGGTCACGGGTTCGTCCATGGCGTTTCATTGTCGGCGCCTTGCCCGATAAGCCAAGACAGGCCAGGACAAGCGTCTTCTAAAATGCCGCCCCTTTAGTCTCCTTTGCCGTTCCCCGAATTCCGTACCCCATGCACATCGTCATCAACGAAGAACTGAAAAGCTATATCGACCCGCTCACACCCGACGAGCACCAGGCACTGGAACGCAGCTTGCTTGCCGAAGGCTGCCGCGATGCGCTGGTCCTGTGGGGCGACATCCTGGTGGATGGCCACAACCGCCACGGCATCTGCGAGAAGCACAGCCTGCCTTTCCAGACGGTGCAGAACACGCGCTTCAAGACGCTGGAGGATGTGCACCTCTGGATGATCGACCAGCACCTGGGCCGGCGCAGTGTTTCGGATTTCCAGCGCGGCGTGCTGGCATTGCGCAAGAAGGAGATCATGGCCGCGCGCGGCGGTCAAGTGGCGGCCGAGCCGAACCAGCCCGATGCGGTGGCCGAGGAGGGCGGATCATCTGCCACGGCTGCAGCCGACACCGCGGCAGCCCTGCCGGCGCCGGACCCGCTGAGCAGCCGCGAGGCCGTCGCCAAGGCGGCGCGCCTGAGCAGCAGCCAGGTGGTAATGATCGAGAAGATCCAGAAGCAGGCCGCGCCTGAGGTCATGGCGGCTGTCAGGTCGGGCACGATCTCGATCAATACAGGTGCCGTGTTGGCGACCTTGCCCGCGGAAGAGCAAGTGGCCGCCGCCATCGGCGGCAAGGACGAGCTGAAGCAGGCAGCGAAGCGTGCGCGTGAAGCCAAACGCAAACCACGCGAGGAATCAGGTGCAACAACGCAAGCGGATGGGGCCGATGAACTCACCACCCTGCGGCAGCGCGTGGCGGAACTGACGGCCGAGAACGAAACCTTGCGCCGGCAAGTGGCGCAACTGCTGGCTATGGCTTGACCAGCACCATCCGCATGATGGTCTCGGTGTTGAACTGCAGCCTTGTCGCCAGTGCCTCGCGGCTGACGAAGTTGAAGCCGAACAGCACACCGCCGGTGTGCCGGTTGTTCAGGTAGTAGAAGCAGATGGCCGCCATGCTGATGCACAGCTGGACCGGATCGATGCCGGCGCGGAACTCGCCGGTCTTCACGCCGCGCTGCAGGATCTCGTCGACGATGTCGACATAGCCTTTCTGCAGCTTGCGCAACTGCCGGTTGCCGGCGATGTGGCGCGCCTGGTGCAGGTTCTCGCTGTTGATCAGCGTGATGAACTCGGGGTTCTTCAGGTAGTAGTCCCAGGTGAACTCGACCAGCTTGCGCAGGGCCTCGGGCGGCGGCAGCGTGTCCAGGCCCAGCTCATGTTCCTGGCTGCGGATGTCGATGTACGCGTCTTCGACCACGGCGGCAAAGAGCTGTTCCTTGCCACCGAAGTAGTGGTAGATCATCCGCTTGTTGATGCCCGAGGTCTCGGCGATCTGGTCGACGCGCGCGCCGGCCAGGCCTGCCTTGGCGAACTCGACGCGCGCGGCGTCCAGGATGGCCTGCTTCGATGAATCGGGATCGCGCGCGCGGAAAGGTACTTTGTCGCCCATGGTCTCGGATGGCGCCGCTGAAGAATGCGGCGGCGCCATTATCCGTGACGACTTTCGAGCCGCAGGGGCGGGACGCAGGTCCCTCAGAAGATGGCTGTGGTCCTGGACGCGAACGCATTCAGTCCGATCTGCGCATCGGGGCTGGCCTTGACGGCCGCTGCTGCCTGCTGGTGGAACGCAGCGCTGTCACCCTCGTGCAGGATGGCTGCCTTGGCCAGCGCGGCAGCGCATGGCGAGACGCTGGCCAGGCGTTGCACCAGTGCCGTCAGTTCCGGCTCGAAGGCCTCGGGGATGCAGCATCGGCTGACCAACCCCCAGTCGAGCGCGCGGGCCGCGTCGATCTCGATGGTGGTGAGCACGGCCTCCAGTGCCCGGCCTCGACCGACCACGCGGGCCAGCCTGGGTCCGCCCTCCCAGCCCGGGATCGCGCCGATGCCGGCCTCGGGAAAGCGGAAACGCGCGCTCGACGTGGCCACTCGCAGGTCCGCGCACAGTACAAGTTCGAGCCCGCCGCCGAAGCAGATGCCCTCGATCGCGGCCACGGTGGGGCAACGCAGGGACTCGAAGCGGCGGAAGATGGCGTTGCCGTAGTCGATCCAGTCGCGCGCGAACTCATCCGGAGACATCGGCCCCCATTGCCGCACGTCGGCGCCCGAGCTGAACGTGCCACCAGGCGTGCCGCGTAGCACCACGGCGCGAATGGATGTGTCGGCCTCCACGGCAGCGATGTGGGCATCGAGTGCGGACAGCATGCTCAGGTCGAGCGCGTTGGCACGTCCTGCATTCGACAACTGCAGCGTCAGCACGTTGCCGTCCCGGTGGACCGTCAGCGATCCTGTGCCAGGTGCTTGCATGGCTTGCATGTCGGCGCGCTCAGAACCGCGAGATCAGAAGCCCGCCATCAACGCGTACCTCCTGCGCCACGGTGTAGGGCAACAGGCCCGCGGCCATGGTGCGGATCACGCGGGCCACGTCCTCAGGCATGCCCCAGCGCGGCGTGGCCGTGATGCCTTCGGCAATGAGCCCGTCGTACTTGGCCTTGGAGGGTGCGGTCATCTCGGTCAGGATGATGCCGGGCTGCACTTCGTAGACGCCGATGCCCAGCTTTGCAAGCCGCAAGGCATAGAGCCGTGCCGCCATGTGCGAGGAGATCTTCGACATGCAGTACTCGCCGCGTTCCACCGTGGCCGCGACCACGTTCGATGAGGTGACGAACACGATGCTGCGGTAGGGCGCACCGGCCTGAGGCGCGTTCGCCATATGCCGCGCGATGGCCTGGGTCAGGAAGAAGGTGCCCCGCGTATTGACATCGAAGCAGCGGTCGTAGCTCTCCTGGCTCACTTCAAGCAGGTCGCCGCGTTGCAGCACCGACACGCCGGCGTTGTTGACCAGGCAGTGCACGTTGCCGAAGCTGTGCGTGATCTGGTCCAGCAGCGGCTGGTGTGCGGCGAGATCGCCGATGTCGCAGTCGAAGGTCTCGCAGCGCCGACCCAGCCTGGCCACGTCGGCCACAAGTGCTTCGAAGCGTTCGGTGTCGCGCCAGGCGACCGCCGCGATGTCAAAGCCCTCTTCGGCCAGTGCCAGGGCCGTGGCCCGTCCAATACCGCGCGATGCGCCGGTCACGATAGCAGTGCGTTGCATGGTTTATCCGTTCAGGAGTTTGCGCGCGATGATGATGCGCTGGATCTGGTTGGTGCCTTCATAGATCTGCGTGATCTTGGCGTCGCGGTACAGGCGCTCGACCTCGTAGCCGCGGATGTAGCCGCTGCCACCAAAGATCTGGATGGCGTTGGAGGTGTGTGCCACCGCGGCGTCGCCCGCGAAGCACTTCGCCATCGATGCCGCGGCCGTGGCATCGGCACCGGCATCAAGCTTGCCCGCCGCGGAGCGCACCAGCAGGCGCGCGGCCTCGGTGTCCTTGGCCATGTCGGCCAGCATGAACTGGATGCCCTGGAATTCGGCGATGGCCTGGCCGAACTGCTTGCGGACCTTGACCTGCTCGATCGACGCTTCGAGCGCGGCTTGCAGGATGCCGACGGCCAGCGACGCGATGCCAACGCGGCCCTTCTCCAGCACGCTCATCATCATGTGAAAACCGCGGCCCGGCGTGCCCAGCAAGGCGTCGGCCGGAAGGGCCACGTTCTCGAAATGCAGCTCGCCGACCTGCGAAGAACGTTGCCCCAGCTTGTGCTCCTTCGGCCCGCGCGACACTCCCGGCTTGCTGCAGTCGACGATGAAGATGCTCATGCCGCGCTTGCCCGCTTGCGGGTCGGTGCGCGCCAGCACAAAGGCTACATCCGCTACCGGCGCGTTGTGGATCCACAGCTTGGAGCCGTTCAACAGCCAGCCATCGCCTTGTGGCACTGCGGTCGTCTTGATACCTGACACATCAGACCCTGCGCCCGCCTCGGTGATGCAGTAGGCCGCACGCAGTGAGGCCTTGACCAGCGGCTGGATCCACCGATCCTTCTGCGCCGGCGTGCCGTGGGTGCACAGCAGGGTCGTCACCAGCTCGACCAGGCCGCACTGGTCGGCCACGCTGGAGTAGCCGCGGCTCAGCTCCTCCATCACGATGCTGTAGGCCAGCGTGTCCAGCCCGGCGCCGCCGTAGCTCTCGGGCACGGTGATGCCGAACAGGCCGTTCGCGCCCATCGTCTTGTAGATGTCGCCGGCGAATGCTTCCTCGCGGTCCAGGCGTTCGGCCTGCGGGCGTATCTGCTCGTTCGCAAAGCGGCGGGCCATGTCCGCCACCTGCTGGTGTTCTGTTGAAAGTTCCACTGCATCTCCTTTCGAGTAGGGGTAATCCCTTTTGTTAAGTATCTAACTGGTTATTTATGATTATGCTTCGGCTCGCTTGAATGTTCAAGTGCCGCATGGAGATCAAGATGAGAAAAGCACAGTGGGCCGATGCAGCGGCCATGGCAGAAGAGGTATTCGACGGCGCCGTCGTGGTGCTGAGCGGATCGGGTGGCGGCCTGCAAGAAGCCGACCACATCGCACAGGCCATCGAGCACCGGTTCTTGACGACCGGCCATCCGCGCAACCTGACACTGGTGCACGGCCTGGGCATTGGCGACGGCACGACCACCGGCATCAGCCGCTTCGCGCACTTGGGGCTGGTCAAGCGCGTGATCGGCGGCCACTGGACCTGGTCCAAGCGCATGCAGCAGCTGGCGCGCGACAACGAGATCGAGGCCTACACCTTGCCCGCGGGCCCGATCCAGACGCTGCTGCGCGAGATCGGCGCAGGGCGCCATGGCCTGGTGACGCACATCGGCCTGCACACGTTTGCCGATCCGCGCCACGGCGGCGGCCGCTGCAACGCCCGTGCGACCGAAGAGCTGGTCGAAGTCATCCAGCTGGGTGGCAAGGAGCTGCTCTGGTACAAGCCCTTCAAGGTCGACTTCGCGCTGGTGCGCGGCACGGCTGCGGACCCCGAAGGCAACCTGACCTCGCGCGACGAACCGGCCGACATGGATGTGTTCGCCGCTGCGATGGCCGCGCACAACTCCGGCGGCCAGGTGTTCGCGCAGGTGCGTGATGCACTGCCCGAATCCATCACGCCCGCCCGTGCCGTGAGCCTGCCAGGCGTGCTGGTCGACAAGGTCTGCCGGTTCGCAGAGCAGACGCAGACCACCGGTGCCGCTTACGACCTGACGATGAGCGGTGCCCTTGCGGCGCCCGCCACGCGCGAGAAGTCGCAACTGCCCGAAGGCCTGCGCTACCTGATCGCGCGCAGGGCCGCACAAGAATTGCGGCCGGGCCTGTGCGTGAACTTCGGCTTCGGCGTGCCCGATGGCATCCCCGCCATTGCACAGCATGAAGGCATCGATATCGGCTGGACTACGATCGAGCAGGGCCCGCACAACGGCGAGCTGCTCGGTGGCCACCTGTTCGGCGCGACGCGCTACCCCAGTGCCATCGTCAAGTCGACCGAGCAGTTCGACTTCTTCAGCGGTGGGGGCATCGACATCGCGTTCCTCGGCATGGGTGA
>Ga0307515_10021180_pt1 | contig 11543 bp, 8 predicted proteins | sample 17_EM_MG_FD_194513 | JGI IMG/M metagenome (GOLD analysis project Ga0307515, IMG submission 194513) | Populus trichocarpa ectomycorrhiza microbial communities from riparian zone in the Pacific Northwest, United States - 17_EM | ecosystem: Host-associated > Plants > Roots > Unclassified | place... | reverse complement strand
CCTGCCCCCATCGGCCTCGTCTGCCCCCATGGCGAGGAGGAGGGCTCGGCACTGGTACTCGGCATTGGGCTCCGGCTTTGGCAGTCGGCATTGGGTTTTCCTTCTCTCTCTCTTTTATATATATGTCCATAGTTTTCCCTTCTCTTTGGATCGACAGACAATTCATCTTCTTCTCCATCATCTTCTCGTGTCAACAGTAAACGCCCTGCTCTCACAGCCAAATGTATTACTAGGACAGGTGTGTTTTATGACTTACACTCGTTATCAAGTACGATGATGTTCGGTTGCTTCCGAGAAGTGAGGCAAGGATAATCCTTGCATGCATTTGGCGAGCATGATGGGCAACACACAAAAGCGGGGTTATCTCACAACTCGCAAACACAGCTTCATGGCGATTCTAGGCGGACGCGGTGCTGCGTTAATAATGGCATCATTACTTCGTAATTTTATCAAGGCTGTAAGCATGCAAGATAGTGTAGCTTACATACTAAGTATATCGACAACGACAACCGATACCCACTCACACCTTTGAGTCACTTGGCCTCATGTACTCAACTCATCTGTGCAAAACCGTGGTAAATACCGACAGAATATACGAGTAATGTAACGGGAAGTTGATCCATGATTAAAATTATTCTTTTCGGAAACAGTCACAGTATTCACAGAGAACCATATCATCCAATTGCGCTTGATTATTCTTAAAGTCTAGTGGTGCCGACTGCGTTATCGCCTAAAGTCGCTAAATATGTAGTCGGATTAAAGCCGTACCGCCCCACTGTGAGATGACTTTTTGTAACTTTCCAGCTCCCTAAGTCTCCAGATAAGCTAAACCTCCGTGCATATCGCTTTATCAAGAACTCAGTGGATGCAGGAAGCTTAGGGATAAGTATCTATAAATTTCTCGGCACGATTAACACGCTTGGGAAGGCGACCGGTCCACTTCCATAGAGTTGATAATGTCAAGGAGTAGCAAAGGAGAGGGTATCAGGGTTTATCGCCATGGTGGTGAAGACTAAGAGAAGCATCGCAGCGGAGCCTCAGCAACTCTGCAGGCCAAGCACTAGGCAACTGGCAACAGAAAAGTTACAAACCTCGTCCAGCAGTAAGGAGGCTCTATCAGCCAAAGTCGGTTAGCTGTTCGATCTACGCAATACCCAGAGCGCAGGATTCGAGGCCAAGTTCTGACAACTTTTGAGTTATTTATGCAGTTGAAAGTGGTGTCATTCGTTTTCCGCAGAAACGATTGGCTGCCCTACTTTTAAATAGCGTCCGCCATTAATAGTTTCAAAATGAACTGAAACAGAAGCCTTGATTCTTCAGTGCCCATTGATACGGCATTGAGCGACGCGAAGCGGGGTACCGATCATGGCAGAGATGAATCAAACTGTAGTGTGGGTGCCGGCACAATTCACTTTACAGCCGGAGTATTTGAGGGCTGCGACACTCTTACTTGGAAAAACCGTTGCTCGACATTCTTTGAACTATACTACCGACATCGAAAGCTAGAAATGAGTTATCCACTAAAGCTTCTCTCTCTTGGTTCGCCCATGCTCGCTTCCGTGCATCACGTACTAAAGAAGTTCCAGATGGCGGAGGAGTGCGCGGTCTCGCAACTCTCCAAATTCTTGACAACTTGATGAGGAGAATAGACCCGGATAATCGACCTAAGCCCTGCGAGTACTTTGACCTTATAGGAGGTACCAGTACTGGAGGGAAGTTATAAATTCAAGCCATACTCTTGCTTTCGAACCACGCTAATGTGGCTCTGTCGTTTTAGACTAATTGCTATTATGCTCGGTCGTCTCGAAATGGACGTTAAAAGTTGTATCAAAGCCTACTGTGAATTATCAAAACAAATATTTCAAAAGAAGCTATCAACTTGGAGGATTGTTAGCAGGCTTCGAGCTATGATCAATTTGAAGGAACGGTTTGATTCGAAAGAGCTTGAAAAGGCCATAAAGCAGATAATTAGAAATGAGGGGGGAAACAAAGATACGATGCTTTTCGTTGAAGCTAATTCGGCTCCTAAGTGCAAAGTGTAAGATCAACCATCTATAAACTACTTATTTCTATTATTGATTGCATTGCACAGCTTTGTATGCGTTACACCAAAGGAAAACGCTCAAAATACATGCGTCCGAAACTACCGACTTCAATTGCAAGATCTGGGAAGCGTGTCGTGCGACATCGGCTGCCTCATCATTTTTCGATCCAATAACTATTGGACCTTACGATGAACAATTTGTGGATGGAGCGATTGGCCGCAACAACCCAGTCAACGTAGTCCTCGCGGAGGCTCGAGATATATGGCCTAATGCTGATCAGAGGATCCAGTGCCTGGTCAGTCTTGGAACTGGTCTACCCAACGTCAATCAGTTTGGTGGAAACTTGGTTCAAGTTGCACGAACTCTTGCAGATGTCGCCACCGAAACGGAAAGAACAGCAGAAGAGTTTTTGAGAGCGCATCCTGATCTGAAAGAGCAGAAACGCTATTTTCGTTTTAATGTACAAAGAGGGCTTCAAGATATTGGGCTCGAAGAGTATAAGGAAATACCCAGGGTGGCTGCTGCAACTAGTGATTACCTTGAAAGCGAGGGAGTTAGGGTAGAGATGGAACATTGCGTAAACTCTCTCAAGCGCGGACGTATGTAACAGACCTTCCTTCTTTAGGCCTGACTAACACCTGTAGCAACTATCCCAAACACTACAATATCCAGCGGCAGCGGCACCAGCGACCAGAGTGCCGCCAACAGCCCTAACACGACTGCCCGAGATGGCACGACCAACAGTGGGAACACTGCGATGCCCAGTAGCAACAAACCAAGCGGCCACAGTCGTACCTACAAGGACTCGAAGCACAATGAGTATACAAACTCGAATTTCACCGGAGGGCAGAACTGGTCTTGATGATGTGAATGGATCGGTTTGCGCTTTGAAAATGGGGCTTATGTTTGGGATAACGTTGGTGCACCAGGGTGTGGCCAGGCGCGAGATGTATGTTTGTGCGCAAAGCGTTTCTGTTTGGTGGTGACGAAGACGACGTTAAACAAGATATGTGCTTTTAAATATTTACACACGATTAATTATCAGTTATTAGGGGAACTGTGTACGGCACTTTGGAGTGTAGTTTATCTTCTGATGCATCCTTAAGCATGATATGCTAGTGGCCACACGTGAGGAGACCATGGAATAGGGGCTGTTGACAGGGTGACAACCCAGGCCGCAAAGTACCTCAGTCGGCCGCTTCACAAAATATCACCCAGACCGGCGGAGTTCAGCAGCGAACGGTGAAGATCTGGGTACTGCCATACTCTAGTTAGAGTGAATGCAGCATGATTAAAACAAACAAAACGATGAAGATAATGAAATATGACTTGTAGGATAGTAAGAAGATGAGATCCTCATCTAGAGAACTAAGTAAGTGTCGTGCACTATGGAAACTAGCGATAAAAAATACCCTCAACGTGCTGCGAGGCCGCGTACTGTGCATGACGTGCCCTTGCTTGCCTCAGTAAAAATCCATGTGGTAAACCCTGTGGAGATGTTGAGATCAATCGAGTACGAATAGAGATATTGAATTGACTATCATACAAAAGTGATTGTCTAAAGAGCAAAGAGTGAGAGTGAGAGAGAGACAGGCACAAATATATGAGAAAGGAGAGAGCATACTCGGCGAAGCCGAGTTTCACATCCGGAGACCGATGTCGAGCATAACTCTCGGAGCTAGACCTCCTCCTCGTCGTGGGGGCTGGTGGCGGCCCACGGGGGCCGCATGCCACCGGTCTCATGCTCGCAGCCTTAGGCCGATAGAGGCTGTAAGCCCCCGAACGCCGCACAAGCCATCGGGCCAAATACCGTGCCAACAGGGGAAACCCGTCCTAGGAAAAGAGCTCCAACTCTGCCAAAACCTATGGCCATTACCGATATACCCTATTGCTTTCCAACACTCAATAATGTTTCAGCCAGGTAACCACAGAAACGAGTGTATTAGATATCCCTTCTATTCGTTCTAGTAATCTGAGTGTCTTTGTGTCATGGTATGACCGAGATTTGAACTCGCAATGGTTGGAATTTGGTAATCATCATAAGAGATATGGATGACTGTCGGTATTTCAATATTTAACTAGAGTCGCCCATTGTGTCATACAAGTTGTATGGTATACTTAACACCTGTTTGTACCTCGGATCATATATATGAATCTCCTAAATAACAGAACAGACCCATATACAAATCCCTTTTAGTGTGCAATCAACCGCTTCGGGGATGACGGTGCAAGTGGTGATGAAGGTAGAGGTGGTGAATCGGATAGCGTAGCATAAGTACTATGTAAACTGACAACACCGCAGACTTCAACTATTACTGGGTCTTTCCGTTGTTTTTCTTGCACTATTTCTCCTCTCTCTCTACTCATGAGAAATGCACAAAAATCAATTCGCCACATCCGCCACATCCACCGTGCAGCGTCTACCGTGCCAATCGTGCGCAGTCACGTAAGAATTCTTTCGAAGTTTCCTTGCTGCACACACCAGAATACCGGAGCCGCACAGGACACGGTGAATGGTGCAGGACGGCTGTGGAAAGCTACGATAGTTATGTTGCTGAAGGTGGAAACAATTCTCTATTAACAGTAGAATATCTGATGGACATAAGGATCTGGAACAAAAATTCAGCAGATTGAAACCAGTCCAACTTCTAGGAACGGGTGTAATCGGCTGAATCAAATTAGTTATACGGGAGCTTTGAACACCGGCAAGATCATATTTCAGTATTATTGTCTTTTAGCACCCTCCCTGTTTATGTTTTTTCGGTTATTACGCTAACTGCATTTCAGGTGGCAGGCAATTTTTAGGCCTCTTCCGCCGACTACGTTTCCGGGTACCTGTCAACCGCACGTGGCATGAGCCCGAATGATAGGCGGCAGCGGAAGGGATCGGAAACACTTTACTCTTGCTTGCAGGTTCATCCCTGCTCGTACAGAAAGCGATTGGCTCGGACATTTTGACCCGTGTGATCGGTCCAGTTTTTATGGGGAGATTAACAAGGCCGCTCTGTTGCTTAAGTAGCTACGGCTACGCCCGGAAGACCGAATCACAAACAGCAACAAGCCACACTGATATGGAAGACAACATTATCGAGCAATATTTGCGTCCATGCTACGCCTAAATAGCCGTAACATACAAACCCACTGAAAGGATTACTCCGGTAACAGTGCGGCTGTCTTACTCTGTCCTCCCAGCATTCCATGAAAGCGATTTTAGCTTTTGTAATGTCCAACGCCGTCTGCGACTCCAACCAGAGCAACCCGCACTCGTATGCTCATCTACAAATGGGAACTGCCCTCCACCTTCCCTACCAGGTCATTCCATTCCTTCACTCGCAAATAATCCGTCCCCGTTTGCCCAGCTCCAATACGATTCGCTCTCCAGTACTGCCACCATGTGTGGGGTAAATTTGACTCACACACTAATTTTCAATTCCGTAATCGAGCTCGGTAGCAATGCACGTCACCCTTACCGTCCTGGTGCGAGCTTCTGGAAGTCGCTCGTTCGCTCATTACGGACAGGGTCGACTCCCTTCTGTTGGTAAGTTGTTTTTATTATAATTATTCGACCATTAACGATCATGACATACGATATACACATTCATTTCCCCACCACTCCACTAGGGAAGCCCCCAGAGTTAACGTTGTAGCTTCCTCGCCCACTACCGCACCACAACGGAGGGCATCTTCGGCATCTTCACTACGGCACCACGGCCACTAATCCCGTCTGCCTCTCCACTAAAAACAAAGGGAAAAAACTATTGTACCTCAAGTTTGAGGGGGATGTTCCGACACCTCAAGGACGTAACTATACAACCATATGATACCTTTCGGTCAGTATCCCCTCTGAGGTATAACGGTTCAGGCCTCCCTCTTGTGCTGGTGTAACTTAGGGTGAGTACACACTGAGCCCTTCAGAGCTAATAATTTGTGTATGCGTTGGAGGGCATAGATTCTCTTATTTTTTTTATAGACGCAGAGCTTCTGCAAGACTGCGCAAAGATATCAGGCTCAAAATGGAAACCGGCGTAATGTACAACTCACCAAATTGCCTTGACTTAGAGATATTTATGGCTTCCGCCCAGGGATCCGAACGGTCCAGGGCGGACTATAGTCTTTCGAGGCCAGTCGCCGTTGTCTCATCTCGGGCATCATTTTCGGTTGACTAGGCTCTCCGAGTCTGTATTCTACTCCCCGAGGGCCTCATACAGGTACCTATAGGTGACCGGCAGCTACCGGGAGTTTGTATCCGATGGTGGTACACGTGGTAGGATAAAATCATAGTCATATTTTCAGTGGTGGGCCTTAACGCTAGTAGCTGTCAGCCTTGAAAATAAGGGGGGGGAGTATTAAATTGAGCCGCAGTATTGGTGGTGAGCTTGGAAACGAATTATATTATAAAATGGCATGATTTGTACCGTTTCGCACCTCTCATTCCTGGATATCGTAGAGACTATGAGGCCCTGCAGATATATAGTCCAAGAAAAATTTGCCCTAGTCTCAAACTGTCCAGAATTCTCTGTGCCGAAAATCATAGTCCAGTCTCGGGCAATGTATCGCCCGGACGGGACGGACTATCCGAATGCCAGTTTCCGCCCCTTTAACTAGTCTCAGGGAAGGCCAGGCTGGTGGCGGTTCACACCAGGTGAACTGCGGACATTCATTTCGCATCGAAGAGTGCTCTCTGCAGCTAGATCATCCACACTTCAGCTTGTTTGCACCTTAAGCCTCGGAGTCCCGTACTGAGATACAGTGGCTAGAGTGCAGTAAAGAGCAGGTTGAGAAGCTCTCGAGGATGTTGTGGAACTACTCACCAGCGCAATTCGCAAGCTCACCCTAGGAGAGGAAACGGCTCGTCCGTCCACCAGTCCCTACAAGGCCGGCGCCCGACATCGTTGCCCAACCCAAGATTTAATTTAGATCGAATAGGGCATCCAGCTTTTGTTTTAAGGGAAACCCAACAGCTGTGTAGTGCATTTGTTTACTGTTTAACTGTCAACGGTATGCTGTAGGTTTAAAGTTAAACTTGGAATTAAACGTAGAGCTAAACATGAAGTTAAACGTATCTTAAGCAGGTATTTAAAGACGTAGTTAAACGTGAGTTAAACGGTAATTAAACACTACTTTCGTTTACCGTTTAAATTAGTGGATTTGTTTTTACAAGTATTTTTCAAACTGAGAATTGAACAAACAGACTATTCTATAAGTGAATGCACACTAACTACTAGAACATCATTTTATATATTTCTTAGCCCAAATTCTTTATTTATTGGACCACTGCAAGCCTTCACATATAAAAACGAACTTAGTAAAAATTCTCGCCTTTAAACATAAATTATATCACAAGTTTGAATTCTCAGCCAGAAGACACCAAACAAAGCGGCAGGTGGTAGTTCTAGAATACTCTTTTTCGACGAAGTTTGACATGGAACGCAAGCTTAAATACTTGCAGAATCTCAAAGTGAATTTTATTTTGACTTTAAACAATGTATAATACTAAAATACATTTACTGTTGAATTTTAAACAATAATTTGAAAAAATTTTAAATTTTAAACACTGCCCTCCAGTTAAACACTAGTTAAGCGGAGATTTCGTTTAAATTTAAAACGTTGCTATATAAACACGAGTACTACAGAGACAGGGAATCTTTGTACATCATTTATTATTTATCTGCGACCTTCATATCGTATTATAATGATAGTAACGCCATTCACTCTACTTCTGCAGTGTTTGCAATGCCATATACGTGCGTGTTGGCAAGAGAGAAGCAAAGACGCTATGTCCTCGCCTCCCTGCTTGCTCAAAAAGAGGTAAGATAGTGACCGTGAGAGAAAGAGAGAACTAGTAAAACGCAAGGATACACACCCTAGTTAGTATGTATCACCTATTGGACAATTTTGAGTGCGGTTATCACGGGGTGTTGGGTTAGAGTTAAGTGGCAGAGCCGCCAGCACTTTATTCTTGTACAGTCGTGGACGTGTCATTTAGCCATAGTCAAATCCAGTTCAGTGCGGTCGTGAGAGAGGTTCGGCACAACAGACCCGTCACAATATCACTCAAACGACACTGGGGTGTCATCACACCAGATTGGGGAATCACACTCAGGGCAGGTACAAGATTGTGGAAACCCCCGGTCACTCCGGTAAAGGCAGTTACATCCTGGTAACCAGTCGAAATTATCCAGGTTTTGTTTCATAGGGGATTAAGATACATCCCCACTATCGTACAATTCAACACGGGCGCCACACTCGGAGATCACGCACATCCACACTATTTAAGATAGTAGTTTGCAACTCCAATAACTGCTGTAACAAGCGCCAACATATACAAAGCCGATTGTAACCATACTGGATGTCTCCGGGATATTTCACCAGCCAGTAAACGGCAAAACCCCAAAGTGGTGCCTGAGCCACAGCATAGGCAAGGAAAATCTTGTAGAAAACCAAGCCTTGATGTCCATGTAGTCCGTATCCATATGTTGCGTTCGGCTCCAGTTTTCCGGTAGCTTGCTTTGGAAGATAGGAGACGAGCTGTTCGATTGATGCAGACTTGCAATGCAACCCACAATAGAGCTGATGAGCCAAGGTCTCCTCGAGACGAATAAAGTGCAGATTATATGGTTTCAGAGGTATGAAGTGAGAGTCTCTTTCGTTGGAAAGATCTGAGACGGTAAGTCTATCTTCTAAGCATTCAATCAAATCGTCGTCGTCGCGGATGAACTAGGATGTTCAAATTAGTTGCGATATTCTCCTCTTACATTACGACCCATACCTTGACTATTCTGACTTTCATACAAATGGTAAAAGAGAAAACCCATCGCCAGCCTCGAAGTCGCTTGTAGCTAGTATTCAATTCATCAATGAGATTATTACCACTTAGAGTAGCTATAATAGTAGATTCGACACGCATTTGATGAAGTTTGGTGTCTCTTGTTGCACTGTCGACACCCCGGTGAAGATATATTTCTTTAGAATTGCCTCCGTTGATTCCTAGCTGCGTATATACGGCGCTTGTAGTATTGCCAACAGTGCGATCTTGTTTATTTGAATTTAGCTGACGGGTGATGCCGAGGGCCCCTGTGAGCAAACCTAGAGTGGATCCTTTGGAAGATTTGGGAATCACTAGTGTAGCATTGAGATTTCGGGGTGCTGGGCCCCTTGTATTTGTCCGTGTGGGACTAGAATCCGTGTCTGGCGCCGTGCAACCGGCTCCTTGAGTTTGTATAGTACGTGCCAGCGGTGTCGGTATATCAATAAAAACAATTTGGCCACAATCCTGTAGCACGGATTGTTAGCTAAGGGTAAGAGATCCTAATAATTTGGGGAGCTTACAAGAATCCAAGAGATGCGTGTACAGTTCTCTGGTATGGTTCTATTTGGTTGCCTCAAAGGCCACCAGAGTATAGACATACCAACATATTTCTCAACGATAACTTTAATGTGGTCAGAGGTAGTGAGTTGTGGTTGGCTAGTCTCTCTCATCTGTATAACTTGCTGTTCCAGTTGTTCGGCTTCCATCCGTTGGCTCTGGCTCTTGAATATCGATGTGAGGTGACCTATGCTGCTCATGGTATCTGGATGCTCTTGGCAAAGCACCCTCTTTCTTATCTCTGTGGCTTGCACCGCCAGCTCCTCGGCCTCCATCCATCGTCCCTGCTTACAAAATGTCGATGTCAGGTTAGCCATACAGGTCAAGGTATCTGGATGTTCTTGGCCAAACACCCTCTTTCTTGTATTCATGACCTGCTGCTCCAGCTTCTCTGCCTGCATCCATCTACCTTGGCTCATATACGTGGATGCGAGGTTACTGATGCTGGTCAAGGTATCTGGGTGCTGTTGGCCGAGCACCCTCCTTCTTGTCTGCATGACCTGTACTGCTAGCTCCTCGGCCTCCATCTTCCGCCCTTGGCTCTGGTATATTGTTACGAGGTTACTGATGCTTGTCAGACTATCCGGATGATCTTGGCCAATCACTCTCTTTCTTGTCTCCATGACCTGTACTGCCAGCTCCTCGGCCTTCATCCATCGTCCCCGCTTACAAAGTGTCGATGCGATATTGCTTATGCTGGTCAAGGTATCTGGATGCTCTTGACCGAGTACCCTCTTTCTTGTCTCCATGACCTGCTGCTCCAGCTCCTCTGCCTCGATCCATCGCCCCTGGATCTGGTATGTTGATGCGAGGTTACTCATACTGGTTAAGGTATCTGGATGCTCTAGGCCGAGTACCCTCTTTCTTGCCTCCGTCACCTATATTGCTAGCTTCTCGGCCTTCATCCAGCGCCCCTGCTTACAAAACGTTGATGCGACACTATCCATGCTAGTTAAGATATCTGGATGCTCTTGGCCTAGTACCCTCTTTCTTGTCTCCATGACTTGCACCGCCAGCTCTTCAGCCTCCATCCATCGTCTCTGCATACAAAATGTTGATGCGATATTTCCCATGCTAGTCAAGGTATCCGGATGCTCTTGACCGAGTACCCTCTTTCTTGTATCGATGACCTGCTGCTCCAGCTCCTCTGCTTCCATCCATCGCCCCTGAACCTGGTATATCGATGCGAGATTACTGATGCCGGTCAAAGTATCTGGATGCTTTTGGCTGAGATCTCTCTCTCTTGTCTCCATGACCTGTACTGCCAGCTCCTCGGCCTCCATCCACCGCCCCTGCTTAGACAATGCCAATGCGACATTCTCCATGCTGGTCAAGGTAAAGGGGTGCTCTTGGCCATGCACCCTCTTTTTCGTCTCCATGACTTGCATCGCCAGCTCCTGGGACTCCGTCCATCGCCCCTGTTTATATAATGTCGTTGCAAGATTATTCATGCTATTCAAGGTATCTGGATGCTCTTGTCCGAGTACTCTCTTTCTCGTCTCTATGGCCTGCACCTCCAGCATTTGTTGTTGTTGTTTATTAATACTGTATGCACTCTGACTAGAGTATGACAGGACCCAATACCCCCTCCGCCTCCGGGCGAGCCGGCTAGATGGCGGAGCTCCCCCCCCCGCTACCCTTCATCCCCGCTGACAAATGAAAGCTAAAAGATAGACCAAAACAGAGAAACAAACGAAAAGAAAAGAAAAAGAGAAGATATATGCCCCCTGCCGCCGCTCCCCGCACGCTCCCCGCACGCTCCCCGCACCTGAGTCATCCTCTGCGCCCGCTCCGTGCCGTCTCCATTCATTTGGGCGGGAACTTCCCGACTTCAGTAGCCGCCAGGAAGTCCATCACCGCTTGATCGCATTCTTCCGTGGAAAACAGCTCAGAGACCTGCACGTGTCGGCATCTGCCTGCTTTCCAGCCCGTCACCTTTCCCACCGCTTTCCAGAGTGCCTTCTGCTGGACTCTCCACCGGCTGCAATGGCGGAAAAGGTGCTCCCGCGTCTGGGCCGCTGTCCCTGCACACCACCAGCATCTATCGTCCTCTCGGTGGCCGAACCGTTTTAGGTAGACTCCAGTGGGTGCATGCCCGCACTTTAGTTGGTAGAACCTAGTAGCCAGCGACT
>Ga0307515_10021179_pt1 | contig 11543 bp, 11 predicted proteins | sample 17_EM_MG_FD_194513 | JGI IMG/M metagenome (GOLD analysis project Ga0307515, IMG submission 194513) | Populus trichocarpa ectomycorrhiza microbial communities from riparian zone in the Pacific Northwest, United States - 17_EM | ecosystem: Host-associated > Plants > Roots > Unclassified | place... | reverse complement strand
TGTTGCAAAAATTAAAAAAAAAAACAACAAAAAAAATATCTTAATTTCATGCATATGGTCAAGTCTCTAAAAAAAATATAAATAATTCATATCATATTTTCATACAAAAATACATTATATATATATTAACATGAATTTTGGGTTTTAATAACCAATTTATTAAAGTTACGAAAACTAAGCCCATATTTCAAAAATAAAAAAAAAAAATATTATTTTTTAGTATCTGAGATTACAAACTTATATGTAAGACGTATTTCCGATATTAAATAAAAATATAGTTCTTTTTATTTTGGCATTAGAATTGTTAGGTTTTTTTTACTTGATAAGATAAGATCTCCTTCCTTACTGAGAATGACTTTTCATAAATCTTAAACAGACCAACAATTAAAAAACACAATAATACTTTAGTTTATATTAGACAATTAAACAATACACCTCACCTTAGATAAGACGTATTAGGAGTGTTAATATCTTTCATTTACATAACTAGTTCTCGTATTCTATCTCTGAGACTAGTTATGATTTCTAATTACTAAAATACTAAATAGCAATTTTTATTTTTTCTTTCAATAATAAAAGATTAGAATTTCTAGTTATTTTCACGTACAACTTTTCTCGATCGATGCGAGAGACTTAATTCTTTCTCATGTGTTTGTCTGATTTGTTGTATGGTCGGCCCGGCAACGGGGAATTAGTGATCCAAATCTTTGTTTAACGTCATGATCAGATAAGACGTTATGTCCCATCTCCATCAAAACTCACCTAGGTCAAAAGCCCAACCCAGTTTAGTAGACAATACATCCAGCCTAAACTTAGCTTCTCGTAACCCAACTATGTTTGTCAACAGATTTTTCTGTTGAAGACACAGAAAGGTTACTTGCAGGCTTTATCTGAATACTTTCCATTCTCGAAGGACACCACTTAACAGCTCATCTACCAAAAGGATTTATCTGTCGTGAATCTCATAATACTCTGAAATTCTGAAATCTTTGTTGGTTACATGCAGTTGGTTCACCTAGCTGAACCTTTAACCTAAATTCTCTGTTAGAAAAATACTAGAATAATCCCAATTGGCCAAAGGGTTGGCTCACCTTCAAGACAAAACAGCATGGATCTCCAATAATAAAATGAATAACAGCAAACGTTCTAACAAGACCAAAATTAACAGAACTCAATGTTGTTATCATCTAAGCGCACATTAATAAAATATTCACAAGGAACAAAGCCAACTACGTATTACGTCATGTATTCTGGTTGTCAGCCACACAAGATAGACAAGCCAAATGGTAAAACAGAGGGAAGTTGATTAAACCAAGAACCTGAGGGATTATATAAGTCACCATGTAATTCATAAATGGAATCGCCAACAAGCTAGGGAAAATTAAAGCGAGGGAAAAACTAGGCAATTGCGAAGATTGTATACATGGATAGATGCTGCTTATCTGTCTTCCTGCTTGTCCTGGCTTTGACTCGTTCTCGTGTAGATGGATTGAAGAGTGATAACCTTTGCCGCCAGTGTTCAAAGAGAGACACAAATAAATGTCCGGCAAGTGAAGCCTACCCCCATATGACAGCATTTGATGACACCCTTATTGCAGGAGCCTTGCAGTCTGATTATGTGGATGCAAGTGACAGAGGTGTTTACTCAGTACCAGACATTAAAGGTGGAACTTCTTCAAAATACAACGCTTATTTTGGCTGGGAATCTACTTCTGGTTCAGGTTCTGGCTTTCATAGGTAACTGTAAATGTTCAAACTTTCTTAGAACAAAGCCATTGCTCAATTACTGCCTCAAAATGTTAAAAACTTGCTAGATTGGAAACTACCCAGGCCTATAGCATTTGCTAGAAAACATTGTGCCTATAGCCTAATACAAGACTCTTCAATGTGACAATGGAACACAGGTTTAGAAACTACATGGACAGATGCTCAGGTGGACAAAGCTATCTAACTGTAGACAAGAAGGGCAAGGTGAGCCTTCGTTCATTGAAGTCACTACAAAGCTTAGGAGAGGCTGATTGGAAATCCATCAATCCACCAAAGAGACTAAACCACCGAGAATTCAGATTTTGGGTGAATCGTATTACAGGAAAATGCCTTACAGTTTTTGAAGAGAAGAAAGATAAGAGAACTGTGGGCGTATCTGAGTGCAAGTTAGATGGCTCCAATACTTACCAGCTCTTTGCCTTTCGCTTCCACTATCACAAAGCCTTCTGCTCTTGTGGTGTTCACAACGAGTGATGTCCTGAAGACTAATAGCAGTCACAATAGCACTTCTAGACTACATGCAGTATTATGCACGTATGCGTTAAATCTCTCACTTAAAATTTATCTTGCTTTCACGATCGTGATGTACCTTCATTTGATGTGAGGAATAAAGGACAAGAGCTTTGAGGTAGTGCTCAAGGACTGAAAATCAGTTGGCTTAATTAACTTTGCACTCCACCCACCTACACTTTTCTTACAAACAAAGCACTAGTTTTACCACCTTCTGCCTACACACATCCCTTACAGTTCTTGTGAAAAAGCAAACTCAGAGACCCTATCTTACCATCACTAACTATTGAAAACTTGCACCCCTACAATATTTACAGCACAGCTACAATTTTAGAACGATTGGCTGCTTACATGAACAGATGGGATCAATTCCTGGCTATCTCCAATGTCATTCAAACAAGGTGGCTTGCCAGCTCCATAATAGAAGTATGCCATTATTTTTGAAAATTCATCTGCAGTTCGAATGGCTGCACCACCAATTAAAGAAGAAGAAGAAGAATATTAAAGTTCTCAAGTCATATATTGAAAATGAGATAAGAAATTGAACTGACAATTTCTTGGGATTAAGGAATTACCTTTCTCACGGTACAAGATCTTTCCTGCTTTAGTAAAAATAATTTCTGGGAAGACAGAAACTTTTAGAGCAGAGACCAAATCAGTCTCAACAACAGCATCAATCGCAACACACTGTGTCATATGCAAATATAATATTAAAATTTTGAGATAAGGATCTCTAGGGAGGGAGGAAAGGTAAAGGGTGCATAATTAAAGGCTCTACTTACTCTTGGTGAAGGTAGTCTGCAATTCCAAATTATGTGCACAGCCTTCTCCAGTGCATCTCGAATATTTTCATTTTCCTTTGGTCTGGGGAAACCATAAATTTAGGTGAAATTAACAGCAATTTTATTTTATATGTGTCATAGATCCAGCCATTAATGTGCAGACTGAAAGTGCAAACTCTAGTATCATGAAGGAATTCACAGGACTAGGAAAAGATATCTATAGTATACAAATAGTTCAAGCCATTATCATTTCTAGCATTTCCTTCCCAGCAAAGCCAACAATAAAATCTTGACCCTAAGGCATTCCCCAAACCTGGAACTTTACTGCGCTTTGATATATACCATTTTGTGGATTTTATAGGCCAAGAAATCATGTGGAATTTCAAAGAAAGCACCTGAAAAACTCAGTGTTTCCCAAAAGAGACCAGAGATATATGAAGTCATACTGATAGAACTAGCAGTAAATGACTACCACAATACTTAATTGTAATGACACTACCTGACCACTGGGAAATCTAAAGCATCACTCCTAAACAATGCAAGGAAATAAGTGAATAAAAAGGGACCCTTTTTTTAATAAATGAAGCCACGATGCAGAAACCAAACTTGAGAATGGTGCACCTTCATAGAATAATGAAAAACAAGCCCTTTGTTTTTAATAAATGAAGCCATGATGCAAAAAACAATCATGAAAATGGTGTACCTTCATAGAAAACTGAAAAACAATCTAAGAATTTCAACTTGAATAAGGCGAATAGCTTGAGTAAAGCATCAAACAACTTGAATAAAACCAAAGCCAACCTTTTATAGCGATTATGTACTAAGACAATCAAAGGACTGATGTCTTTGAATACAGCCTCCTCCCATCCTGCAGTGGTAATGTCTTTTATTGGACGGATGTAATCATCATCTTGCCACACAATCTCTTTATCACTATCATAATTCTCATCATCATCATCCTTCTTCTTATTCTTGATAGTAATCTTGTTGAAGAATTGATCCAAACCGAAGCCCCGCCCATCAGCGTCTTCAGGCCAATCAGGATCATCCTCATCCACAATAAGGGGGTAATCAGCCAAAAGCTTTTCCATTCTCATCCTCTTTTCTTCAGAATCAAGCTCCTCATCCTCATCCACATCAGGATGCTTTTTCATCACTTCTCTAATTTTCATTCTCCACTCCCGTCTCTCTTCAGCATCCATAAGATAGGGGTCATTCACCTTACCTTTTCTCGACGAGTAATCATCATCATCATCATCGCTCTCACTAAATTCTTCTCGTCGTTTTTTCTTCCCATCATCAGACAAGACTCTTTCATCTCTTCGGGAAGCTCTACTAATACTACTTTGAAAACCACCACCATGTAGCTATTAAACAAAAGTGTTCAGTATCTCTATAAGAAACAAAAGTTTTGACAAGAAGATTTGATAACTATGAACATGAGTAGCATAAATTGTCAAATGAGAAGCAACATACCTGAGAAGGGTACTTTAAAAACTTGGATGAGAGACAAGAACAAGTGGAAGAAACCTCAGTGTAGGTGGTTGGTTTGTATTCGGAATGAGCAGTGATAAAAGGAAATGAAGGAAAGTCTTTGAATTTATTATCTCTAATAGGTGAAAGCAAATGGTGGAGCTGTACTGCCATTCCTGCACATTATTTCAACAAAAAATAAGAAAGGAAATCTAAAATTCCAGTTCAAAGAACCATATCCAGTTCAAATGATTGCACAAATTAAATGCTTTTATGTTTTTATATAATGGGTTTTGAGAATATCAAGAAAATAATTCATAAGAGAAAAAAAAAACTCGACTATTATTGAGATTAAGGCATCACCATGATTGATGTATATGGAAGCTCAAAAGGCATAGCATACTGTCATTTCTTGCAAAACTTGGTAGCGGGTTGGTGCTTACCTTATTCACTGGTTATTCTTCTTGCTGTGCTTTTTTATCCTCCTCCTTCTTGTTCTTATAGATAAGGTATTAGAGCAGGAGCAGCAGAGGCTCTTTCTTACTTCCAGTTGAGAGAGAGCGAGAGACTCACGGAGAAGGGAAGGATAAGCCCAACTGCTGTTTTATCTCGTCAAGGTTTTATTATCAGGCCAGGTGGGCCTCTGGCCCTTTTTCACTTTGTTAATTTTTCAAACAAACTTAAAAGAAAAGGCACATTGAAGAAAGAATTTCTTGCATTGATGAATTGTCCACTTCAGAGGAATTTCTCAATGTCAATAATGTCGCTGTCTACACAATTACAACACGCAGATCACTCCCATGCATATCCTTAATCCGTAGTTTGGTTATTGGAAATGAAACACCAATAACGAAAATGGGAACTTGCATTCTTGTTGCCGAGATTCTTCCATGCCTAAATAACATTGATCTTGCACCAACATTACAGAAAAATAAAAATAAAAATACATCCTGATCAAATAATAATCTTCAAGAATCCCACTAACAAAAAAGATGATTAATTTTATAATAAAGAGCGGATCATAACATTTTTGAATGCCTATCATGGATTTGTTATGAAGAATATCCATGTCTTAGTTTGATTTACAAGGTCGAGCAAGCATTTTAAGATGCTCAACAACTAGAGCAAAGTTGCATTTCTTACATGGAGAGAACTATTGGAATATGATAGATTAAAAAAGTGAAGCTACAAAGTTAATTACATAGTTAAAAAAATAAATAAACAACAAAAAAGTTAAGGAGCCTCGTGGGCATATAGTGAAGGGAGCAGCCATGCAAAGAATCCCAAGTTAGTTTCCTTGTTGAATCTCTGAGAAGAGTACTCCACCAACATATACCAAAGGTCTCCGACCGTCCATCCATGCAACAGAATCCATCGACTTAACTGCAGAACAATGTAGCCATGAAGCATATATTAGCATGGCTTAGAACATAGAATATGAAAACGACAAAGATTGTAGTTTATTCTGATCAGCTTAATTAATTTCTTGGAGTAGATCATTTCCACACTTCCATAAAGAAGTGTTCACTAGTGCCGAGATTACTACAAGTACCTGATTCAGATTCTGCAATGATTTTAAGCCAAATGTGTAGTACAAAACGGAAGGTCTTAATGCCTGAAAGAAATGCACATTGGTTAAAGGAAATGTTGGTATCAAGCAGAAAAAAGGTAAGCTAGTTGAATAAAAGTTTCACTACTAGATGAGGCACCACACTACTACCAATTTCAAAAATTATTTCACAATGGTTTATGAGATACATAAATTATGTACTCTACATGTTTGTGATGGTAATCCTGCAGTTGTTTGGTAAACAATACCTCCCACAGAAGGTCAAGATGTAAAAGCTGCTACTAAAAACTCTAACACTTCAACTCCCCTACATATCTTTTGATAGCTATTGCAAGTCAAGCTCAGCAAAAGATTACCTGAGAAGCTGCAAGCCACTGAATTATGGACTTTAGTTCAGGATCTCCACCAAAAGCTCCGCATCCCCAATTCCCCGTAGCAATACCAATTTTAGCTTCAGGGTCTTCACACCAACTACCCTTCTTGTCAGAATATCTGATCACTTGGTTTACAGATTCTTCTCCATTCAATGCAATTTCAACAGAAGTCGAGGGGGCTTCATCCATCTATTTCAAAGCAGGTTCATATCATTCTGAGTATAACAAATAAAAAGGAAACGAAAAGCAAAACACCCAGAAAAACATGGGAGAGCTCGCACCGGGAATTCCTTCACCATAACATCATCATCTTTACCAGCTTGAATACACTGAGAACCTTTCAAACCACCATCTTGAAACAGTCTTTTATGGTCACATTTAGATTGATCCAAGAAGCCACAGAATGCCTTGTTGGTCTCCCTGTGAAAACCAAACAAGTAGGATTCAGAGCAATGAACAAAATTTCCCTCAACGCTGGTTAACAAGATAGTGAACCAACAGTTTAACAGGCTACATATATAGGCAATAAAGCCATGTCGAAAGATAAACCAACAGTGCGGTTCTCTTCATTGTTCTACATAATTTAACAGCTTCACATAGCAAACTCTGAAACGCTATTTAGACCCCATGCTAAACTATTGGTTATGAGTATGAATAACGAATTTCAACCACTGTCACAAAGGGCAAACTCATCTATCCCAAACCAAGCCACTCTAGTAAGTGTTTTCACAAAACATTGTCAAAAACTCTACATTGGAAGGAGGAGGAAGTAGACACAAGAACATACTATTTTCCGACCCAACCAGACTTAGCCTTCAGATTTTAGAGCTTCCTGAGTTCTCAATTAAAAGAGTCATATTAAATAAACACTACCAGAGCATGTTCTAACTTGAAAGTTCTGTTTTTTTTTTCCCCTCAAAAGAAAATGGCATCAATTTTTCATGAAGGACCACTCAACATGCACAACCTTTTGGTCTGCATGGAAGAGCCTAAAAGGAGCTGATGAAACTAAAAGGGAGATTGTTCCTTTTGAGAAAGATGGAGAAAGTCATATTGTTCTTGAGCATAGACCGCTTGTCACATCTTTGAAACAACGTGGCATTGTTTTTGGGGACATTTCTCTTTCTTTATTTACACAGAGGTGATTCTTCCTTGAATACAATTTTTCATATCGGTAACTCACGAATGAAACTTTTTACACTCTTCTATAAATTCTCTCATAGAAAAATCTCCCTTTCAATTCATATGCAAGGGTGTGGCACTGGAAAACCAAATTTCACATACCGAAGGAGGTATTCAAGTTTATATTGTTCCATCCCTGCATTGCACAATGCATCTATGGCAACAATCCTGGTTCTACGTCTTCTGAAACTATCAACATCCCTTTCGTCCACATGGTCACCTGAAAAACGAAATGAAGAGGCATACCTGCACCAGTGTAAGAGCAGACTATGAGAAGAAATTGACTGCAACATTAGTTAACTTAAATCAGTATTCCGCTCATATGGGAATGCTTGTTATTTTAAATTTGGCAGATATAATAAAAATTTAAATATTTCAACATTAATAAAGGAAGGATAGCAAACAAAGGCAGGCTAGATGTACACTAGTCAATCATGGATGAGAAGTCTTATCAATTAAGTAAAGTAGTTATATTTGAAGCAACAGGAAGAAAAAACAGATTGAAAGATAAATCTTCTGCAAAAGTCATTAATTCATTAATAATACTCATAATACATCGTCACAAAAACTGTAGATTGACATTTTGGAGAGTATGTATGACTTTGGCACCTACAGAAGATGATATATTGCACAAGGACGTCATAATGCATATGGAACCAAGCCATTTTCATTTCTTCACATTTCTGGTTTATGGCATGCATCAACACGTAGAATTTCCACAAAGTAAAGAAACTGTGTGCTTGCTATCTAATTTCTCATTAAAAAAACCATCAGAAATGGAATGGATTGTCCATTTTAGCAAATATAATTTCAGTTCCAAAAAAGTGTTTTGGTGCAAGCCAAGACACATAAAAAACAGCACACCATAGAAACACATACAGTTTGGTCTATGATAGTGACATTGGATAGATCTACACATTGAGAGTAACAAGGCTGTTAGCCCACCAGCTGGAAACTCATCGAGGGCATGATTAATTTCCAATTGTATATACTCCGATCTGTGCACTATACCTAGACACGAGTTTATAACACACCAATTCATATAACCTGAGAAACTAATTCATCAATTATCACATGCATACCATTGAAATTCATGTGATTCAAGGAACACAAAACAGATATATTGCTTAATGATATATCCAAAATCAAGTTTCGGATTTCACCCACCAAGTTATGCTCACCCTGTGTAATTTGAGAATCTTTCAGCACCAACAATTTCAATAGCCTCATTGTCTTCCATGCAAGGTAAGAAAAGCATTCCAGCAATTAATTCAGGATTGATCATGAACCGGATTTCTTCCTAGAAAAGATAATAACGCAACAATGTTGAGGGTATCATTTAAGTAATATTGCAAGAAGATAACAGCAATTGTAACATGACAATAAGGAAAAATATGCAAGAAACAATAAAAGAAAAGAATGGTTGAATGAATAAATGGACTAATTTGAGTATGAACCATAAACAATGACATCAACTGTCCATAAAAAAGTCTATACCTGCACGCAGCCCCTATGAAGAGCACCACCTCCAAGATACTTGTTAGAAAAATCAACTTCAAGAGCTCCACTGGATTGGTCTTCGATGAAGCCTGAACTATGGACCTAGCAAGATGTAATGACCAGCTAAGAAGTAATTGTCTACAACTCAAGAAATGAAATTAAACAAATTACTGAATTAGGTTGATAATTTTACACATTGTTTAAATTTGAACTTTCACTAGCTATGCACCAATCCATTTATCACCTTACCTCTAAAGTGCAGAGAGAAACAACAGATTTGATCCAAAAATCTGCCTTGGGATAAAAAACACACAAAGGAAGTTGTTCTAAAGGAAGAACCTTCCTCTCAAAGGAGACAGAGCCCTCAGGCATAGATAAACATATCCTTTCAAAATAATGTATAATACACTTTATTTTGTTCTCCTGCTTTTCACTGTAACTCGAATATATATCCCTGAGATGTGATGACGTGTCAGATGGATCTATTTTCCATGTCAAGAAAAACAGTTTAAAAGGAGTTCAATAAAACAGAAACATGGTAAACCAAATTGAAGAGGCAAAACAAATTAGTAAATAGCATATATCACTAAAACTTTCATTTAACTCAACAATGAAATGTGGCATAAAAATATCCAGCAGAGACTCTTTATGTCACACTATACTGTTAGTGAGCTGCCAGGTCTTTTTCTTAAGAATATGGGTTTTGGAGATCCTAAACAACTGTGTTCAACACTCTCTGATGTTATAAAATATAGAGAAGAAGACATGAGAAGATGTTAACAATAATTCCTGTATCTTTTTGAACTGTTCATCTAATTTTTTTTCTTATAGAATATGGTTCGAGTTCCAGAACAAATAAGCATTTTATATGTGACACAGTAGCCTACAAAGATACACCTAAACCTCTAGCATGAAGTAATTATATGTCTGAATTAGTTTCCTTTTGAACAAAATATTGTCCCCATGAGAAAACAAAGGATGGATAGAGCCATATGAAAATACCAGTGGGATAGTAGCTAGCCTAGGTAGTGAAAATTTCAGGTCTAATACCCACAGCTCGTAGTTACTACATATGCATAAGTTCAAGATCTTCACAAAAGAAAGCTGAAGGTCACATACTCGAACAAATGATCAAAATTGATTGTTGGAAGACGTTTATCATCTCTATCAGAGACTGGAAACAAACAAAAGAAAGCGCATACAAGGAGAGAACCAATCAATTCCTGAAAAGTAACATTTGAGCAACATTATCAGTATATAATATTAAAAGTTGAAGAAATGCTTTTCTAAGTACATTATTAAACTGTAATTCACTTCTCCCATGACGCATTTGAAGCAGAATTCGAATCCAATAAAAAAAATGGTACTTGAGAAAAGAACAACTAAACACTCGGAGATACCTGACCGAGGAACACCACGCCAGCTTCTTGTGGACCCAACAGGCGAAAACCAGTTTTGACACCATTACGCAAGTTATCAGCATTTTGATAGTGAGACTCCAAAAGAGATGGCAATCTCAAGAGCAATTTAGCCAATGTTGGGACAACGTCAGCAAACCATTTTGCAGCCTCTTCCCGTGAAATCAGCTGCGTTAAACTCCTCCTCATCAGTACAATATATAAAACATCATCTTTACTGCTATAACATAATCTCAACCAAGCTAAAACAATCCAATAGACATCAGTTCGTGCATATGAAGATACTAAAAACATGTACTGAAAGCTCAAAACTTTATTAAAAAAGCATCACGTTATATAAGACCAACTAAGAAGAAGTGAGAAATAATGGGTTTTCCTCAAATTACACTCCTAGCCTGAAACTGGCAACATTTCCTTCGTAGTTCACCAATATGACAACTTTTCTGTCAAAGTTTAGAACTTTGTAATCGATGAATCATATATAGGAGCAAAAGACATGATGCGTCTTTTTCAAATCACTCTCCTTGTAGAAAAGTTTGAACATCTTTAACCACCGAGCTTGAAAGATGCAATAAAAATTAGAGAACCCAGAAAACAAAAGAGAAAACCCAGTTGAGTTTGAGAGGCTACCTCATCAAAGAAGAGAGCATAACCTTCATGGGCAAAAGGAGAGAGACGATGCAGAGAAGGGAGAGCAAGAGAATCTCTGATATTGGAAATAGCATTGAAAAGCAGTTCACCAGTGTCAACTTTGCTGTAAAAAGGTCCTTTGGAGAGTGTTTTGAGTAATTCAACAACTTGTGATGGCCAAAACAGATTTGATGAGCGAAGTAATAAAGGCAGAAACGGTAGCATCGACTTCAAATCTTCTCTATTCTCCATTTTCTCTTCCTCTGTCTCTTGTTGCGGTTATTTCAGGGAGACAGGCGCACACGAGTGAGTGTTCATATATATTTTTGTGTCTTGC